>LNFM01004754.1_pt1 | contig 24556 bp, 26 predicted proteins | sample 596031 | NCBI WGS metagenome assembly LNFM01 (sample SAMN04254537, study PRJNA301005) | activated carbon metagenome | isolation source: dual media filters at the Ann Arbor, Michigan drinking water treatment plant | place: USA: Ann Arbor | reverse complement strand
GACGCCTCAATCAGTACTTCAGGCGAACGACGGCCCCGTCCTTCCAAACTCCGAGAAAGACGTGCTCCCGGTCGAGACACTCGTGATCCTTGGGTCCATATGGCTTGGCCGGCGTCGCCGAGATCGCTTTGATGCCATCAACCGCCTCCAGCGCATCGCGTACCGCTTCCGCCTCCATGGACTTGGCCGTGTCGAGCGCCTTGAGCGCGACTTGCGCCGCATCGAATCCCAAGGCCGCCACAACCGGCCAGCGAAACTCCTTGCCGTACTCCTTCTCCATGCGCGCGACGAAAGCCTTCGGGGCATCGAGTGACAGATCGAGGGCCTGACCCATGACCGTTCCCTCGATCTCCTTCGCGCCCACGATGTCGCGTACTTTCAGCGACGATAAACCCCAATTGCCGGCAATCGTCGGCTTGTAATCGATCTTCGACATCGGCCGGAACACCAGTTCGAACGACTCATGGAAGTTGAGCACAAGCTCGGCGCCGGATTCCTTCATCTTCAACATCTGCGGCGTCAGGTCCGAAACGTTCGGCGCCACAGCTTCCACTGCTACGAGGTTGGCTCCCCGCGCCTTGATGCCATCCGCGATCTCCTTTGCTGCGAAATTTCCGTAGCCCGTGGTCGAATGGACCAGACCTATCTTCTTGAATGTCTTCACGCCCCAATCGAGCATGCCTTCAATCTGATACTTCTCGACCATCGAGCAGCGGAAGATGAAGCTCGGTTTCTCATCGATAAACTGGGATGTGATGTTGGAGGCGATCGCAGGGCCTGCAATCAACGGCACGCCGGCCTTCTGAACAATCGGCGCGAACGCAAGGACGTTGCCGCTCGACACGGTGCCCATAATGAGCGGAACCTTGTCGCTCTGCAGCAGCCGCTGGACCAGCGAAACGGCTTTCTGCGGATTGGCTTCGTCGTCGTAAATGACAAACTCGACCTTGTGCTTGCCGGCAGCAGAGTAATCCTTAAGTGCGAGCTTCATGCCCTGCAGATAGCTTTCGCCGAAGTCGACGATGGCCGGCGGTCCACTCAGGCCCATGACTACCCCGATCTTCACGTCGGCGGCGAAGCTCGCACCCCCGAGCGCGGCGGATGAGAGAATCACACCTAATAAAGTCACGCCAATTTTTTTCATCTGCTTGTTCCTCCCGGGTTGACTTGTTTTTGTGGCATCATTGGAATTACAGCATTACTTGAGCATTACTTGGCCTTGAAATTGGCGTCGCGCCGCTCGCGAAACGATTGCGTTCCCTCCGCCAGATCCTCCGACCGGCCGAGATCATAAAACGACCGTACCTCCGCCTTCAGAGCGTCGGCGAACGGCATCCCGACCATCCTTCGCATCGTCGCTTTGGCAAAGCGATGCGCCAACGGCGCCCGCCGTGCCAGCATCTGGGCATAGTCGAGCGCCTTCGCCAGCAGTTCGGCCTGCGGCCAGACCCGGTTGACGAGGCCGATTCGATGCGCGGACGCAGCATCGATCCTTTCACCGGAAAGGATCATCTCCATCGCGTTGCCAAGGCCGATAATCATCGGCAGCCGCACCAGGCCGCCATCGCAGGCGTGAAAGCCCCACTTCGAATCCTGCAACGCGAATTCAGCGTTGTCGGAGCAAAAGCGGAGATCACAAGCGAGTGCGATCTCCAATCCGCCGGAGATTGCGAAGCCGTTAACGGCGGCGATCAGCGGCTTGTCGATCTCCATGCCCCGCGTGATCCCGCCGAGGCCGACGCCGTCGACCCATTTGCGACGGAATTCGTGCGGCGGCAGGGTTGCGAATGACATCGTATATGTTTTGAGGTCGGCGCCGGCACAGAACGCCTTGTCTCCCGCGCCGGTAATAACGCCGACCCGGGCCGAGTCGTCGGCATCGAATTCACGCCAGACATCGACCAGCGCCTCGTGCGCTCCGAAATCGAGCGAATTCATTTTTTGGGCGCGGTCGATTGTGACCAACCATACCGCCCCCTGCCTGTCGACGCGAATGTCAGCCATCGGGCTACTCCCTGGTCCGATTGGCTGCGAGTTGCGCCCGCAGCTCCGTTTTCAGAATCTTGCCATAACTGCTCTTCGGCAGCGAATCGATACGATGGTAACTCTTCGGCCGCTTATAACGCGCAACATTGTCCAGGCAGAGCTGATCGAGTTCATTGTCGCCCACTTCCTGTCCGGGCCGCAGCGTCACAAAAGCCGTCACAGCCTCGCCCCACTCGGGGTCCGGCACGCCGATCACTGCGCATTCGAGGATAGCCGGATGCTTGAGCAACACCTCCTCAAGTTCGCGAGGATAGATGTTTGAGCCGCCCGAAATGATCATGTCTTTGGAACGATCCTTGAGCGTCAGGAAGCCCTCGGCATCCATTGACCCGAGGTCACCGGTCCACAGCCAACCGTCGCGCAGCGACTTGGCGTTGGCTTCGGCATTGTCCCAGTAGCCCTGCATCACGCAGTCCGACCTTGTAATCACCTCCCCTATCTCCTCAACGGCCGCCGGTTGGCCGTTCTCGTCAACGACCCTGACCTCCACGCCGGTCCGAGCGAACCCACAGCTTGCGATAAGCGCTTCGCGGCGAGGGTGACGGCTCTGGCCGAGCAGATGTTTCGGCAAGCTGGTGATCGTCATGGGGGACTCGCCCTGTCCGTAGATCTGCGTCAGGCGTGGGCCAAATAGTTCCAGAGCCTGCTTCAGATCAGACGCATACATCGGTGCGCCGCCAAAATAGAGTGTCTTGAGGTTTTTGATCGCAGCCGTGCCGGCGCGGTCGTGATTGACCAGCCGGCTGACCATGGTCGGCGCGCCGAACAGGGTTACATTCTGATGCCGCGCCAGCAGGTCGTAAATCTGGTCCGGATCGAAGGAACCTGCCAGAACGATCTGATGCGATCCCCTGGCCAAGTGCGGGATGGCATACAGACCAGAGGCATGCGACAGCGGCGCAGCATGAATCTTAACGTCACGCTCGTCGATCTGGTCGATATCGGCGTAGTAACAATGGCTCATGAACAACAGGTTGCGGTGCGACAGAACCGCTCCCTTGGGCCGCCCGGTGGTGCCGCTAGTGTAGAACAGCCAGGCTTCATCCTCAGGCGCGCTCGACACCGTCGTGACCGGCTCATTCACCAGGAGCCGCTCCAGGTCTGGCGTTCCCGCCACCACGATCCGGGGAAGGCCACCACGGCTTTCACTACCCAAGCGCTCCGCGACGTCAGACGTCGCGAAACAGAGCTTGCAACCAGAGTTGCAAAGGATGAACGCCATCTCCTTGGCGTGCAATTTCGCGTTCATCGGCACGGCCACCAGGCCTGCGCGCCAGATGCCGTAGAGGATCATCAGGTAGTCGGCGCAATTTTCCATTGCGAGCCCGACGCGGTTTCCGGGCGTCAGATTCAGTCGCGACCTCAGACCGGCGGCTAGTTTCCCGACGCGGTCCTCAAGAACGCCATAGGATTGCCTCGTCTCCCCCGCCGTAATCGCGGGCTGGTTGGGAAGCCGGATGGCCGCTGTTCGTAGCGACATGGACAGGTTCATGGACGCCCCCCTTTGCAAACATGACTCCAGCACATCTTGATTCGGTTTTCGACAGGGAAACCATAGTCCGTGCCAAGTGCCAGAAGGACGCGCGCGAGGATAGAACCGAAAGCGACTTCGCAACTGCAGCAAAAATGTGGGCTACGCGACCTGAAATCTTGGGCGATATCCAGAGCGGAAATCGTCAGCTCCTCGACCGGCGCGTAGATGTTCCGCTTCTGCAGCGCCAGCTATCGCTCCTGAGCACATCAAGCCAGGTTAGAGCCTCAACGGTCGAAGCGCTTCACAGCCGGGCCTCACTCATCAAGCTACAACAGATGTCCCGTGCCGCTGTCGAGGCAGCTAACGGCAAACTCCTTTCATCGGTTAAATCAACAACGGGCCAACAGCGGGACGCGGTTATTTTGCTCATCTCTGTGCACATCGGCACACGCCGCCTTCCAACCGAATGAGAATCCTAAACTTTCGTTCCACTCCATGAAGGAGCGATGGAAAGCGGCAGCCTAACAAAGTCATCTGATGATCTAATTAATCTTTTCTGTCGCAAGTCGATCCCATAAGGGATAGGAGGACCAACCGGCAAATCGGGCGCGCCGGCGATGTCGGCCGAGCCGTCCGCTGTCTTCCTGGAGGCGGCGACCGCTTTCGACGGCTTAGGACGCTATATAGAACGTCGGTTTCGCGCCAAATGCAGCCATCCCTAAAGAAAGCCAAATGCTCTCTGGTATCAAGACCTGGTCGAACACCCTAAAACGAGACGGTCACGCGATCTATCTCGCGTCCCGCGACCCGCGCGTGCCGTGGTACGCGAAGGCGCTCGCCATTGTCGTTGCCGGGTATGCGCTTTCGCCGATCGACCTGATTCCAGACTTCATCCCGATCGTCGGCTATCTAGACGAGTTAATCCTCCTTCCCTTGGGCATCTGGCTCGTGGTCGCGCTCATTCCTGCCGAAACTATGGATGAGTATCGCGCTAGGGCGGATGAGGCCGGGCGGCGTCCAACCAGTCGAGCCGGAATGGTGGCAATCATCCTGTTGTGGATTGCAGGCGCATTGACGCTGGGAGGGATCGGCTATGCCTGTTGGAGCCGGCCTTGAAATGGCTCGCTTTCGTGAGCGGCACGATGCTCCCTGGCGGTACCCCCTGCTTCAGAACGTCGCTTTCAGGCCTGCGTAAAAGGCGCGCGGCCGCGCCGGGCTGACCGAACGCGCGTCGGTGAAGGAGACGCCGCCATTGGCGAAATTGGGCACGCCACCGGTATCGAAGAAAGTCCCGTAGGTCGCATAGCGGTTATCGAAGACATTATCCGCGCGGGCGTAGATCTGGAACGTCTTGTTGATCTGATAGGAAGCGTGCAGGTTGAAGACCGCATAGGACGGCAATCTCTGTGCCTGATTGGATTCATCGCCGACAAAATACTGGCTGTCGACGAACAACGCATCGCCTCCGACCTTGAAGGCATCGGTGACCGCATAATCGATACCGAACTTGAACCGGTTGCGGGGTATCGTCGGAATGCGATTGCCGGGCAGAATCTGCACATTGCCGCTGGCATCGGCGAACGGGCTGTTGGAGCCTACCTGGAGTGAATCGAGGAAGCGTGCATCCACGAGAGCATAGCTGGCATAGAGTTGCATCGTCTTCGACGTCAGATTGAACTGAGCTTCGATGCCCTGGCGGCGCGTCCGACCCACGTTCTGGAAGTAGCCAAATCCCTGCAGCTCCGGGCTCGGAATCGCAAGGATGTCATCGGCATTGGTTGCGCGGAACGCTCCAACCTTCCAGCCGAGCGTTCCGACATTCAGTTCGGTCGTTCCGCGGAAACCGGCCTCCACGGTACGGGAGACAACCTGTTTCAGCGGCGGGTCGGCGATGAGGAATGCGGCGATGAGACAAGGGCGCGCAGGATCGGCGCATGCGAGCTCCAGCGGGGTCGGCGCGCGATTGGCTTCGGCATATCCGGCATAGGCCGTCAAACCCGGTGTGAACTTGTAGGTGCCGCCGATCATCGGATTGAAGCGGCTGAACGTGTGACTGCCGTTGAGCGCGGTGCCGATCTGATCTTGAAGATCGATGATTGCATGGGTGAACCGGCCGCCGCCCGAGATTGAAAGCGCATCCGTCACGTCGAACGTGTCGAGCGCATAGAGCCCGGTGTACCGGTTGGTAGCTCGAAGCGCGACCGGGCCGATCGAAATCGGCTCGCCGGACGGGCCGAGATACATGCCGCTGCCGTTGACGACGTAGTTTGAGCCGATCGTGCCCAATTCCGCGCTGGCCCCGAAGCGGGTGACGCTGGAGTCGAAACTGGTGCCAACCATGAACTGGTTGTTGTGCCCGAAAAGCTGGCCGGTATTGGTTGCCTGAAGGGTCACCCCGGTCGTGACCGAACGCGTTGTGGTCCGGTCGATCTGTCCCAGCACAGCGTCGGGACCGAAGGGATTTGCGAGCTGGACGCCATTGAGGCCATTTGCCGGCACGTCATCGTCGTTAAAGCAAAGTAGCAACGGATCGGCTGCACATGGCTGGGTGGCAGTTGGATTGCCATCCACCGTCTTGTGCTGGAACGCGCGGACGCGCGCCGAGCCTTCGATCGTCCAGGTCGGTGTGGCCTCGACCTTTCCGGTCAGACTGACGTAGGCAACGCGGTTGGCTGTCGTTTGCGGCGTGGTGTAGGTCGCCCCCCAATAGTTCTGCAGCAATTCGATCGGCACCGTCGCAGCCGCGCCGAAATTGTTCTTGGCAACTCCCATGTTGAGGTGAAATTCACTGCTATCGGTCCGGTATCCGACATCACCGTAGAAACGACGAATTTCCGACTCCGAAAAGTTGCGAAAGCCATTATCACGCACTCCCTCGAGCGCGCCATAGACAGCAAACTTATCGATCTGCTTGCCATACTGCGCCGAACTCTGGATGCGTCCGAACGAACCGCCCATCGTGTTGATTTCGGCGCCACGATAGTTGAAGCCATCCTTCATCTGGACGTTGACGGCGCCGCCCAGCGCATTGAGACCGAACGCGGGATTGTTGGTCACGACGGTGACCGATCTGATCGCGGCTGTCGGGATCAAATCCCAATTGACGGTGTCCCCAAACGCTTCGTTAAGGCGCACGCCGTTCTGGTAAACCGCCAGTCCCTGAGGAGTACCGGCGACCGGAGATGCAACGAAGCCTCGAAATTGTATGTCAGGCGTAAATGGATTTCCGGTCGTATCACTGATGATGATGCCCGGCACCTGTTGCTGTAGTGCGTCCGCGATGTTCAGCGAGCCGGTTCTGGCAATTTGTCCGGCACCCACCGCGTTGACGCTCGCCGGCACCTTGTCGACATCTATTCCCGAACCCGCCGTCGGCGCGGGTGCGGTCGGATAGACGTACACCCTGCGCGTGTTTGTGGCGGCCCCGGTGGCATTTCTGTTGCGGACCGGCTTGGCCCTCGTCGTCGGCGCAGTTACCTCAATCGCGGGCAATACCTCGGCAGCACCAGCCGGGTCCGGGGCTTGAGCACAAGCACTCGTCGGAACCAGACCCAGTGACATTGCCCCAATAAACAGGAACCGAACGCCCATTTGCATCCCCACTGCATTCCGGCCGAGTTGGTGTCTGCCGGTCAGTAGCGAGCAATCTAAGGGCTCAAAAAATTTGCGCACCATTCAAAACGTCCCGAACAAGTTCGGGAAAATTCCCGAATCAGCAAAGCACGTCGCTGGGCACCACTGCCTCTACCGTTACACCGCTTTCACCGGAAACAATCGTGAGGGAGCCACCCAATGCCAAAATGCGCTCACGCATTCCCACTAGCCCGTAGCCAAGCCTGTGACCCGGCCGCAATCCGATGCCGTTGTCGCGGACCCGCACCCGTGCGGCGCCATGGCCGGTGTGCGTCAGACCGGCAGGCAGCCCGGTGGGTTCGACGGTTACGTTGACGCAGGTGGCGCCGGCGTGGCGAAAGACATTTGTCAGTGCTTCCTGAATGGTGCGGTAGATCGTCAGATCGGCCGTCTCTCCAATCTCCCCAAGCGACTGCGAGATTGCCGCTTCAATCGTTACTTCCGGATGTGACTCTCCCCATAGACGCAGCAGGGCTCCGAGCGCTTCACGAAGGCCTAGCTCTGCCAGCCCCACCGGCCGTAGCTTTTCAAGGATCCGCCGATTGGATTGCTGCAAGGCGTTTACCTGCTCCAATATGGCGCTGCCGTGCTTTCGCGCTTCTTCCGCGTTCAGACCCGTCGCATCTGCAATCCGTGTCAGCGCGCTGGCATGAGCTCGCAAAGCAAAGAGATAGGGTCCAACTTCATCATGAAGCTCGCGTGCAATTTCCTTGCGTTCGACATCCTGCAGCGAGACGACACGCTCGGCCAGACGCCTCTTGTCGTCGACCGCATCGCCCAGCGTAGCCGCCAGGTGATTCAACTTGTCGCAGATGGCAACGAGTTCCGGCGGGCCGTCCGGTTTCACGCGCGTGTCATAGCCGCCGGCCTCGATCTTCGTCATCGCCTCCGAGAGCGCCTGGATTGGTGCGAGCGCCCGCCTCACGACCCTGCTTGTAATGAGGAAGAGCACGATCGCGATCGCTGTGCCGACCTGGAGCTGGGTGATGATTCCGTCCCAGATCTCGGTCATCTCGTCGTTGGGATGCGAAGTGATCAGCAGCGAACCCGGCTTTCCCGTGATCGAAATCGGCACGTTCACGGTGGTTTGTTCGGGGTGAACAAGCCTGACAAACCATCCCGGCGGGGAGCGCGCATCGGAACTGTCATCCGGCCCGTCCGCGATCCCGGATCTTTCGGCTACGGCCCCTTGCCGCGTGATGCTGACATGGCGGAGCCGGTTGAGGTCGTAAACAGTCTGATTCAACCGCGCTTCGGGATCCGGCGCCTCGTTGAGCCCTGCAACGATCGTATCGATAAATTCACGCGCCAACCTTATGACGCTTTGATCTTCGGCCTGAACACGAGGTCCGGCCTCGAGCACGAGCCGCGCAACATTGATGGCCAGACCGAGCGTGAGGACAAGCGCGAGCAGCAGGTTGACCCGGGCGCGCAAGGAGAGCTTTTGCCACATATCGTTTGTCCAGGAGTGAAATCGCCTTTGTCTGAGAGCGAACTCGTCGTCGATTCCCCGATTGAGCGAAGCGTTGACAGATAAAACAGTCGTCTATCTAATTGAAGCGTATAGCAACATCGCCCGGGTTGCATGATTATCGGCGGCAAGTATCCGAAGTCTGCGCCGGTGTTCCGCCTTCGGTGCAGCAACGGGATTGACGTGGCTATTCGGGACCAGTGTGCCAATGCGCGTTCTGATCGTTGATGATCATCGAATCGTTGCTTCGGGCTGTCGTGCCTTGTTCGCTAACGACCCGGAGATCGACGTCGTGGACGCCTCCGACGCGGAGAGCGGCGAGCGCCTGTTCGGCGAACGGCACCCGGACATATGCGTGATCGATATCAATCTGCCGACAGTGTCCGGGTTTGAACTGGCGCGGCGCCTGCTCGGGCGCGATCCGTCCGCGCGCATCATCATTTTCAGCATGAACGATGATCCGGTATTCGCCGCGCGCGCTATTGCAGTCGGCGCCAAGGGGTTTGTCCCCAAGACCGGAGATCCCCAGGACCTTGTCGAGGCCATCCGTGAAGTAGCAAAGGGCGGGGTCTATTTGCCGCCGGCGATTGCGCAAAGTATTGCATTCGCTGGCCCCTCCTTCGCGCGAAGCCCACTTACGAAACTGACTGCGCGCGAGATGGAGATATTGCGGCTGCTCAGTGCAGGCAAATGCCTATCCGAAATCGCGTGGCTGATCCACTCCTCCTACAAGACTGTCGCCAACACATCCTCGATCATGCGCCACAAACTCGGCGTGCGTACGTCAGCCGAACTGGTGCGATTGGCCATCGAAAACGGCGTGGCCTGAGATTGCGCCACGCGGCAGGGAACGACAAGTTCATGACGATTCAAACGGTTTCGCTCAACAAATCGCATGGAGGCATGCAAGGCGTTTACATGCACGCCAGCGCTGAGACCGGGACCGACATGGCATTTTCGGTCTATGTCCCTCCCCATCGCGATGGCGCAAAGCTGCCCGTGGTATGGTATTTGTCGGGACTGACCTGCACCCACGCCAACGTCACTGAAAAAGGTGAGTTGCGCAGCGCCTGCGCCGAACTCGGATTGACCTTCGTTGCCCCGGACACCAGCCCGCGCGGTGAAAAAGTGCCCGGTGACCCCGCCGGCGCCTACGATTTCGGGCTCGGTGCCGGCTTCTATGTCGACGCAACGCAGGAGCCTTTCGCGCGCAACTACCGCATGTGGAGTTATGTCACGGAGGAACTGCCGAAACTGGTCGCCGATAATTTTCCCATCGATGCCCGGCGGCAATCCATCCTCGGTCATTCCATGGGAGGCCACGGCGCACTGACCGTCGCTTTGCGCCATCCGGATCGGTACCGCGCCGTCAGTGCCTTTGCGCCGATCGTTGCTCCCTCGCAAGTTCCGTGGGGTATCAAGGCGCTGGGAGGCTATCTCGGAGCCGACAAGCAAGCATGGCGCAGACATGATGCGGTTGCGCTGATCGAGGACGGTGCCAGATTCTCCGATTTACTGGTGGACTATGGCGACGCCGATCAATTTCTCGCCGAGCAGATTCGCCCGGAATTGCTGAAGGATGCCTGCGAGAAGGCGAACATTCCCCTCACCCTTCGCCGCCAGCCAGGTTACGATCACAGCTACTATTTCATCTCGACGTTCATGGCCGATCATTTGCGCTGGCATGCCGCGCGCCTGAAGGCTTGAATTGTCTATTATTCATTGCGGCTGGGGCTTGCCATAATTCGGCGCCAGCAATCGGTTGCGCACGAGATAGTTCGTCGCCCGCATCCAGGATTCATCGGTGTTGCCGCGGAAATCGGCATTCATTGCGGTAATGAGTTGTCCGGTATGGACATCGCGCACGAAGATCGTCAGGTTAAGAATCAAGGTCGAGATCTTCCTTATGAGCCCGGTGATGACCAGATCGGCGCCGATCTGCTGCGCATATTGAACGTCGCAGCCGCCGCAGGCCTGGAGATTGCTGCCCTCAGCCGCTGCCTTCACCGGAGAAATGTCGAGGAGCTGGAACTTTCCCGATTCCGTCAACTGCCTGCGCACCAGATCGCCGATGCGCATCAGTCGGTCGTGCTCGTCGGCTTGAGGCCCTCTCATCTCGCCCTCGAGGCTCGTATCCAACAACTCGAAATCGAAGATCGCCAGCTTCGGTGGATCGGCGCGCGCCGGTACCGACACCAGGAGTATGAGTGCGGCCAGGGCAAAGTACGCTCTCATGACCGTGACCCCCGAACTCGACTGTCGCGCAACGACGAAATGCGAACTTGCAAGTTAGAGCAATTCCGTCATGTTTCAAGTCAAGAGTGCCTGCAAAGGCAAGCGCGCCTCCATCGTCGTCAGGTCGAGGGGCATCAGGGAGCGCCCATGATCCGACAATTGGTCGGTGTGATCGGCATCAGCCTCTTGGCCAGCTACGCGCTCGCCGCCGACCCGGTCGAGGTCGGCATCGGTTATCTCGGCCAGGCCGGCGTCAGATCGAAATTGTCTCTCGTCGAACAACCCTCGGAGAATGACGGCATCGCGGGCGCGCGTCTTGCGATCGAGGACAACAACACCACCGGAAAATTTCTCAATCAGCGCTTCTACCTGGAGGAGGTTCGGCTGAAGGATGGCGAGGATATCGCCAAGGCGGCAACGGCCCTCGCCAGCCGCAACGGCTTCATCATCGCCGATCTTCCTGCCGAGGCGCTCTTGAAGGCTTCCGATGCGCTTCGCGGCAGCAAGACCGTGCTGCTGAACGCCGGATCGACCGACGATCGGCTGCGCGAGCAGGATTGCCGTACCAATGTAATCCATGTTGCGCCGACCCGCTCGATGCTCGCCGACGCGTTGGCCCAGTATCTGGTATGGAAGCAGTGGAAGCGCTGGCTGCTGGTGGTCGGTTCACATGAGGCCGACAAGCTCTACGCCGATGCGCTGCGACGCGCGGCCGCGCGATTTGGAGCCAAGATCGTTCAGGAACGTGTATTCGAAGATGCCGGCGGCGCGCGCCGCACCGACAGCGGCGTGACCCTGATCCAGCGCCAGATGCCCGTCTTTACGCAGCAAGCGCCGGCCTATGACGTTCTCGTCGCTGCCGACGAAAGCGAGGTTTTCGCCTCCTATCTGCCTTACCGCACCTGGGACCCGCGGCCGATCGCCGGCTCGGCAGGCCTGGTGCCGACGAGCTGGGACGCGGCGCACGACCAGTGGGGCGCGATCCAGATACAAAACCGCTTCATCAAGCTGAATTCGCGGCGCATGACGGCACGGGACATGCAGGCCTGGACCGCAGCGCGCATGATCGGCGAAGCAACGTCGCGCATCAACTCCGGCGACCCGAAATCGGTGTTTGACTTTCTCAACGGAGCTGATTTTTCCGTTGCGGCGTTCAAGGGGCAGCGACTGACGCTGCGGGACTGGAACCTGCAGCTTCGCCAACCCATCCTGCTGGTCGATGGACGCATGGTCGTCTCGGTTTCGCCGCAGGAGGGCTTCTTGCATCAGCATTCCGAACTTGACACTCTCGGCGTCGACCGGCCCGAAACCAAATGCAAACTGAATCGATGACGGAGGGATCGCGGATGTGGCGTCGATGTCTGCTTCCCGGAATAGCTGGGTGGCTCGCGGCCGTAACGCCCGCTATGGCTTTCATCGCCTATGTGTCGAACGAGAAAAGCAACACGGTATCAGTGATCGATACCGAAAAATGGACTGTCACCAATACCATCAAGGTCGGCCAGCGACCGCGCGGCATCGAGTTCACGAGGAACGGCAAATTCGTGCTGGTCGCGGTCGGCGATGACGACAGGATCGAGGTGATCGATACCGCGACCCAGCAGGTGGTGGACAGCCTGCCCTCCGGCCCCGATCCGGAACTGTTCACCCAGGATGCCGCCGGCAAGATCCTCTATGTCGCCAACGAGAACGACAACACAGTGACAATCATCGACCTCGAAAAGCGCGTCCGCGTCGGTGATGTCCAGGTCGGCGTCGAGCCCGAAGGCATGGCGATCAGCCCGGACGGCAAGATCCTGATCAATACCTCAGAGACTACCAACATGGCGCATTTCATCGACACCGCGACGCGTCAGATCGTCGCCAATGTGCTGGTCGATGCGCGGCCACGCTTTGCCGCATTCAAGCGTGACAGCTCCGAATTGTGGGTGTCGTCGGAGATCGGCGGCACCGTCTCCATCATCGATCCTGCCAAACGGATCATTACCGGCAAGATTGAGTTCAGCATCCCTGGCCTGCGGCGCGAGGCGATCCAGCCGGTCGGCATCGGGATCACCAAGGACGGCAAGACCGCTTTCATTGCGCTCGGCCCCGCCAACCGAATTGCGATTGTCGATGCAAACACCCATAAGGTCACGAAATATCTTCTGGTCGGGCAACGGGTGTGGCACATGGCCTTCACCCCGGATGAGAAATATCTGCTGGTGACCAACGGCGTTTCAAACGATGTCTCGGTGATCGACGTGGCAGCGCAAAAGGTGATCAAGACAATCCAGGTCGGCGAACTGCCCTGGGGAATTACGTTTGCTCAGCCATGACGGCGATCAGCGCGCACAATGCCGGTCTCGCACCGCCGGACATCCCAACCCGGGACGATCCGGCGGTTACTCCCGCATTGTCGATCGAAGGCGTCAGTCATTCCTATGGATCAAGGCGGGCTCTGGTTGACGTCAACTTCGAGGTTGCACCGGCGAGCTTCACCGCGCTGCTTGGCCTCAATGGCGCCGGCAAGAGCACGTTGTTCTCGTTGATTACGCGGTTGTTCGGCATTCAGGCTGGGCGCATCGGCATTTTCGGCCACGACATCGGCCTTGCGCCCAGCGAAGCGTTGCGGCTGCTTGGCGTAGTATTCCAGTCCCGCACGCTCGATCTCGACCTCTCGGTGACGCAGAATCTGCTCTACCACGCCGCCCTGCACGGCATCGCCAAGCGCGCGGCACGCCTGCGCAGCGAGGACCTGCTGACGCGCATCGCACTTGCGGACCGCGCCGGTAGCAAGGTCCGCGACCTATCGGGCGGTCAGATGCGGCGGCTGGAAATCGCGCGCGCTTTGCTGCATCGTCCGCGCCTGCTGCTGCTTGACGAGGCCACCGTCGGGCTCGACGTCAAGGCCCGCACCGACATGCTCGGACACGTCCGGCAGCTTGTCATCGAGCAAGGCATCGGCGTGTTGTGGGCGACCCATCTATTTGACGAGACCATGCCCGGAGATGACCTTGTGGTCCTGCATCAGGGCCGGGTTCTTGCGCATGGCCGGGCCGAGAACATCGTCGCCGACGCCGGAGCCCGTGACATCAATTCCGCATTCATGCGCTTGACCGAGGCTGCGGCGGATCCTGGGAGCTCCGCGCCATGAGGTCCACGACCGTCAACCGAAACCACGGTGGCTTCTCGCTCGTGCAATATGTCACCTGCCTGAACGGCATCGTGTGGCGCGAGGCCCTGCGCTTCGTGCACCAGCGCGAACGTTTTGTTTCGGCGCTGGTCAGGCCGCTGGTGTGGCTTTTCATCTTCGCCGCCGGCTTCCGTCAGGTCCTCGGCATCTCCATCATCCCGCCCTACGAAACCTACATCCTCTATGAGGTCTATATCGCGCCCGGATTGGTGGCGATGATCCAGCTTTTCAACGGTATGCAATCGTCGCTATCGATGGTCTACGACCGCGAGATGGGAAATATGCGTACCTTGCTGGTAAGCCCGTTGCCGCGCTGGTATCTGCTGTTCTGCAAACTTGGGGCGGGAACCGCTGTCTCATTGCTTCAGGTCTATGCTTTCCTCTTGATCGCCTGGTTCTGGGATATCGCACCGCCGCCGATCGGCTATCTCACGGTGCTGCCGGCGCTGGTCCTTTCGGGCTTGATGCTGGGCGCGCTCGGCATGCTGATCTCCTCCGGCATCAAGCAGCTCGAGAACTTTGCCGGCGTCATGAATTTTGTCATTTTCCCGATGTTCTTCGCCTCGTCTGCGCTTTATCCGCTTTGGCGGGTGCAAGAGAGCAGTCCCCTGCTCTACTATGTCTGCCTGTTCAATCCATTTACCCATGCGGTCGAACTGATACGCTTCGCGCTGTACGGACAGACAAACTGGATTTCGCTGGTCGTCGTCTTTTGCTGCACGACGGCCTTCATGATCGGAGCCATATACGCCTATGATCCATCACGCGGCCTGGTCCGCCGCGGGCCCGCTGGAGGCGAGACATGAGACGGCAGATCGCGATCGGGGTGCTCCTCTTCGCCGCAGCGTCGACTGAAATCTGCCTTGCCGCCGATCCGCGCTACCCGGACTGGCCATGTACCCAGGCCAAGGTCCCGGAAATCTCGCTCGCCGCGGTATGGGCAGGTCCGCCGCTCGACGACATCAAGGACAAATGGAAGGACGACATCAAGGTGAGCGCGCTGGTTTCGAAGCTGGCCGCCAGACGGACCTCCCTTGACGACGCCCAGAAGCTGATTGCGGAATCTTTCGTGGGTTCGGCGGTCGAAAAGGCCACGGCGGGCAAACTCCTGTTCGCTGGCCTGTTCGAGAGTCTCAACGCACAGCGCACGTCGGTCATAAACGGACTGGAACGGATCACCCGCAAGCAGCGCGACGCAGCAGACAAGATCCGATCCGATGTGTCTGCCCTGCATGCGCTGCAGGGTGCGTCCCCGCCCGACCAGACCCGGATCGACGATCTCAGCAATCAACTGGTCTGGCAAACCCGAATTTTTGAGGACCGGCAGCGCGTGGTCAAATTCGTCTGTGAGGTGCCTACCGCGATCGACCAGCGGTTGTTCGCGCTTGGCCGTATGATCCAACAGGAGATTGAATAGCGAACCCGCGACCCTGCAAGGAAATACGCGCTAACGCGGTGATAACCCTTCTTCGTCTGTTCTGGGTTCAGGCTGCGCTTCAGCGACCGGCAGGTTGGCGTGCTCCCAACCTTCGGTTCCCTCAGGGTACCAGGCCACATTGGGATAGCCGTAGGACAGCACTCGTTTCGCCGCGTTCCAGGACATCCAGCAGCTTTCCTGACAGTAGATCACGAGCAGCGCAGCATTGTTGCCGCCGGAAGCCCGTTCGAGCCCCCGCCGCAGATAGGCCTCGGTTGCCGCCGCCAGTTTGCCGTATCCAGTGTCCGGCAACCAAATGCTGCCGGGAATGTTAAGCCGCGGCTTGTCGCGCCAGACCGTGCCAGAAGGAAGGTTTTGAGGCTTTGGCGCACGCGGCAGCACGTCGATGAAGGCACCCTTGCCTGCGCGCCAGATCGCTTCGGCCTCTGCGGTTGTTAAGACGCGTACGCCGGCGAGCGTTGCAGGAACAGGCGCGCGATAATTGTCCGTGCGGTATTCGTCAGGCTCGGCCACGTTCTGCTGCGCGTGAGCTTCGGCTGCGAGCGCAAAGGTCGCAACGACCACACACGCAAGCCTCCGTATCATGGCGACTTCGTCGCCGTCTCGGCGCCGATCGGCCGGTCATTCTCGTCGAGCAAGGGAACGCCGAAGTCGAGCAGTATCTTGTTGATGGCCGGCTGGTTCTCTTGGATCAGACGATTGAGAAGCCGTTTCCAGTTCTGGTCGGCTGGCCGGACCGCCATGCCGATGCGATAGGCAAGCCGGGATCCCATGGTTTCCTTGACAAGGGGCGTGACATGAAGTGGCGGGCTCGCTTTCTTGGCGAAAAAGCCGGCGATCGGTCCCCACAGAATGGCGGCGTCAATCTTTCCCGACGTCAGGTCGTCGATCATGACTTCTGCCGACGAATCGATGCGCGTATCGACCATCAACGGGTAGGACTTGGCGTCCGCCATCAAACCATTGGCGGTCATGCTGGTGGCGGGCGGCGTGCCGGCAACAATACCGATATGCTTTCCCTTCAGGCGACTGTCGCCCAGGGTCGCGACCTCGTCAAGACCGCTGCCTTGCTTGGTAACCAGCGCGTATGCCGTCCGGTAGTAGGGATTGGTACCCTGGACCATGTCATCGCCTTGCGGAAAGCCCATGATGACGTCGCAGCGATGAGCGGCTAACGTCATCCGGACGAAACCGGTCGCTTGCGGAAAGTACATGTAATCCAGCTTTTTCTGCAGCTTTTCCGCGAATAGCTCGCCGAGCCTGTTCTCGAAGCCCTCACCCTGGTCGTTCGAGAACGGCAAATTGTGCGGATCGGAACAGACCCTCAGCACCTTGGGATCGACGAGTTCGAGTGACAGGTCGGTGCCATCATTCGTCTGCGCCCGGGAAATGCTGGCGCCGGCAAGTGTTGCAGTGATCGCCATCAGCGCGAGAAGCAAGCCGGGACGTCGCGCAAGATTTGTCATTGCTGTGTTCCTCTCGATCAAACACCGGCTGCCAGCCATAGATTGCGCAGTGGGCGATGGCGTGCAACAGGAATAATCTTCGGGATGGATCGGCCCAGCCATGCTGCGGCGCAAACCCGCTTCACCGGGACCACTACGAACGATATCGCGGACAATTCTATCTTGAAGCATTTCGACGGACCATGGGCGACCAGTTGTTGGATGGGGTGCGCATGATACCGCCCACGCTCCTCGTCGGCGGCACCGTCAAGCTCGATCTCGGTTCGCTAATCCTGACCTTAAGGTCGTGGCCTACCGCGCACAGCGACAACGACCTCTCCGCGCTCGACGAGCAAACCAAAACCCTGTTCGCGGGCGATCTCGTATTCCCCACCCACATTCCGGTGCTGGACGGCAGTATTCGCGGATGGCTGGGGGTGATCGACGAACTCAGCACCCTTCCCGCAAAACGCGTGTTTCCCGGTCACGAACCTGTGAGCGACTGGCCGGGCGCCCTCTCCGACCAGCGACGTTACCTCGAGACACTGGCGTGGGATGTTCGCAAGCTCATCGCCCGTGGCGAGCCGATTACGGTCGCTGCCGACACCGCCGCGGCCACCGAGCGATCGCGATGGCAATTGTTCGACGACTACAATGCGCGCAATGAAACACCGCATTTTCCTAAATTGAATGGGAATAGCCCGCCTGATGGCGTATATTGACGGCGCAACGTTCCATCCCAGCGAGGGGCAGCAGCCATGCTTGGACGTCGTTTCCATCTTCTCTGCGTCGCCAGTCTCCTGAGCGTCATGCTCGGCGTGCGTGGTGCGCCCGCCGCAACGCCCGAGGCCTACGATCCGTGGCCCGGCCTGGCCCAGGACATCTTCAACAATCGTCCGATGAACGATGGCGCCGACGTGATCGCTATCGAGATGCCGTATCGTGCCGAGGATGCGGCGATCGTTCCCGTCACCCTGCGTACCAAACTGCCGCTGGGCGACAGCCGCCGCGTGCTCACGATCACGCTGGTCATCGACCAAAACCCAGCACCAATGGCCGCAAAGTTCGAACTGGGCCCCGACGCCAATGTGACCGAAATCTCGACGCGGGTGCGTGTCAACAACTATACCGATGTTCATGCCGTAGCGGAACTGAGCGACGGCAAGCTTTACATGACGAAAACTTACGTGAAGGCCTCCGGTGGCTGCTCCGCCCCGGCCACCAAGGACATCGACGAAGCCAGGAATAGGTTGGGCCAGATGCGATATCGGCAATTCGCGCGACCCAGTCAGGGCCCTACCAGCGGCGCCCGTGAGGCGCAGATCATGATCAGTCATCCCAGCCATTCCGGCCTGCAGATGGATCAAGTGACACAGCTCTACCTCCCGGCCTTCTTTGTAAACGAATTGCGGCTGTGGCAAGATGATGGTCTGGTACTTTCGATGGAAGGTGGGATCTCAATCTCGGAAGACCCCAATATCCGCTTTACCTATGTTTCGAATGGCGCGAAACGTTTCCGCGCCGAAGCCAGGGATACCCAAGGACACGTATTCCGGAAGGAGTGGAAGATCGACGATTCCGGCATTTGACGCGACGCGATAGGCCAACATCGGCGCTTGCGCCGACGCGTCTAGAAACATCTCACTTCCGCTTCGGCCTGCGCCCGCCGGAGTTCATTGAGCGCTCCAGCCGCCTGCTCGGAAGTACGGAATTGTCCACCCAGATTGCCCCGAACCTGCGACATGCTTAGGACGGTTTCGGCGGTGACATAGCGGTGATAGGGCAGGAGCGACGCGATAATGTCGATTGAACAGGAACATTGTTCCATCGCCTGTCGTGTCTCGCCATTCGCCTTGAGACAGCCAAAGACATATTCCGCTCGTGCCGAAGTCGGGTAATCGTTGATTTCCTGAGCCCTCGCGATCATTGCCGTCGCCCCCAGCGCGGTCAACGCGGTGACGATTCGTCGTACCGATCCGTAAGGCGCCATCGACTTTCTCCCCGCTCTGGACTGCGAGACTATGCTATGACTAACCCGCAGAAAAGATGACGTTCGAACTAGTGGCTCTGACACGATGTGACTTTTGTTCGCATGCTGCTGCGGAGGATAACCGTGAAACGCTGGCCCGGAATCGCAGTGCTCAGTCTTGCTGTGATGACCATGACAGCGGCGGCGCAGGACATGATGCGTCACATCGACCTGTCGTCGCCCGATATGGTTACGGCCGAAATGAACCGTGCAGAAGTCGAAGCCGCGCTCGCTGCGGCGACCATCGCCGCGCCCGCCGATTTCACCGGAAAGCGATTGTCCGGCCTCGACCTCTCGGGGCTCAACCTGTCGGCTGCGATTTTTCGCGCTGCACGGCTCAACAAGACGAAGCTGACCGGCGTGAAACTGGATCACGCCATTCTCGATCAGGCGTGGCTGCTCGAGGCGGATCTTACGGGCGCAAGCCTGAAAGGCGCCAACCTGTTCGCCTCGCAGATGGCTCGCGCCCGGCTCGATGGCGCCGATCTCTCGGGAGCACGCATTGCCGCCGATCTTTCCAGCGCGAGTCTCGTCGGAGCCTCGATCTCGGGTGCAAATCTGAGCGCCGACATGCGCAACCAGTCGATGGGCCTGATGCGCGCGGTGCTGAAATCCGCCAATCTGGAACGGTTGAATGCGCGCGGCGCAAACCTGTCTCGCGTCGATCTCGAATTTGCCTCGCTGAAAGCTGCCGACCTCACGGGTGCTTCCCTCAAGAACGCCCAACTCGGTGGCGCCGACTTGACCGGGGTCACGGTCGTCGAAACCGATTTCGACGGCGCCGATCTTGATTCAACGAAGTTGATAGCTCCAATCGGCCTCGACCGCGCAAGAAATTTCGAGAAGGCGAAAAACCGGGAACGTCTGATAAGGCACTGACGCCTTCAGGTTTGCCACGGGAGGATTGAGTGATGCGATGCATGCTGGGCTTGGTTCTGCTATTGTTCGCTGGCGCTGGCGACGTTGCCGCGCAGAGCAAGGGCATCCGGCTCTGGAACCTGACCACCTCGACGATCTCAGGTTTTCAGTTGTCGCCGGCCGGGACGGACGCCTGGGGACCGAACCAAACCCTGAACGACAGGGACAAGGAGGTCGACCACAACGAACGCCTGCGCATCACGAGCGTGGAGCCGGGACGCTACGATGCCAAGGTGAGTTATCGCGACTCAAGGCAATGCCTGGTGAGAGACATCGAAATCAGGGCAGACGCAGTGTTCTCGATAGCCGACAAGGATTTGAAGGACTGCAGCAAGTAATCCTTGCTGCAGCCGCGCAAGATCGCTTCAGCCTGCGGGCGCAACCACGCCCTTATCCGCCCGGTCGTTGAGGCGCGGATATTCGCAGCGCCACTTCACTGCGGTCCATTTGGGATGCTCGCCAACCCATTGCGCGATATAAGGCTGCGCAGCCATGACACATTGCTGCAAGGACGCGTTCGAGACAAATACAAGATGCCTCTCTTCGCAGGTGGCCGGCGACAGCACGGCACATACCGTCAATACCAGGTCGATCGCATTCATGCCTGAGATTCCCAGAGCTAGTGCGTTGAAAGATAACACAAACAGCTACGTAACAGGCAGGCAAAGCTTCACCATACCGTGAATACCCGGCCCCAGGTCGGCGCCGTGGCGGCCGTCCGCCTCAAAAGTTAACGCCGAATCTCAGCCGCACGTGATGGCGTTCGAAGTTGGCCAGATCGAGGGCCGCATTCGATCCGGCCGGACGTCCCCAGGCCTGAATACTCCAGGCTGCGGTCAATCGTGAACGCGGCGACAATTGGAAATAGGCGGTTGGTCCAACAAATAGCGCCTGACCCGTCAGTTCTTGCAAACCGATCCCCTCATACTGACGCAGATAGCGTGCTTCACCGCCGAGAAGGAAATCCGGACGTGTTCGCACCATCATGGCTAACGCGGCGCCGACAGTCGATTCCTGCTCTGCAGTCCCGATGCCGACCTGCCGCGTCCATTCCGGCTGGTAGATCAGATTGAGTGCGGCAACGGCGACATTCGGAATCACTTCCCGGTCGAACGCCAGCGTTAATCCTGTACCGTAGCTTCGGACCGCCGCCGCCGTGGTCTCGTTGATGCGGGTGGCGTGGGTTTCTACCACCATGGTAAAGCCAAATGCGGCCGCGTCCCGATCGAGAAACCGGTAGCGCAGGTCCACGGAAATACCTTCCCACGACAACTGCCGTCGATCTTCCAGACAAGGTACACCGCGGATGAAATGGGACGTAAAGCTGGTGCCTAGTTCCACCCGGACATTCCTGACAGGCACGAATTCCAATTGAAATTCCTGGCCGATTGCCCGGTAGTTTCCGCCGTTCCTGGCAAATCGTCCGAAAGTCTGGCTCTGGAATTCGCGCTCTCCGACCTTTCCGATGTCGGTGCCGATCATGAAACCGAACAGATGCTCGGTATCGATGCCCTCAGCGCAAACGCCGCCGGGAAGCAGCGCGCAGAGACACACAAACGCCATCCGGATGATCTTCGAACGAAACGGCATTCAAAAGCCATAGGAATGAAAAACGACGTGAATGAAACGAGGCGCCACTGATCGACGCAACCCTACCATAATGCAGGGGCTGGCGGCCAAGGAATTGGAATTCGCGGTCCCCGCGTTCCGGTGACGGCGACGCCGGTTCAGGCGCGAGGGTCACAATACGTGGAACTCGAATAGCAAAGCTTCCTCTACGAGAAGCCTGACGCGTCGAACTTTCGCCTGTCGATGCAAGGCAATTGGAGATTGCGCTTTTTTGGTCCAGTCACGCCTTGGATATTGCATCAGACGAACTATCGAACCGGACGTCTGCCGCGGCTCGAAGCAGCAGCGCGCGTTGCCAGAGCCGGGCAGATCGTTTCGATGCAGTCTACTTGCGCGATGCGCAGGCGTACATGTTGATTTCCATGCCCACCGGCACTTCGACGATCTTCGGAGTCTTCCACGTCATTTGGGTCTCCCAGGTAGTTTTGGCGCGACGTCGCACCAAGTTGAACCTAGAGCCGCCCCGGACGCAGCGCAAGTGCGGCACATCGAAGCCGAGCACATGTGCGCCAAGGTACTTCTCTCCCGGGCAAGGCCACTTCTCTTCTGGACAAAGCTCTGTGTTACCAATGCGGGATGGGCGTTACGGCATCCCCCGAATGTGATGCCGTGACCTGCCGGTTTCGACTATCCTATCGCAGCTTGTGGCGTGGGGGACAGATGGCCGCAGGTTCCGGGTGGCCAGGTGGATCGCACCACTGCTTGGTCGGGCGCGCCTAGGTTCCCTCCGACCGCGGACCAAGGTTGCGAGGCCATTCATGCGATCGCTGTACATTGGAACACTCAGTGCATTCCTCGCCCTTCTCCTTACGCTGCCAGCAGATGCCGAGGACCGTTCGCGGCTTGGCCAGCCGACCCTGGATTCAGAAACACCGCCAGCATCCCTAACCGGAAAGGAGCGTGTCGGCAGGAAGTGGATGGACGAGCAACGGATCGACAATTGCAATGTGCCGGTCGACAAGCGTGGTCCCAAGCCGCGGCCAAGAGATTGTTGAGCGCTGCTGGGGTTTAAGCCGGCGCGCGACAACTAGGGAGCGCCTGACCGCGGGCTTCCGTGCTGCGCCTTATGGATGGAAGACGGAACAACTCCGAAATACTTGCGGAAGACCCGGCTGAAATGGGACGAACTAGAAAAGCCCCATGAAAATGCGACATCCGTAACCGTCTTTCCGGCGTGAGTCTCCAGTTCGTGCCGGCAGTTCTGCAATCGCGCGTGCCAGATATAGTCGCTGACAGTGATTCCCCTGTCGCTGAACAGCATGTGCAGATAGCGTTTGGTGCAGCCCAGTGCGGCGGAAATCTGGTCGATGCAGAGATCAGGGTCGCGCAGATGTTCGCGGATGAACGCCTGGGCGCGAATATACATCGCCTCGGGTCCGCCACGATCGAACGCCGCGTCCGCCTCGCGGAGCGGCAACAACAGGAGATCGATCAGCGAATCAGCGACGACGACGGCGTTGTTCGGTGACAGTTTCGCAGCCTGTTCGAACGCGGCATGCACGAAGTCATGGGCGATGCGGCCGGTACCGGTGCGCGCCGAAAGCTTGCACGCCGACATCCTCGCCATGTGGAAGCCGCGCTCCTGCAGCAGCGCCTTCGGCACGATCACGACCTCGTGCCGTGTCAACGCCGGACTGATGATCGTATGCGGACAGGAAACATCGTAGGCCAGACAATCGCCTGGCATCAGTTCGAAGCGGCGGCCGTCCTGCTCAAAATAGGAAATTCCGTGCGTCTGAAACAGGATCTTCACATAGGGATGTTCGCTGGCTTGTGAACGAGACACCGCGTGCGCGATCCGATGCTGGCTCACCTCGATCTGACAGAGCTTCAGCCGCGAGACCGTTGTGTAGTTGACCCGCGCCTCGAGCGATGACGCTTTCAGCGGATCGATGTCAAATTGGCCGCAGAGATCCGCCAGCGCATCTGACCAGCACTGAATCTGCTTCTTTGGCGATAAACCGGCGGTGGTAAGCGAGTGGACGGTATCCGACATTTCCAGCCACCGATTCGAGAAACGTGACTGTTGCCGCGCGCGGCTCGGTCACGATGAAGCGATATCTACCTCGGATTAAAGCAGCTTTTGTTGCTGAGCAACGTATCCCCTAGGATTGATCGTCTAACTTAGTTCCTGCTCCGTCAAGGGAAAACTCGCCCGTCGCCCCGCGCAAGCATCTTCCTGCCACGTGCTCCATTGCACTGCCGCATCGATAGCCGCGCCAGCTGGATTTGCGCCCGGAAGCGAGAAATCGGTTGCGTTTCGCTTTGGAGCAAATGCCGTTCCCTCTTGGGCAAGTTTCCTATTACCGGACGGGATAAGGATACGGCACAAAATGGAAAAAGCTGGGCCGTCTCGACGGAACCCGAGAGTTCATCAGTGGGAGGACGCGATGCGCAAAGTGCTATTTGCAACTTGTCTTGGCTCTATGGCGGCGTTTACCGCAGGCACCGCGGTGGCCAACGACGAATTGATCAAGATGTCGCAGAACCCGAAGGATTGGGTGATGCCGGCAGGAGACTACGCCAATACGCGCTACTCAAAGCTCAACCAGATTACCGCGGCCAATGCCGGCAAACTGCAGGTCGCATGGACGTTCTCGACCGGCGTGCTGCGCGGCCACGAAGGCGGACCGCTCATCATCGGCAACATGATGTACGTTCACACGCCATTCCCCAACAAGGTCTATGCTCTTGACCTATCCAAGGACCAGCAGATCGTCTGGAAGTACGAGCCGAAGCAGGATCCGAACGTCATCCCGGTGATGTGTTGCGACACCGTGAACCGCGGCGTGGCCTATGGCGACGGCAAGATCTTCCTGCACCAGGCCGATACCACCCTGGTCGCCCTCGATGCCAAGACCGGCAAGGTGGAGTGGAGTGCGAAGAACGGCGATCCCAGCAAGGGCTCGACCGGAACCTCCGCGCCGCTGGTCGTCAAGGACAAGATCCTGGTCGGTATTTCCGGCGGCGAATTCGGCGTGCATTGTCACGTCACCGCCTACGATCTCAAGTCAGGTAAGCTATTGTGGCGGGCATTCTCCCAAGGGCCGGACGATCAGCTCA
>LNFM01004753.1_pt1 | contig 24558 bp, 27 predicted proteins | sample 596031 | NCBI WGS metagenome assembly LNFM01 (sample SAMN04254537, study PRJNA301005) | activated carbon metagenome | isolation source: dual media filters at the Ann Arbor, Michigan drinking water treatment plant | place: USA: Ann Arbor | reverse complement strand
GCGCCGGCCCCTGCGCCCGCCGCCGCGCCGCCCGGCCCACCCGCCGCCCCGGCCGCGGCCCAGTCCAGCGCCGTGCCCACCTGGCAGGGCCAGGTGATGGCGCAGCTGCGCCGCGCCCAGCGCTACCCGGACGGGCCGCGCGCCCGGCGCGAGGAAGGGGTGGTGCTGGTCGCCTTCACGCTCGACCGCGCGGGCCGCGTGCTGTCCGCGCGCCTCGCCCGCGGCGGCGGCCCGGCGGAGCTGGAGGCGGAGGCGCTGGCCCTGCCGCAGCGCGCCTCGCCCCTGCCGCCGCCGCCGGCGGAACTGGGGGGCGAGACGCTGACGCTCACCGTGCCGGTGCGCTTCAGCCTGCGCTGATCAGGGCAGGCACGCCGCCAGCGCGGCGAAGGCGCGGGCGCGGTGCGAGAAGCGGGACTTCTCGGCGGGCGCCATCTCGCCGAAGGTCAGCGCCTCGCCGGCGGGGATGAACATGGGGTCGTAGCCGAAGCCGCGCCCGCCGCGCGGCGGCTGCACCCAGTGGCCCTCGCAGCGGCCCTCGGCGTGCTCCACATGGCCGTCGGGCCAGGCGAGGGCGAGGGCGGCGACGAAGGCGCAGCGGCGGTCCGCGCTGCCATCCTCGCGCGCGATGCGCGCCATGGCGGCGGCGTAGTCGCGCCCGCCGCCTGGAACCATGGCCCAGTCGGCGGTCCGCACGCCCGGCGCGCCGCCCAGGCCCGCCACCTCCAGCCCGCTGTCGTCGGCCAGCGCCGGCAGGCCGGTGGCGCGGGCGGCGGCGAGCGCCTTCAGCGCGGCGTTGGCGGCGAAGGTTTCGCCCGTCTCGGCCGGCTCGGGCAGGCCCAGGCTGGCGGCGGAGACGGCCTCCAGCCCCAGCGGCGCCAGCATGGCGGCGAATTCGCGCGCCTTGCCGGGGTTGTGCGTGGCCAGGACCAGCCGGCCCGGTTCCAGCCGCCTAGGCACCGATGGCCGTCTTCTGCGCCGCCACCAGCCGCGCCACGCCGTCGCGCGCCAGGTCCAGCATGGCCAGGAACTGCGCCTCGCTGAAGGGCGCGCCCTCGGCGGTCGCCTGCACCTCGACCAGCGCGCCGGCGCCGGTCAGCACGAAGTTGGCGTCGGCGCCCGCCGCGCTGTCCTCGGCGTAGTCGAGGTCCAGCACGGCCTCGCCGTTCACGACGCCGCAGGAGATGGCGGCGACGTGGTCGGTCAGCGGGACCGCGCTCATCACCTTGGTGCGCACGCAATGCTGGAAGGCCAGGTGCAGCGCCACCCAGGCGCCGGTGATGGCGGCGCAGCGGGTGCCGGCGTCGGCGTTCAGCACGTCGCAGTCCAGCGTCACCGTCAGCTCGCCCATCGCCTTGCGGTCGGTCACCGCGCGCAGGCTGCGGCCGATCAGGCGCTGGATCTCCTGCGTGCGGCCGCTCTGCTTGCCGCGCGCGGCCTCGCGGTCGCCGCGGGTGTGGGTGGCGCGCGGCAGCATGCCGTATTCCGCCGTCACCCAGCCCAGGCCCTGGTTGCGCATGAAGGGCGGCACACGACCTTCCACCGATGCGGCGCAGAGGACCTCGGTGTTGCCCATGCGGATGATGCAGGAGCCTTCGGCATGCTTGCTGATGCCGGTCTCGATGGACACGTGGCGCAGGGCCTCGGGGGTGCGGCCGGATGGGCGCATTGCTATTCTCGTTCGCGTGGTGGTGGGCCGGGGCATTACGCCCAAGGAGGGATCGTGACCAGGGGCAACGCGATGGGGGACGACCTCGAGGACGCGACGGTGCACGAGGTGACGGTGGGGGTGGGCCAGGCCATGGCCTTCCACCTGTTTTCCGAGGGCTTCGGCCGCTGGTGGCCGCCCGAGTATTCCTGGGGCGGCGACGCGCTGGCCGGCATCGGGATGGAAGGGCGCCTGGGCGGGGCCTGCTTCGAGATCGGCCCGCACGGCTTCCGCTGCGACTGGGGGCGGGTGACGCAGTGGCAGCCGCCCCGCCTGCTGGGCTTCACCTGGCAGATCGGCGCCGACCGCACGCCCCAGCCGGACCCGCTGCGCGCCTCCCACGTCGCGGTGGCCTTCGTGCCCGAGGGGGCGCGCACGCGCCTGGTGCTGGCCCATCGCGGCTTCCGCGCGCATGGCGAGGGCGGCATGGCCTACCGCGAGGAGATGGCCAGCCCGATGGGCTGGCCGCTCCTGCTCAGCCGCTATGCCGCCCTGGCGGGGTGAGGGCGCGCCTCAGCCGGTCATCTGCTCCGCCTGGGCGCCGGAATCCGGGCGCGGCGGGGCGAGCGACGGCTTGCCGCCGAGCGGCTGGGAGATCATCGGCTCGAAGGTGCCCTGGCCGTCGAGCGAGGGGCCCTCGGTCCAGCGGCCGCGCGGGATCTCGCCGTCCTTGTGGTGGCCGAGATAGGCGTAGGCGAAGCGCCCGTCCTCCTTCGCCTGCGGGAAGGAGTTGGGGATCGGCAGCCCGGCCGTCCCGCCCAGCTCCTCGATCACCGCCAGCCACTGCTGCTGGTGCATGGTGTCGCGCGCGATGAGGAAGGACAGCATCTCCTTCATGCCGGGGTCGTCCGTCATGGTGTGCAGGCGCGTGGCAAGCACCCGGCCCGTGCTCTCGGCCGTGACGTTGGCGTACATGTCGGCCATCAGGTTGCCGCTGGCGTAGACGTGGGAGGCGTTGAACGGCACGCCGTTGCAGTCATCCGCCGTGGCCCCCAGGCCGGTGGACAGGATGTGGCGCAGGTTCATGCCGCCCAGCACCGCGCCCCCAACGGGGTCGGCCGCCGCCTCCTCCTGCATGGACAGGGGCGCGCCCTCCAGGTTCAGTGCCACGGCGGTGGCCAGCATCTCGATGTGGCCGATCTCCTCCGCGCCGGTGTTGATCAGCATGTCGCGGTACTTCACCGGGCCGCGCGCGCCCCATCCCTGGAACAGGTACTGCATCATCACGCGGATCTCGCCCTCCACGCCGCCGATCGCCTGTTGCAGGGCGCGGGCGAAGAGGGGGTCCGGGCGCTCGACGCGCACGGGGTACTGGAGCATTCCATCCTGGTAGAACATGGGTCGCTGGCCCTTCATGCCTGATGAGACGGCATGCAAAGACGCGGGCAAGGGGTGGGTTTCAGCCTGCCACGCCGTCACGCCACCCAGGGCAGGTCGGTCGCGCCGGGGTCCACGCCCAGGCGGGTCAGGAGGGCGTGCACCTGGCCGCGGTGGTGGGTGGCGTGGTTGAACATGTGCGTGACGAGGAGCCAGCGCAGGCGGGTGCTCGTGACGCCGCGGCTGTTGGTCCAGGTCAGGTCGCCCGCCAGCGCCTCCGCGTCCAGCGCGTCGGCCCAGGCGATGATGCGCCGGTCCATGTCCTGGCGCAGGGCGCGCATCGCCGCCCAGTCGCCGTGCATCGCCGCACCCTCGCGCGGGCCGCCGGGCACGGGCTCCCAGCCGGCGAGGCGGTGCATCCAGGCGGCATCCGCCCAGCACAGGTGCGACAGGGTGGCGTGGATCGAGCCGAAGAAGGCGCCCATGTCCTCGCGCCGCCGCGCCTCGTCCAGCGTGTCGGCGGCGGCGTAGAGGCGGCGGTTCATCTCCGCGCCGTAGCGGGCCATGGTGCGTGCGTATTCGGGGGAGATCATGGGGCGCGGACCTCCGTCGGAAGGGTGGCCATCAACGCATCTCCCTATGGAACAGCACCACGTCGCGCGGGATGCCCTGCGCGTCCTCCTCGCAGCGGGGGATGCGGCCGGTTTCCGTCCAGCCCTCGGCGCGGAGCAGCGCCTCCGCCGGGGTGGCCTCGCGGGTGTCCAGCGTCAGCAGCGGGCGGCCCCAGGCGATGGCGGCCTGCCCGGCGCGGCGCAGCAGGGCGCGCCCCACGCCGCGGCGCTGGAACGCGGGGGCGACGAGCAGCTTCTCCACCTCCGCCCGGCGCGGCTGGTTCTCCTGCGCGGCCACGTGCAGCTGCACCGTTCCGGCCAGCGCGCCGTCCAGCCAGGCCAGCAGCAGGAGGCGCGCGCCGGTGGCGACCTCCGTGGTGACGCCCGCCCAGAACTGCCGGGCGCGGGCGGAGTCCAGCGGCGCGCGGAAGGAGACGGAGCCGCCCTGCGCCACGCATTCCGCCAGCAGGCGCGCCAGCGGACGCTCGGCGCTGGAGGCGGCGGCGGCGTCCAGCGCCTCCACCACCAGCCCCGCGCATGGCTTGGCGTAGCGGAATTCCAGCGAGTTGGAGCGGTCGTCCAGGATGCGGATGGCGCCCTGCCGGATGTAGCCGGCCTTCTCGTAGAAGGCGTGGGCGGCGGCGAAGCGCGTGTCGGTCCACAGCACCAGCCGCTTGGCGCCGTTCGCGCGGGCGTGGCCCTCCGCTGTGGCGAGCAGGCGCTGGGCCAGGCCGGTGCCGCGCGCCGCCTTGTCGAGGTAGACGCGGCAGATTTCCCACGCGTCGTCCTCGCGCAGCGGGCGGGCGGCGATCATGCCGCGATGGTCCGCGGAGAGCCACAGCGCGCCGCCGAGCCCGGCGAAGTGGGTGGCCAGGTGGCGCAGCTCCGGCAGCTCGCCATCCAGGTCGAACACCACGCCGGGGTAGTCCGCCCAGGCCTCGCGCACCAGGCGGATGAACTGCTCCGCGTCGGCGTCGGTGCCCGGGCGGATCGCCGTCACGCCAGCGCGTCGCAGAAGCGGCGGATGCGCGCCATCGCCTCGCGCAGCTCCTCCATGCCGGTGGCGTAGGAGATGCGGATGTAGGGCGACATGCCGTAGGCCGCGCCCTGCACCACGCCCACATGCGCCTCCTCCAGCAGGGCCAGGGCGAAGTCGGTGTCGGTGGCCAGCGTCGTGCCCGCGGGCGTGCGCTTGCCCAGGCAGCCGGCGATGTTGGGGAAGACGTAGAAGGCGCCCTCGGGCGTGTGGCAGGCGATGCCGGGGCAGGCGTTCAGCGCCTCCACCACGAAGTCGCGCCGCGCGCGGTATTCGGCCGCGCGCTCCCTCACCAATTCCTGCGGGCCGTCCAGCGCCGCCACCGCCGCCGCCTGGCCGACGGTGGACACGCCCGAGGTCGCCTGGCCCTGCATGTTGAACATCGCCGCGATCAGGTGCTTCGGCCCGCCGCAGAAGCCGATGCGCCAGCCGGTCATGGCGTAGGTCTTCGACGCGCCGTTGACCGTCAGCGTGCGGTCCTTCAATCGCGGCTCCACCTCGGCGACCGTGCAGAACTCGAAGCCGTCATAGACCAGGTGCTCGTACATGTCGTCCGTCATCACCCAGACATGCGGGTGCTGGAGCAGCACCTCGGCGATCGCCTGCATCTCGGCGCGCGAGCAGGCGGCACCCGTGGGGTTGGAGGGGAAGTTGAGCATCACCCACTTGGTCTTGGGCGTGATGGCGGCGGCCAGGTCCTCGGGCCGCAGCTTGAAGCCGTTGTTCTGCGGGCAGGTGACGGTGACGGGCACGCCGCCGGCCACCTTCACCATGTCGGCGTAGGAGATCCAGAAGGGGGCGGGGATCACCACCTCGTCGCCCGGGTCGAGCGTCGCCATGAAGGCGTTGAAGATCGCCTGCTTGCCGCCGTTGGTGACGAGGATCTCGTCATCCGCGTAGTCCAGCCCGTTGTCGCGCTTGAACTTGCGGCGGATGGCGGCCTTGAGCGCGGGCGTGCCGCCCTGCGGCGGGTACTTGGTGTCGCCGGAGAGCGCCGCCTGGTGGGCGGCCTCGATGGCGTGGGAGGGCGTCGGGAAGTCCGGCTCGCCGTTGCTGAGCGAGACGACCTTGATGCCCTGCGCCGCCAGCGCGCGGGCCTTCTGCCCCATGACGACGGAGGCGGACACCTGGACGGAGGCGAGGCGCTGGGCGAGGGCGGGCATCGGGCGATCCTGTGACATGGCAGGGCCGAGCCTACGCCCGCCGTGTCCCTGTCGCCAGATGCCGCGCCCTGCGCTATTCCCCCCGCCCATGCGCTACTTCCTGGATTTCGAGAAACCGCTGGCCGAGCTGGAAGGCAAGGTCGAGGAGCTTCGCCGCACCACCGATGCCGGCGGCATCGACGTGGCCGACGAGGTGCAGAAGCTGCGCGACAAGGCGGAGAAGCTGCTGGCGCAGACCTACGCCAAGCTCTCCCCCTGGCAGAAGGCGCAGGTGGCCCGCCACCCCGAGCGGCCAAAGTGCCTGGACTACGTGGCCGGCCTCATCGAGGAATGGACGCCGCTGGCCGGCGACCGCGCCTTCGCCGACGACGCCGCCATCATCGGCGGGCTGGGGCGCTTCCGCGGCCGCGCCGTGGCCGTGCTGGGCACGGAGAAGGGCACCGAGACCGAGAGCCGGGTTAAGCACAATTTCGGCATGGCCAAGCCCGAGGGCTACCGCAAGGCGCGCCGCATCATGGAACTCGCCGGGCGCTTCGGCCTGCCCATCCTGAGCTTCGTGGACACCTCCGGCGCCTTCCCGGGCATCGAGGCGGAGGCGCGCGGCCAGGCGGAAGCCATCGCGCGCTCCATCGAGGCGGGGCTGGACGCCCCCGTGCCCTTCGTCGCCACCATCATCGGCGAGGGCGGCTCGGGCGGGGCCATCGCACTCGCCGCGGCCGACCGGGTGCTGATGCTGGAGCACGCGATCTACTCGGTCATCTCGCCCGAGGGCTGCGCGAGCATCCTGTGGCGCGACGCCGCGATGGCCGCGACCGCGGCCGAGGCGCTGAAGCTGACGGCCGAGGACCTGAAGCGCCTGGCCCTGATAGACCTCATCATCCCCGAGCCGCTGGGCGGCGCGCACCGCGACAACGCGGCGACCGTGGCCGCGGTGGGCCACGCGGTGGAGGAGGCGCTGGAGCCGCTGCTGGCGCTGGACGGGCCGACGCTCAAGGCGCGCCGGCGGGAGAAGTTCCTGGAGATGGGGCGCGGCGCGGCGGCGTGAGCGGGAACGGCCCCGCTGGGGCGCGCGTCGGGCGGTCGCGCCGGGCCGCTCCCTTGATGTCTCGATGCCCCCAGGCGCCGGGCGCGGCCTCCGGCCGCTCGGCTTCGCCGCGCCGCTTGCATGCCGGCTGGCGGGGCGGGCTGGCGGCGGGGCGCGCCGTGCGCGCCCAGGTGCTTGGGCCGGCATGACCGCCGCCCCGCACGGAGCCGCGGAGCACCGCCGCGCCTTCCTCGCCGCCTTCCCGGCCATCGCCACCGCCATCTTCACCGGCGCGGTGGACCAGACCATCACTGCCACCGCCCTGCCGGCCATCGCCGCCGAGTTCGGCGTGGTGGAGCGCATCTCCTGGGTCGTCGTCGCCTACCTGATCGCCGGCACCATCGCCGCCCCGGTCTTCGGGCGGCTGGGCGACGCCTACGGGCGCAAGCCGATGCTGGTGCTGGGCTTCGCGCTGCAAGGCATGGGCGCGCTGTGCTGCGCGCTGGCGCCCACCTTCGAGGCGCTGCTGGCGGGCCGCGTGCTGCACGGGCTGGGCGGCGGCGCGCTGCTGACCATGGCCATGGCCGTGCTGGGCGAGACGGTGCCCCCGCGCGAGCGCGGGCGCTACCAGGGCTACCTCGTCTCCTGCTTCATCTCGGCCTCCGCGCTGGGGCCGACGCTGGGGGGGTGGCTGACGCAGGGGTTGGGCTGGCAGGCGGTGTTCTGGCTGGGGCTGCCGCTCTGCGCGCTGGGGCTGCTGGCCGCCACGCGGCTGGAGCGGCGCGCGGGCACCGGCGGCTTCGCGCTGGACGCGCCGGGGCTGGCGCTGTTCACCCTGTTCGTGGTGGCGCTGGTGGCGGCGCTGGACCGGGTGCAGCGGCTGGACGCCCTGCTGGCCTTGCCCCTGCTGGCCCTGGCCGCGCTGGCGGTGGCGGCCCTGCTGCGGGTGGAGCGCCGCGCCGCCGACCCGCTGCTGCCGCCCGACGTGCTGGGGGATGCGACGGTGTGGCGCACCAACGCGCTGTCCGCCTGCGTGGCGGCGGCGCTGACGGCGCTGATCGCCTTCCTGCCGATCTACCTGTCCGTCGTGCGCGGCGTGCCGCTGGCCACCGTGGGGCTGATGCTGCTGCCGATGTCGGTGGGCGGAGGCGTGGGGGCGCTGGCCTCGGGCCTGGTGATGGCGCGCACGGGGCGGACCATGGCGCTGCCGATGGCGGGGCTGGCGCTGGGGGTGCTGGGCGTCTCGGCGCTGGCGGCGTTCGCCGGGCAGGTGCCGCTGATGTGGCTGCCCTGGCTGCTGGCGCTGTGCACGGTGGGGGTGGGGACGACCTTCCCGGCGGTGCAGACCACCGTGCAGGCGGCGGCCGGCCCGGCGCGGCTGGGCACCGCCACGGCGTCGGTGCAGTTCATGCGCAACCTGGGCTCGGCGGCCGGGGCGGCGCTGCTGGGGGCGCTGCTCTTCGCCACGCTGGCCTGGAGCGAGCCGGGGCTGGCCGAGCGGGTGATCGGCGGCGGGCGAACAGCGCTGGGCACGCTGGATGGCGAGGACCGGATGGCGCTGGCGGTGGGCTTCCGGGCGCTGTTCGCCGGTGCGGCGGTGCTGCTGGGGGTGGCGTTCGTGATGGCGTGCCGGGTGCCGTTGCGGCGGATCTGAGGGGGCGGGGGCCGGGTCGGCGCGGAAGCGGCGACGCGGCGCGTTGAGCGGTCCCTTCGCATGACCATCCAGTTTGTGCGGACTGCAGCCCTACGGCGACTTCCGGAAGTAGACGACGCGCTCGGTTTCCTCAAATCCGAGAGCCTCATGAAAGGCATGGCTTTCGACGTTCTCCAGGAGTGCGTCCGAGGCCATTTCCGCACAGCCCCGCTCTCGCGCCCAGGCTTGGGCGGCGAGCACAAGGCGTCTGCCTAGGCCAATGCCCCGCTGCTCGGATTGTACATAGACACCTTCCAGGAAGGCGACGGGAGAAGTCTCGCACCCGTTCACGTAGTCGTGCCGTAAGGCTGCCTCAGCAAATCCGCAGATTCGCTTGTCTCCGTCCACGGCGACGAAGGCAACGGCACCGTCGCCAGGTTTGGCGAGCATCGCCGTGACCTCGTCCCGATGTTCCACGGGCGACGCGGCGGGCCAGAGACGGGCGCGCAGGTCCACCCAACCGCCCACATCCGACAAAACCGCCATTCGCACCAGCATCCCTCGAATCCTATCGGTTTCCAGAGGGTCCGCAACGGCTCGCGGGCCGACATCCAGGCATGGATGCACCAATGAACCACCCACCCTGGCCCCAACCCCCAACCCGGTCCAAGCTTTCCCCCAACCACCACTGGAGGAAGCGCATGGATCGCGTCGGTTTCATCGGCCTGGGCAACATGGGGCGCCCGATGGCGTCCAACATCCGCCGCAAGCAGTTCCCCCTGGCGGCCTTCGACCTGAACCCCGCCGCCGTCGCCGCGCTGGAGGCGCTGGGCGCGGAGGCCGCACCCGACGTGGCGACGCTGGCGCGCGGCGCCGACGTGGTGGTGACCATGCTGCCCGGCCCGCGCGAGGTCTCGGCCACCGTGCTCGGCCCGGTGCTGGGCAACATCCGCCCCGGCTCGGTCGTGATGGACATGAGCACGGTGGACCCCGAGACGACCGACGCCCTGGCCGCCGCCTGCGCCGCGAAGGGCGTGGGCTTCGTGGACGCCCCCGTCGGCCGCCTCGCCGCCCATGCCGAGCGCGGCGAAAGCCTGTTCATGGTGGGCGGCAGCGCGGCCGACGTGGCGCGCATGCGCCCGCTGCTGGAGGCGATGGGCACCACCGTCCACCATTGCGGCGGCCCCGGCGCGGGCACGCGCGCCAAGCTGGTGAACAACCACCTGGCCATCCTGCTGTGCCAGCTGAACGCGGAGGCGCTGAGCCTCGCCACCGCCTTCGGCCTGTCGCTGGAAGCCATCCTGCCCGTGCTGCACGGCACCACGGCGACGAACGGCCAATTGGCGGTGAACTGGCCCAACAAGGTGCTGAAGGGCGACACCCAGCCGGGCTTCGCCATAGACCTCGCGCACAAGGACCTGTCGCTGATCCTGGGCGCGGCCAACGCCGCGCGGGTGCCGCTGCCGATGGCCGCGGCGGGGCGCGAGGCGTTCAGCCTGGCCCGCGCGCGCGGGATGGGCGGGCGGGACTTCTCGGCGATGCTGGATGCGCAATGCGCCGCGGCGGGGGTGGAGCCGCCGCGGCTGACGTGAGGCTTTGCCGGGCGCGCAGCCGCCACGCCAACCCTGCGCGCGAGGTCAGCGGCGCATCATGCCCTTCTTGATCTCGCGCTCGACCGCCGAGCGCTCGGCCGAGCCGATGCGGCGGACGACCTCGCGCACGATGGCGGGCGAGATGCGGTGCCGCTTGGCGAGGTAGGCGACCTCCTCCTCGCTGGCGGCGACGGGCTCTGGCGCGGGCTTGCGCGCCGCTGGCGTGGCGTTCATGGCAGTCTCCTGGATGGGCGGGCCGCCCTGCCCGGGCAAGGCCCGCGCGTGCGGGCCCTGCCCGGGCTGGAACGGCGCGTCACCGCCCAGGCGCTGCCGCCGGGGCGGGTCGTGCTCTACTTGCGGCCCTTGCGCGCGGCGTAGCGCGCGTCGCGCGCCGCCTTCTGCTCGGCCAGCAGCGCAAGCGCGCGCTGCTTCTTCTCCTCGCCCAGCAGGGCGGCGCGCTCGGCGCCGGCCATCGCCTCGCGGGCGGCCTCCTCGGCGGCGCGGATCGCGGCCAGGCGGGCCTCCTCGGCGCGGGCGGCGGCCTCGGCCTCCTCGGCGGCGCGGATGGCGGCCAGGCGGGCTTCCTCGGCGGCCTGGGCCTCGGCGGCGAGGCGCTTGGCCTCCTCCTGCGCGGCCTGGCGGGCGGCGCGGGCGGCGGCCATGCTCACCTGCTCGGCGAGGCGGGCCTGCACGGCGGGGTCGTCCGGCGGCGGGCGGCTGGCGAAGCGCGCCAGCGCGGCCTTGCGCGCCTCCGCGGCGGCCTGCTGGCGGTTGGCGTGGCTGTCCTGGTGGAGGTTGCGTCGGAGGATGGTCGTCGGTCCTTGCTGGGTCCGCCACATGGGCGGCCCGGGTGGGCGTGCGTGACCGCCGGCCCGTCGCGGCACCCCCGCCCGTGAGGCGGATCGGCTTCGATGAAGGGATGACACCGGGCTCGAGACACCCCGCCGCGGCGGGGGGCCAGGAAGGCAATGTCGAGCCAACGGGAGGCGATGGCATGCACATGGCCAATCCCGCGCCCGAATGCAAGCGCGTTGCGCGCAAGGCTGCGCTGCCGGACCGGGGCCGGGCGGCCGCCTCGGCGCGCTCAGCCGAGGCTGAGCGGTCACCCCGGCGCGCTCAGCCCAGGCTGAGCGGTTACCCCGGCGCGCTCAGCCGAGGCTGAGCGCGACCAGCATCACCACCCCCAGCGCGATGCGGTACCAGCCGAATGGCGTGAAGCCGACGCGGCCGATGAAGGCCATCACCAGCCGCACCGTCACCAGCGCCACCGCGAAGGCCACCAGGAAGCCCACCGCGATCTGCGCCATGCCGTCCGCGCTCAACTCGTTCCGCGCCTTCAGCAGCGAGAAGGCGGTGGCCGCCAGCATGGTGGGGATCGCCAGCAGGAAGGAGAACTCGGCCGCCGCCCGCCGCTCCACCCCGCACAGCAGCGCCGTGATGATGGTGGCGCCCGAGCGCGAGGTGCCCGGGATCATCGCCAGCACCTGGCCCAGCCCGATCAGCAGCGCCGTCTTCGGCCCCATCTCCTCCAGCCGGCGGATGGAGGGCACGCGCACCTTGCGCTCGATGAGGATGATGGCGACGCCGCCTATGATGAGCGCGGCGCAGACGACGTAGGGGTTGAACAGCAGCCGCGTGATGGTGCCGTGCAGCGTGGCGCCGATCACCATCGCCGGCAGGAAGGCGAGCGCCAGGTTCGTGGCCATCGCCCGCTCGTCGCTGCCGCGCACCAGCGCGCCGCGGGCGATGGAGAGGATGCGCGCGCGGAACAGCACGATGACGGCGAGGATGGCGCCGAGCTGGATGGAGATCTCGAACACCTTGCCCGGCGGGCCCCGGAAATCCAGCAATTCGCCCAGCAGGATCAGGTGGCCGGTGGAGGAGATGGGGAGGAACTCGGTCAGCCCCTCCACCAGGCCCATGAGGGCGGCGTCGAACATCAGGCTACTCCCCGAACACGACGAGGTCGTCGCGGTGGATGATCTCGTCGCGCCCGCGCCAGCCCAGGATGGCCTCGATCTCGGCGGAGCGATGGCCGGCGATGCGCGCGGCGTCGGCTGCGTCGTAGGCGGACAGGCCACGCGCGAGCTCGCGCCCCGCCTCGTCGCGCACGGAAAGCGCGTCGCCGCGCGCGAACTCGCCCGAGACGGCGCGCACGCCGGCGGGCAGCAGGGAGCCGCCGGTCCGCAGCGCGCGCGCGGCGCCCGCATCCACCACCAGCGCGCCGGCCGGCTGGATGGAGCCGCCGATCCAGGACTTGCGCGCCGTGCGCGCCTCGGGCGGGGCGAGAAACCAGGTGCAGCGCGCGCCGTCCAGCAGGGCGCGCAGCGGGTGCATCGCCTCGCCCTTGGCGATGGCCATGGCGCAGCCGGCGCCGGTGGCTATGCGGCCCGCGAGCAGCTTGGTCCGCATGCCGCCCGACGAGTAGCCGGGCGGCGGCTCGCCCCCCATCGCCATGATCGCCTCCGTGATGCGCTCCACCTGCGGGATGTGCGTGGCGGCGGGGTCGCGCCGGGGGTCGGCGGTGTAGAGGCCGTCAATGTCGCTGAACAGCACCAGCGCGTCGGCGCCGATCATCTCGGCCACGCGGGCGGCGAGGCGGTCATTGTCGCCGAAGCGGATCTCGGCGGTGGCGACCGTGTCGTTCTCGTTGATGACCGGGATGCAGCCCAGGCCCAGCAGGGTCTGGAGCGTGGCGCGGGCGTTGAGGTAGCGGCGGCGGTCCTCGCTGTCCTCCAGCGTCAGCAGCAGTTGCGCGGCGCGCAGGCCGTGGGCGGCGAGTGCGGCGTCCCAGGCGGCGGCGAGGCGGATCTGCCCCACGGCGGCGGCGGCCTGCTTCTCCTCCAGCCGTAGCGTCGGGCGCGTGAGGCCCAGCGCGCGGCGGGCCAGCGCCACGGCGCCGGAGGAGACGACGACCACCTCGCGCCCCTGCGCGCGCAGGGCGGCGACGTCGGCGGCCACGGAGGCGAGCCAGGCGGCGCGCGGCTCGTCACCCTCCACCAGCAGGGCGGAGCCGATCTTCACGACGATGCGGCGGGCGGCGGCGAGGTCCATGGCGGCGCCCCGTTTGCGGCCGATGCGGCGCGCGCACAAGCCTCCCTCCGCAGAACCCCGGGCTGGACGCGCAACCCTGGGCTGTGCCAAGCCGGGGGCATGCGCGTGATGCCGTTGCTGCTGCTGTGCGGGATGCTGGCCGGGTGCGCCGAGGCGCGGCGGTGGCTGGACATGCCCGGCGCGGGCGAGGACCGGCTGGCGATCGCCGAGGCGGAAAGCGGCGAGGAGGATGACGGGGTCACCACCCTGCGCCTGGCGGTGGGCCGGCGGCAGGCGAGCGCCGTGCTGATCCAGGAGCAGGGCGAGCGGCGGCTGTGGCGCGCCCCGGGCGGGGTGGTGGTGCAGACCGATGGCGCGCGCGTCACCGCCACCGCCGGCCTGCCGCAGATCGTGATGGCGACGCGCTTCGACGGGCCGGACCCGCTGGACGACCCCAAGGCGCTGGTAGGCCGCAGCGTGGAGGCGCGGCGGCTGGTGGACGTGGCCGGCGCGAGCCGCGCGCCGGAGACGATGCGCTTCGGCATCGGCATGGATTGCCGGCTGCGCGGCTTCCGGACGGAGGAGGAGCACCAGATCCTGGTGGAGGAGACCTGCCGCGCGCCGGGGATGCGGCGGGTGTCCAACCAGTTCTGGGCCGATGAGCGCACCAACCGCGTCGGCTTCGCCGAGCAGTGGGTGGGACCCGGGATGCAGCCCTTGGCGCTGGACTTCGAGCCCGACTAATCCCCGCGACAGTTTTCGCCCGGCGCTGCGCTTGGGCGAAAACCGTCGCGGGGGCCCCGCTCGCAGGTGCGCGGCGTGCCGTGGGGTGCGCTTGGCCTTGCGTGCGGCCACGCGGCTTCGCGCGTGCCGGGCCGGCACCGTCCTGCGGGGCCGTCTCCGCGCCAGGGCGAAGCCCCGGCGCGACCGGAGGGTGCGGTTGCGCTGGTGGGATGCGTGCTTGCCTGATCCTGGGGGCGGCCGCGGAGCTTCGCCCGCGCCGGGGCTGTCCTGTCCTGCACGTTCGTCTCCGCGCCAGGGCGAAGCCCCGGCGCGACCGGAGGGCGTGGGCGTGCTGGTTGCGTGGGTGCGCGCGTGATCCTGTGCGCGGCCGCGGAGCTTCGCCCGCGCCGGGATGGGGCGGCGTGCCCTATCCCGCGGTGATGCCGGTCGCCGCCGCCAGGGCGCGCCAGCGTTCCAGGTCCTGGCGCAGGAAGCGGGCGAAGGGGGCGGCGTCCTGCACCGCGGGGTCGGCGCCGGCGGCGGACAGGCGGGCCAGGGTGTCCGGGTCGGACAGCACGGCGCGCAGGCCCGCTTCCAGCCGCGCGGCCGCCGCGTCGGGCAGGCGCGCGGGGGCGAGGAGGCCGATCCAGCCGGCCGCCTCCGCGCCCGCGACGCCCGATTCGGCCAGCGTCGGCACGGCGGGGATGGCGGGGCTCCGCGCCTCGCCGAACACCGCCAGCGGCAGGGCGGCGCCGTCGCGGATGGCGGGCAGGATGGCGGCCAGGCTTTCCGCCATCAGCGCCAGCCGCCCGGCGATGAGGTCGGCATGGGCCAGCCGCCCGGCGCGGTAGGGGATGTGCGTCAGCCGCAGCCCCGATTGCCGCGCCAGCAGCGCCAGCGCCAGGTGCTGCGTGCTGGCCGGGTCGCCGGCCGCGGCGTCGAACGCCTCGGCTCGGCGGCGCAGCAGCGTGGCCATGTCGGGCAGGCCGGCGTTGCGGGCGGCGACCAGCACCAGCGGGAACTCGGCCAGCCGCGCCAGGGGGCGGAAGTCGGCAAGGGGGTCGTAGGGCAGGTCGCGCCGCACGGCGGGCAGCACCGCCAGGGGGCCGCTGCTGCCGATCAGCAAGGCGGTGCCGTCGGCCGGCGCGCGCGCCGCCGCCTCCGTGCCGATGGCGCCCGAGGCGCCGGGCCGGTTCTCCACCAGCACGTGGGCGTCCCAGGCGGCGGGCAGGCGCTCGGCCAGGATGCGGGCGACGATGTCGGGCACGCTGCCAGGGGGCACGGGGACGATGAGGCGCACCGGCCGCGCCGCGAAGGCGGGGGCAGCCAGGAAAGGCAGGGCGAGCATGGTGCGGCGCAGCATGGCACGCAGCTTGGCGCAGGCCGCCGCGGCGGTCCATGCTGCGCGCCATGATGCTGCATCGCCGCGCGTTCCTCGCCGCCCTCGCCCTGCCCGCCCTTGCCCGCGCGCAGCCGGCCGCCGCCCTGCCGCCCGTCCTGTTCGTGCACGGCAACGGCGACCACGCGGCGCTGTGGATGACGACGCTGTGGCGCTTCGCCGCCAATGGCTGGCCGGAAGGGCGCCTGTGGGCGGTCAACATGCCCGATCCGCTGGCCCGCGCCGACGACGCGGTGGCGCAGGCGCACCGCTCGTCGAGCGCCGAGCAGACGGCGCGGCTGCGCGCCATGGTGGCGGAGCTGCGCGCACGCACGGGCGCGGAGCGCGTGGCGCTGGTGGGCAACAGCCGCGGCGGCTTCCCGATCCGCGACCTGCTGATGCAGGACGGCGCGGCGCAGGTGTCGCACGCCGTCACCTGCGGCACGCCCAACCGCGGCGTCTTCGACTGGGAGCACAACGGGGGCAGCGAGTTCAACGCCCGCGCGCCCTTCCTGCGCCGGCTGAACGCGGGTGATTCCGACGCGGTGCCCGGCGTGGCGATGCTCGCCATCCGCTCGGACAACGACCTGTTCGCGCAACCTGACGGGCGCTTCGTCGGGCGGCCCGGCACGCCCACCGGCATCACACAGGACGGGCCGATGCTGCGCGGCGCGCGCAACGTGCTGCTGCCGGGGCTGGACCACCGCGAGACGGCCTATCACTGGCGCGCTTTCCGCGAAATCTTCGCGCACATCGCCGGCCGCGAGCCGTGGCGGCTCGACGTGCCGGCGGAACCGGGCGTGACGCTGGACGGGCTGGTGACGGGCGTGGAGGCCGGCGCGCCCACCAATCGCCCGGTGGCCGGCGCCGTGGTGGAGGTGTTCCGCGTGGAAGGCGAGACCGCCGAACGCATCGGCCCCGCCATCCACCGCCGCGAGACGGGCGCGGATGGCCGCTGGGGGCCGGTCCGCGTCTCGGCGCAGGACCGGCTGGAGATCGTGCTCGCCGCGCCGGGCCATCCGGTCGCCCATTACTTCCGCTCGCCCTTCCCGCGCTCCACGGAGGTGCTGCACCTGCGCCCGCCCGCGGCGCTGGGGGAGGCCGACCGCGCCGCCGGCTGCGTGGTGCGCCTCACCCGCCCGCGCGGCTATTTCGGCTGGCCGCGCGACGTGGTGCTCATGGCGGGCGAGTCGGTGGCGGAGGCGCGCGAGGGCGTGGCCTCCATCGCGCTGGCCACCCGCCGCTTCCCCGCCGAGGCCGCGGGCCGCGCCGTGCGCTGCGTGTTCAACACGGAGGAGGTGACGGCCCGCGCCGTGCCCCTGGGCGAGAACCGCGTCGCCGTCGCGGAGCTCACCTGGTGAGCATCACGCACGTCGTCTTCGATGTCGGCGGCGTGCTGGTGGACGAGTCGCGCACCTGGCGCGGCTGGGCCGCGGTGGTGGGGATGGAGGAGGCCGAGTTCCTTGCCGCCCTGCGCGCGGGCATCGCGGCGGGCGAGGGCATCGGCGGCACGGTGCGCCGCCTGCGCCCGGGGCTGGACATCGCCGCGCACCGCAAGCGGCTGGCCGCGCTGGAGATCCCCGGCGAGGAGGACCTGTACCCCGACGTGCGCCCCGCCTTCGCGGCGCTGCGCCGGGCGGGGCTGCGGCTGGGCATCGCCGGCAACCAGCCGCGCGGGGTGGCCGAGGCGCTCGGCGCGCTGGAGCTGGGCGCGGAGTGGATCGCCAACAGCGCCGAATGGGGCGTGTCCAAGCCCGACCCCGGCTTCTTCGCGCGGATCGCCGATGCCTGCGCCGCACCGCCCGCCCGCATCGCCTACGTGGGCGACCGGCTGGACAACGACGCGCAGCCGGCGCGCGCGGCGGGGATGCGGGCGGTGCTCCTCCCGCGTGGGCTGTGGGCGCACGCCTCCGGCCCGGCGGACATCGCGGCCCTTTCCGACCTGCCGGCCTACATCGGGCAGTTGAGCAGCAGCGCGGCGGCGACCTCGGCGGTCGGCACGGTGCGCGGGGCGGGGCCGGTGGGCACCACCAGCACCTCGCCGCCCGCCACGCGATAGGGCTGGTTGCCCAGGCTCGCCATCTCGCGCCCCGCGGCGCGCAGGCTCATGGTGAACAGGATGGTGCGGCCGGTGGTGTTGCGGACGTGGACCAGCACGTTCCACTGCCCGTCCGAGCGGCGTTCGGCCTGCACGCGCGCCAGCCGCAGCCAGCCGGGGCGGCCGCAGGAGCCGCCGACGGGGCGGCCGGCTTCCTCCTCGGCCTGGATCCGGATGATGGCGGGGGGCGATTCCATGCCCGCGATCATGGCCCCCCGGGGCGCCCCGCGTCACCCCATCAGGTGCTGCCCGCCATCCACCGGGATCACCGTGCCCGTGATGCGGCGCGCGCCGTCGCCCACCAGGAAGGCGGCCAGCGCGCCGACATCGGCGATCTCGGCCAGCTGGTGCGAGGGGGTCTCGGCCGCCGCGCGCTCCAGCAGTTCGTCGAAGCGGCCGATGCCGCTCGCTGCGCGGGTGCGGATGGGGCCGGGCGACAGGGCGTGGGCGCGGATGCCCTTCGGCGCCAGCTCGGCCGCCACGTAGCGCACGGCGCCCTCCAGTGCGGCCTTCACCGGGCCCATGAGGTTGTAGTGCGGCACCACCCGCGCCGCGCCGTAGAAGGTGACAGTGAGCAGCGTGCCGCCCTGGGCCATCAGCGGCTCGGCCAGCCTGGCCACCCGCAGGAAGGAATGGCAGGACACGTCCATCGCCAGCGCGAAGCCGGCGGCGGAGGCGTCCACCACCCGCCCGTGCAGGTCCTCCCGCGGGGCGAAGGCGACCGAGTGCAGCACGAAGTCCAGCGCGCCCCAGTCGCGCGCGATGGCGGCGAAGACCGCTTCCAGCTGCCCCTCCTCGCGCAGGTCGCAGGGCAGGATGAGGGGGGCGCCCAGCGCCTCGGCCAGGGGGCGGACATGGGGCTCGGCGCGGGCGTTGAGGTAGGTGACGGCCAGCGCCGCGCCCGCGTCGCGGAAGGCCCGGGCGCAGCCATGGGCGATGGATTCGGCGTTGGCGATGCCGATGACGAGGCCGCGCCTGCCGGCCAGCGGAAGGGGCATGTGGAGGGACTCCCGGTTTCGGAGCCTGTATGGCAGGTGGGCGTTACGGCCGCGTGACCATGCGCGCCCGGCATGGCCGATTGGGCATTGGTGCTTCCCTTTCGGACGCTGGCCCCCTATGTGTGCGCCGCACAAGCATCCAGATGCACCATCCCGCCCAGGGGCCGCGCGCGGTCGCCGGGGCCAACCCATGCCCGGAACCCGCCTCCCCATGCAGATGCGCAACCTCGCCATCATCGCCCACGTCGACCACGGCAAGACGACGCTGGTGGACCAGCTCCTCAAGCAGTCCGGCACCTTCCGCGAGAACCAGCAGGTCGCCGAGCGCGCCATGGACCGCAACGACCTGGAGAAGGAGCGCGGCATCACCATCCTGGCCAAGTGCACGGCCGTCGAATGGCAGGGCGTGAAGCTCAACATCGTGGACACCCCCGGCCACGCCGATTTCGGCGGCGAGGTGGAGCGCATCCTGTCCATGGTGGATGGCTGCGTGCTGCTGGTGGACGCGGCCGAGGGCGTGCTGCCGCAGACCAAGTTCGTGCTGACCAAGGCGTTGGCGCGCGGCATCCGCCCCATCGTGCTGGTCAACAAGGTGGACCGCCAGGACGCCCGCCCGCACGAGGTGCACGACGAGATCTTCGACCTCTTCGCCAATCTCGGCGCCAATGACGAGCAGCTCGACTTCCCGATGCTGTTCGCCTCGGGCCGCCAGGGCTGGGCCGACGAGAGCATGGATGGCCCGCGCCAGAACCTGGACGCGATGTTCAACCTCATCGTCCGCCACGTGCCGGCCCCCACGGTGAAGCCGGACGCGCCCTTCGCGATGAACGCCTCCATCCTGGAATACGACAACTTCCTCGGCCGCATCCTGACGGGGCGCATCGAGCAGGGCACGGCCCGCATGAACATGCCGGTGAAGGTCCTGCGCGCCGATGGCACGACGGTCGAGACCGGCCGCCTGACCAAGCTGCTGACCTTCCGCGGCCTGGATCGGATTCCCGTGGACGAGGCCGTGGCGGGCGACATCATCGCCATCGCCGGCCTGTCGGACAGCACCATTCCCGACACCATCTGCGCGCCCGAGCAGGACGCGCCGCTGCCCGCCGTGCCGGTGGACCCGCCGACGCTCGCCATGACCTTCCGCGTCAATGACGGCCCGCTGGGCGGCCGCGAGGGCAAGAAGGTGACCTCCCGCCAGATCCGCGACCGCCTGGCGCGCGAGACGGAGGGCAACGTCGCCATCAAGATCAAGATCAGCGAGGAGGTGGACGCCTTCGAGGTGGCCGGCCGCGGCGAGCTCCAGCTCGGCGTGCTGATCGAGACGATGCGCCGCGAGGGCTTCGAGCTCACCATCGGCCGCCCGCGCGTGCTGATGCGCGAGAACCCGGAGACGGGCGCGAAGGAGGAGCCCTTCGAGGAAGTGCTGGTGGACGTGGACGAGCAGTATTCCGGCGTGGTCGTCGAGAAGCTGTCCATGCGCAAGGGCCAGATGCAGGACATGCGCCCCTCGGGCGGCGGCAAGAACCGGCTGACCTTCCTGATGCCGAGCCGCGGCCTGATCGGCTACCACTCGGAGTTCCTCACGGACACGCGCGGCACCGGCATCATGAACCGGCTGTTCCACGGCTACGAGGCCTATGCCGGGCCGATCGAGGGGCGGCGCAACGGCTCGCTCATCTCCAACGTGGATGGCGAGACGACGCAGTACGCGCTGTTCGCCCTGCAGGAGCGCGGGACGCTGTTCGTGGACCCGGGCACCAAGGTCTACGAGGGGCTGATCATCGGCGAGAACTCGCGCGGCGACGACCTCGAGGTGAACCCGGTGAAGGAGAAGAAGCTCACCAACATCCGCGCCGCCGGCAAGGATGACGCGCTCCTCCTCGTCCCGCCCCGGCGCATGTCGCTGGAGCAGGCGATCGCCTACATCGAGGATGACGAGCTGGTGGAGGTCACGCCCTCGGCCGTGCGGCTGCGCAAGCGCCACCTGGACCCCAACACCCGCAAGCGCATGCAGCGCAAGGCGGACGGGCTGCCGGTGAAGGGCGACGCCGCGGCCTGACGCAACGCCGGGCCTGCCCGCCCGTTCCCCTCGCCGAGGAGGACCGGGCATGGCAGGCTGGATGCGGCAGGACGGGATGATGCGCGTGGCGGTGGCCGGCGCGCTGGTGATGGCGGGGGCGGCGCTGCTCTCGGCCTGGCGGCAGGCGCCGCGGCCGGTGGGGCGCCCCGCGCCCAGCTTCGGCGGCGCCCGCCCCGCGGGGCCGGAGGCGATGCAGGCCCCGCCCGATGACTGGGACGAGGTGGACCAGGCGCTGGACGAGTCCTTTCCGGCCAGCGACCCGCCGTCCTGGTCGGGGCGCGGCGGGTAAGGGTTGCCAGGGGGCGCTGCCCCCTGGACCCCCGCCGAGGGGCACGCCCCTCGGAACCCCATCAATGGCAAAAGGGGCAGGGGCTTTCGGCCCCTGCCCCTTTTGCCATCAAACGGCGGGTCCGGGTGGCCCTGCCACCCGGCGGGGTCCAGGGGCAGCGCCCCTGGCTACTCCAGCCCCACCAGCGCCCGCGCGAACTGCCGCGCCTCGAAGGGCCTGAGGTCCGCCGCCGTCTCGCCCACGCCCACCGCGTGGATGGGCGTGCCGAATTCCTGAGCCAATGCCACGACGACGCCGCCCTTGGCCGAACCGTCCAGCTTGGTCACCACCAGCCCGGTCACGTTCACCATCTCGGTGAAGACGCGCAGCTGGGAGACGGCGTTCTGCCCCGTGGTGGCGTCCAGCACCAGCAGCACGGAATGGGGCACCGCCTCGTCCTGGCGCTTGAGCACGCGCACGATCTTGCGCAGCTCGTCCATCAGCGCGGTCTTGTTGTGCAGCCGCCCGGCGGTGTCCACGAACAGCACGTCGGCGCCCACGGCCTTTGCGCGGGCCAGCGCGTCATGCGCCAGGCCGGCGGCGTCGGCGCCGTCCTTGGCCGGCGCCACCACCTCGGCCCCCGTGCGGCCGCCCCAGACCTGGAGCTGCTCGACGGCGGCCGCGCGGAAGGTGTCGCCGGCGCAGAGCACGACCTTGCGCCCCGCCTGGCCCTGCTGCGCCGCCAGCTTGGCGATGGTGGTGGTCTTGCCGGTGCCGTTCACGCCCACGACCAGCACGACGTGGGGCGCGCGCGCGGGCTCGATCACCAGGGGCTGCGCCACGGGGGCGAGGATGGCCGCGATCTCCTCGGCCAGCGCGCCCTTGATCTCCTCCTCGGTGGCTTCCTTGCCGAAGCGGGTGCGGCGGAAGCCGGCGACGATGCGCTGGGACGCGGCGACGCCGAGGTCGGCGGAGATCAGCATCTCCTCCAGTTCCTCCAGCGCCGCGTCGTCCAGCTTGCGCTTGACGAAGACGCCGGTGATGGAATCGGTCAGCTTGGCGGTGGAGCGCGACAGCCCCTGCTTCAGCCGGCCGAACCAGCCCATCCGCGTCTCGCCCGGCGGCTCGATCATCGGCGCCGGGGCTTCCTGCGGGATGGGGTCGCTGACCGGCTCGGGCGTCGTGGGCGGGGGCGCCTCGGGCGGCGCGGCCGGGGGCGTCTCGGCCGGCGGGGGCTCGACGACGGGGGGCGGGGCGGGCTGGATCTCCGGCTCGGCGCCGGTGACGCGGCGCCACAGGTCGCGCAGGGCCATCAGATGCGCTCCCCGTGCAGCGTGGCGCCATCCGTGCCGGTGACGCGCAGGCGCAGCAGCGCGCCGCGCGGGCCGTCGCAGGACACGGGGACGAGATGCGCGGAATGCCCGCGCCCGTCGGCTTCCATCAGCACCTCCTCCATGCGGCCCACCCGCCCTTCCAGGAACCGCGCGCGCGACGCCGCGGCGGTGGCGCGCAGCCGCGCCGCGCGCTCCCGCCGCACCGGCACCGGCACCTGCGGCATCCGCGCGGCCGGGGTGCCGGCGCGGGCCGAGAAGGGGAAGACGTGGGCGAAGGCCAGGCCGGCCTCGGCAATGAATGCGTCCAGCCATGCGTGCTGCGACTCCGTCTCGGTGGGGAAGCCTGCGATGAGGTCCCCTCCCAACGCGGCGTCGGGGCGCAGGTCGCGCGCGCGGCGGATCGTGGCCAGCAGGCCGGCGTGGCGGTGGCGGCGGCGCATGCGCGCCAGCACCAGGTCCTCGGCGTGCTGGATGGACAGGTGCAGGAAGGGCGCCAGCCGCGGCTCCTCCGCCCAGACGCGCCAGAACTCGTCGCCCAGCGCCGCGGGGTCCAGGCTGGACAGGCGCAGCCGCGCCAGGCCGGGGGCGGCGCGCAGCACGGCGCGGATGAGCGCCGGCAGCTCGGGGTGCGAGGCGAGGTCCACGCCCGACAGCACGATCTCGCGGTGCCGTTCCGCCAGCTGCGCGGCGCGCGCGGCGGCCTCGGCCACGGGCAGGGCGCGGGCCGGGCCGCGGCCCCGGGGGATGATGCAGAAGGTGCAGGCGTGGTCGCAGCCCTGCTGCACGGCCAGCACGGCGCGCGTGCCGCCGCTGGCGGCGGGCACCACCGGCAGCCCGCGCGGGATGGGCGCCACGGGGGCCTCCCACCGCGCCGGATCCAGCTTGGCGCCGTTGCCGATGACGCGCGCCACGCCGGGCAGCGCGGCCCATGCCGCGGGCGCGATCTGCGCGGCGCAGCCGGTGACGAGGATGGGGCGGGCGGGATCCTCGCGGTGCGCGCGGCGGATCGCCTGGCGTGCCTGGGCCTCCGCCTCGCCGGTGACGGCGCAGGTGTTGACGATGAGCGCGCCCGCCCAGCCGGCATCGGCGGCGAGCGCCCGCATGGCCTCGGATTCGGCGGCGTTGAGGCGGCAGCCGAAGGTCAGCGCCGTGGTCACAGCACGACCTCCCCGGTGAAGGCGGTGGCGGTGGGGCCGGCCATCAGCACGTGGCCGTCGGCCTCGCGCCATTCCAGCCGCAGCTCGCCGCCCGGCATGGCGACGGTGGCCGCGCGCGCGGACAGGCCGCGGCGATGCGCGTTCACCAGCGCCGCGCAGGCGCCGGAGCCGCAGGCGAGCGTCAGCCCCGCCCCGCGCTCCCACACCACCAGGCGGATGCGGTCCGCTGCCTCGACCTGCGCGAAGCCGATATTGGCGCCCTCGGGCAGCAGCGCGTCGCGCTCCAGCGCGGGGCCGAGGCGCGCGGCGTCCAGGCCCTCCCCGAAGAAGGTGACGTGCGGGTTGCCCATGGAGCAGGCGGCGCCGTCCAGGCCGCCCATGGGCACGTGCAGCGTGTCGGCGGCGCGGGCCAGCGGCACGTCCCGCCAGTCCAGCCGGGGCGCGCCCATGTCCACCTGCACCGTGCCGTCCGGCAGGCGGCGGGCGGCCAGCGTGCCGCCGATGCTGCGGATGGTGATGGCGTCCCGCCCCGTCTCCTCCAGCACCAGGGAGGCGGCGCAGCGGGTGCCGTTGCCGCAGGCCCCCGCTTCGCTGCCATCGGCGTTGTGGAAGCGCAGGAACAGGTCGCCGCCCTGGGGGTCGTCCTCCAGCGTGATCAGCTGGTCGAAGCCCACGCCGCGATGCCGGTCGCCGATGCGCGCGATGGCGGCGGGGTCGCGCAGGGGCGCGCGGCCGGCGCGGGCGTCGAGCATGCTTGCTTGGCGTGCATCCAGCACGACAAAGTCGTTGCCGATGCCGTGCATCTTGCGGAAGGGAAGGCGCATGGCAGCCATATAGGCGGTCCTGCCTTGAGCGGCCATGCGGCGCGGCCTATGACCCGCGCGCCATGATGCGTCCCCTGCTCCTCCTCGCGCCCCTGCTCCTGCTCGGCTGCGGCTCGCGCTTCAGCGCCGACGAGTACGCCACGCGGGCGGTGCAGCAGGCCAACCCGGTGCAGCGCGGCATCGTGGCCGGGTTCCGGCGGGTGGCCATCGCCGCCGACGGCACGGCGGGCGCGGCCACGGGCGCGGCGGCGGGCGGCGTGGTGGGCGGGGCGGCGGGCGGCAACCGCATCACCGGGGCGCTGGGGGCGGTGGGCGGCGCGCTGGTGGGCGGCCTGGTCGGCACCGCGGCCGAGCGCGCGACGGCCAACACCGACGGCATCGAATACATCATCGCCATCCGCCGCGACGGCAAGGACGAGCTGGTGAGCATCACCCAGCGCGACGCCCAGCCCATTCCCATCAACACGCGGGTGCTGGTGATCAGCGGCACCCAGGCGCGGGTGGTGCCGGACTACCTGCCGGCCGGCGCGCCGCTGCCGGCGACGCTTCCGCCGCCGCCCGCCGAGGCGACGAAGCCCGCCGCC
>LNFM01006342.1_pt1 | contig 24559 bp, 30 predicted proteins | sample 596031 | NCBI WGS metagenome assembly LNFM01 (sample SAMN04254537, study PRJNA301005) | activated carbon metagenome | isolation source: dual media filters at the Ann Arbor, Michigan drinking water treatment plant | place: USA: Ann Arbor | reverse complement strand
AGGTAAGCATTTCACTACTGATCAAAAAGCTGAAATAGCTTTGTGGAATCAGCCAGTAGTAATTGAGGGCGAATCAAAACAAGTTAATGATCCGTTTGTGGCTGAAATGGTAGAAGCTGAAAGCAAATTATGATTACTCAAGAAGAGTTAAAAAGAAACGTTAGTTACGACCCAGAAACTGGCATTTTTACTAGAAAAATAAAATCAGCTATTTCTGTAAAAATTGGACAGATTGCTGGCGGTAAGCATATAGAAGGCTATATGAACATCAGCATAAATGGGAAAAGGTATTTAAGCCACCGTCTTGCATGGCTTTATGTTACTGGTGAAATGCCAGATAAAGACATTGATCACATTAATTGCAATAAATTGGACAACAGGTTCGCTAATTTGAGAGTTGCAAACAGATCGCAAAATATGATGAACACGCAATTAAGAGTAAATAACAAAAGCGGTTTTAAAGGGGTGAGTTTTGATAAGCGCTCAAAGAAATGGGAAGCGTACACAAAATTAAATTACAAAAAAATATCTTTTGGTTATTTTAAAACAGCAGAAGAAGCTAATGCAGTTCGTGTAGAAAAAACATCAATTATTCAAGGAGAATATTACCGTGCGTGAAATCCATAATTTTGAGCAGGGTTCCGATAGCTGGCACTCATTTAGATCTGTGCATTTTGGTGCAAGTGAAGCAAGCGCGATGTTGGGAATTTCGCCATACAAAAAAAGAGATGATTTGTTGTTAGAAAAGGCAACAGGAATATCAAAAGAAGTTAATTCTTCAACACAATTAATTTTTGATAATGGCCATCGGGTTGAGAATTTAGCAAGACCTCTTGTAGAAAATATAATCGGTGTAGAGCTTTATCCTGTAACAGTTTCAAGAGGGAAATTATCAGCTTCTTGTGATGGATTATCTTTATGCGAAACTATCGCGTGGGAAAATAAACAGTTCAATGCAAAACACTTTGAGCAAGTTAAAAATGGCGAATTGCCAGAAATTCACTGGCCACAATGCCAACAAGTCTTGCATGTAACTGGTGCAGAAAAAATATATTTTACTATTTCTGACGGAACGCCAGAAAAAACCGTAGGTATATGGGTTTATCAAGATAAAAATAAAATCCAAAATTTGATAGATGGCTGGGGTGTTTTTGAAAATGATTTATCTAATTTTGTAGCACCTGTTTCAATAGAAAAAGTTGAAGCAGCCACCATACAAGCTCTGCCTGTACCTAGCATTGTAGTGAAAGGCGAAATTACGGTAAGTAACTTAGAACAGATCACGCCTGTATTTGATACTTATTTAGCTAACATTAAAACTGAATTAACAAGCGATGAAGACTTTGCAGATGCCGAAGCAAACGGCAAAAACTGCCGTGAAATGGCAACTCGTATTAAATCACTACGCGCCAACATCATCGCGCAAATGGTTGATGTAAATGCGGTTGATGGCGTGCTGGCTAACTACGAGGATGCGTTTAACAAAGTTGGCTTGAAATTAGAGAATGCGGTTAAAGCTCAAAAAGAAACCATTAAGACCAATGCGGTATTAAAAACGCGCCAAGAATACTTTTCTCATATTCAAGCTTTAGATACAGAAATTGCACCAATACGCTTAAATCTACAAGCGCCAGACTTCGCAGGCTCGTTTAAAGGTGTTAAGTCAATAGCGACTATGCACTCACGCTTAAACGATGCCCTAGCAAACGGCAAAATAGAAGCTGATGCCATGGCGCGTGATATTCGCAATAAGCTGGCCAACTTCAAACTGTTCGCTAAAGACAATGAGTTTTTATTTCATGATTTAGCCAGCATTATCCAAAAGCCAATTGAAGATTTTCATCTAGTCATAAACACGCGAATCAGCGCGCATAAAGAAGCCGAATTAGCCAAAGAAGTAAAAATAAAGGCCGAAGCCGAAGCCGCCCTACTCGCTAAACAAGCAGCTGAAACGGTTGTAAGCCAACACCCAGAAATCATCCAAGAGCAAGTTAAATCAGTCGTTAATACTGGATTATCTGTGACGAAGGCAAGTGTTGGTTTAGGTGGTGATTTGCAATTAAAACACATCGCAACAAGCGAAATTCGTACTCAGTATTTTGAAGGCGTTTCACCAACTGCCAACGAGCTAGTTTGCATTTTGGCCGCGGCCCTGCATGTTGATGAGCGCATGGCGCACAAATGGCTGATAGAAACTGATTTTACTGAATACAAAATAGCGGCTTAAAGAATTGAGCGCATTGCGCCAATAGTCGCCACTACTCAACGGAACAATAACCGCGTGGCTTAAAGATGAGTGACAGCTTGGAAAGACAAGCCCCATAAATTAACAGGAGATAAAAAATGAGTTACAGCTTCAAAGTTACAGCTAAAAGCAAGCAAGGTCTTAAAGAAGCAGCAGTAGTTGAGATTGCAAAAGTGGTTGCCCAGCAACCTGTTCACGCTAAAGACAACTTGGCGATGATAAAAACGTGCAACGCTTTCACAGACTACATTGAAAAAGAATTAGAAGATGGTGAATCTTACACATTATCAGCAAACGGCTATCTTAGCTGGGTAACTGATGGTGGAATTACTGGCGCAAGCATTTCAGTCAGTACAGGAATAATTAAAGACGCTTAGTTTTCAACCCATGAAGCATTAGCAATAGTGCTGATTGGATTGGATATTACAAGAGAGGTAAATATGGCTAAACAATCCAAACGCTTGATTAAAAAATCTCGCAGGCAGAAGGATTCTGACAAGTGGCAGGGGCTGAAATGAACTCAATGACTGTAGGCGAACTTAAAGAAAAGTTATCAAGATTTCCCGATGATTACTTTGTAAACATTGAACATATTAAATTTGATTTAAGTGGTGAATTAGAAACCGTTACTGATGTTGATATTTTAGATGTAGTGCGCGTATTTTCACAGGCAGCAGTAGCTTTGCAAACAAACGTAAATCTGATTGAAGAAGATTACGCTAGAGAAGCATTTAAACAATAAGCTTTTAAGGAACAAAGATGAACATTGATAGAGATAAATTGATTGAGATGGCGAAAGAGGCTGGATTTAAAGTAAATAATTTTACTGTAGGCGGGAAAGAACATTTTGAAATTTGCGCCATAGGTACTACTTGCAAAGTTGAGATAACCAAATTCGCATCCCTAGTATCAGCCCATGCAATCACAGCTATGCAAACAGAACTTGATGCGGCAAAAGAAGAAGCTGATCAGAATAAGCGATTATTTTTGCAAGCATGCCAAACTTTAGGTAAATGTGGTGAATTGCTTGGTATTCCAGAAGATGAAACCACTGGTGAACCGTTTGAGCTTTACGATGCTATAGAACAATTGCAGGAACGCGTCACATCTATGCAAGGTGACAGTGAGCCAGTTGGCTATATAAGCGAAATGGCATTAGCAGATTTTACTTGGCATAAGCATAGATTTAATGACTCAATGATGCGTGGTATTTTTAATAATAAGTATCAAGAAAATACTATCCCACTTTACACCCACCATAAACTTGGTTATGCGGTAGCTGATGTAATTGGAAAGCTTGATGAAATTATTGACGTAGCTGATGAAGTTGAAGTTAATGACTTTCTACACAAGGCTATACCTATTGATTTATGGCATGAGCTAACAGAAGCGCTAGAGAACATGCCAGCACGCGCTGAATCTTTCACATCTATACAAGCAGAACAGCCAGTAACTAGAGAAGAAATAATTAATATTGCTGAAAAAGCAGGGGCTTATGTTGGAGGCAACTATCCTCAATTAATTGAGGGGAATCATCAAGTTAAAGTTTTTGAATACACTAAAAAAGTAATTGAATTGGTTCGCTATACGAATATTGACGGATGGGTTTTAACGCTTATTGATGATGATGAAAACAGAACTTATAAATTTCAGTCTGAAAAAAATGCTTTAAACGCACAGCAAGATTGGTTAGAACAGTGTATTAAAAGCACAATACAGCCTGCACCCGTCACATCTATGCAAGGTGACAGTGAGCCAACTGCGTACATGAGCAGGAAAAAAATGACAGACCTAGCTATATCCATGTTGCCAACAAAATATGCAAGGGAATCAAAGCAATCTGAAGGCTGGAGTGAGTGGAAACCAGCATCAATAAAAGACTTTGAACAGCATCAGCAATCTATTGGTAAATCCGACTGGATGCACGATGTTGAGTTTATAGAGCTATTTACCCATGACAGGGTTAAAGGTGTGAGTGATGAACGGGTAGAGTTTGAAGTTTTGTTTAACAAAATTAAAGATTTACCGCGCGCTTCATTTTTGCTTAATTCATCGGGTGGCGTAGCTAAATACTTGGATAAATCTGGTAATTGGATTGAGCATTACGAAGTAATTAAATTGCTTGACCAATATTTAGAGAATTTAAGTCAACTATCTACCAATACTGATGGATGGGTGAGTGTAAGCGATAGGTTGCCGAATGATGGTGATGAAGTTATAGGTTATGGAATTTGGGAAGGTGAAATTGCTGGAAAATCTGATGGCAAGAGTGTTGAGGCAGGGACTTGGCGAAATGGTGAAATTCAACTATCTAGTGATTATTACAGCGTAAATTTAACTGATGTAACCCACTGGCAACCACTACCAAGCCCACCAATTAACGCCATTAGCCAAGACAAAGGGGAATCAGTGTGAGTATCTTTGACAGCCATTTAGAGTTTGAAATTTTACTGTACGACATTGTTGAGGGATATGTAAATCAAGGCAAAAGCCTTGAATGGATTCAAGACCATGTAAGCGAAGGCATTTCATACGCCATTCAAGACTACAAAGATGATAACGGGATTGAAGGATAACACCATGACTGAAAATACAATGCGCGAGGCTTTAACACTGACGCAAGATGAAATACTGGAACTCTTAAATAGTAATAAAAGACTTCACATAAAACTTGCTGATGCCGTTGTTGAAAACAACAAACTTAAAGCAGCAATGGCCCATCAGAATCAAGAGGCTGTGCCTATTTATAAAACTAAATTGGACAATAAGGAATGAGCATGAGTAATGAACAATATTACTGGAATCAAATGTACGCAAATGCTTGTGATGAAAATCTGATAATTCATAAGCCAAGTGTTATATACAAACCAAAAATTATGCTTGATGGCAATAAATGGTGCGCCTTATACGGTGAGAATTTACAAGATGGCGTTGCTGGTTTTGGAGATAGCCCATCCGAAGCGATGGCAGATTTTAACCTTGCATGGAATAAAAAATTATGAACGAAAGAATAATTGAGATTGCAAAAAAATGTAATGCAGATTTAACAACATTTGATGGCGAACCTTTAGCCTACACATTTGCAATAGCTAACCTTGAAAAGTTTGCCGAGCTTCTAAGCCAAAATGAGCCAGTGGTTATTGAGATTCCAGACTATCATTCTCAAGCAATGGGATGTGGTCTTGAAGATAGAAATATTACTGACTGCTATGAAGCTATGGCTTATGGATGGGAATGTGCAGTAGAGCGCGTGTTTGAACAGATACCAGATGAGCCGCTATTCCTATCACCACCACAGCCTCAAGAAGTAGCTGATGCGCTTGAAGCGGCGGCTAAGATTTGTGAAGATATGCAAAGTGAAGAAAACAAGGCTCATATAGGCGAGTGGTGTAACTATGGGACATGCCAAATAAGTGGGCATGAATTTGCTAAAGCGATACGCGCTCTAATCAAATAGATTTCAATTAAAGAAAGTGAGTTGGTATGAACTTTGAAAATATGGCTGAAAATATACAAGAGCTATGTGCAAATGGCGCAAGTCAATCTGACTTAATAGATTATTTACTGAATAGCTTTAATGAAAGCCCATTGATGCAAATTTTAACTGACCCAGAGAATCAACCAAGTCAATACGGAACTGTGCCACTCAATTGGTATGAAAACTTAGAAAATAAAATTGAACGTATGCGCTTTAATGTAGGTGAGGTAATAGATTCTCTTGATGGAAGTTATGAAAAACACCGCATCCGTAAAAAACTACAATTGGCAATAGATTAACCAATAGACCATTTAAAGGCAACTATGAACAACCAAACAAATGAGGCAGTGGCATACGATGAAAATTCTTTAGCAGATGCTTGTTTTGCTATGAGCGTTAATGGTGAAGGCTCTCTGTATTGCCCTAAATGCGGAAACGGACAACCAATTTACTTAGCTGAATATGATGTAACAACCACAAAAGCACAGGCTGTATGCGCTAACTGCATTGATAATATTGCAGTCATTACCCCAAACACAATCACCATACTCGAATCAGAATACGCCAAGCTGAAAGCGGATGCGGAAAGATACAGGTTTATCAGAAGTCAAACCTCAAATATAGGCATACAGATTGATGGTATTGATGAAGGGCTTGCATTAGAAAGTCTTGATGAAGCAATTGACCAATCAAGGAATGCAAAATGACCAATGAAACATTAAACGCTTTAAATGTTAAAGATATTTTTAACTACAACCCTGAAAGCGGAATTTTCACTTGGAAAACAATCCATTGTCAAAAAATAAGAATAGGCGCGGAAGCTGGAAGCCTCAATAAGACGCATGGTTATATTTTTATTAAATACAAAGGGAAAAGACACCCAGCTCACAGAATTGCATGGCTGTACATGCATGGGAATTGGCCAATAAATAATATAGACCATATTAATGGAAACGGAAAAGACAACAGGATTGTTAATTTAAGAGAAGCCACGCAATCACAAAACTTACAAAATAAAAGAGCGCCTCAATCTAACAACACGTCTGGCTATCTTGGCGTGTCTTTACATAAGCTAACAGGTAAGTTTATGGCTCAAATTAGAACAAAAGGCAAAGTAACTTATTTAGGGCTGTATGAAAAGGCCGAAGATGCTCATCAAGAATACTTAAAAGAAAAAAGGAAGCGTCATGATTTTTGCACAATTTGAAGCCCTGTCCCTACCAAGCGAGAAAGGTTGATATGGATATTGTAGATTGTAAAGCCATCGCAAGTAAAATAACTGGAGGCTCAACCAATGGAATGCATAGCTTGCGTTTAACATGGGATGAATTGGCGGAATTTGCAAGTGAAGTTGAACGCCAACAGCTTGCACAGCAACCATCTGTAGATGTGCTGGTTGAGGCAGTACGCAAAACTTTAGATGAAAACGGACATTTGGCAGATGGCGATGTTTGTACGCTATATGATTTGCGTGAAGCCCTATCCGCCTACGAAGCTAAACCTATTAACGAAAGTGTGAAATGAAACTAATTAAATCAAAAGAAGTGGCGATTAAAATTAATCGTTGTTATGACACATTTAGAAAAGTGATCAAGCATGAGCCTGACTTTCCAAAGCCAATTAAGCTAACGCCTAAATCTCGCCCGTTATGGGATGAAGATGATATTGATAACTATCTTAAACAGAAAGCGGCTTAGTCTAGTTTTTTGGCTATCTCGCTTGCCTTTTTGTTGTAATAAGTTAGCAGTTCGTTTAAGTTCTTATGCCCGACCATTCTAGCCAGTTCAAGTACATCAAGCTTTGATGCTAAACGAGTAATGGCCTCATGCCTTGAATCGTGAAAATGTAAGTTATCGGCCTTCGTTATTCCAGCCATTGTCTTGGCTTTACGGAATAAAGCGTCACGCTGGCTTGTTTTAATATTGAACACCAACTTTTTATCAACGCCCTTGCATTGTTCTATAATCTCAATAGCACGTTTGCTTAATGGCACTTCTCTAACGCCTGTAGGCGTTTTGGAATCAACCACCTTTAAAACATTGCCTTTAACATCAGCCCAAGCTAATTGGCATATCTCTTTATCGCGTAAAGCCGTTTCAATAGCAAATAAAAAGCCTGCGCCTACCCTGCTAGTCACCGTTTTAAGTTCAATGCCTACAGCATAGCCTAGCGCATGGCATAGCCTGTCAATTTCATCTTGGCTTATTAATCTATCCCTTGCAGGCGGCTTACTTGGCTTACTTAAATCCTCAAGCGGATTTTCAGCAATGTACTTCCATGTTTTTTTAGTGTGATTTAATATTGGATTAAGGATTGCAATTTCACGCAATACGCTTAGATTTGATACTTCTTTAAGTCGCCTATTCTTCCACCTGTCAAAGTGATTAGTGCTTAAATCAGCTAGTTTGATGTTTACCAGTTCGCTATCACGCAAAAACTTGTTAATGCGGATAGTTTCTTGACGTTCACCGCGTTTTTCTGGTGTGACTTCATCGCGATACTTCTCAAGCAATTGCGCCAGCGTCATATTAGGCGTTTTGCTGCCCTTGCCAGCCTTTAATTGTTCTTCCCAAGCATAACCTTCTGCTTTGGTTGCAAACGTCTTAGACTGCTGATTATAGTTGATAGTAACGACAAATTTAAACTTGCCTGATGCGGTTTTGGTGACTTGCGCCATAAATGTACAGAATCGTTATACAGAAAATGTACAGACTATAAATCTTAATACGCCCAAATACAACCATTTGCCACCACATAGCACCACTTACAAAATGGCGTGCTATAAAGCACAAAGCCCGCTAGATGCGGGCTTTACAGGCTGTTTTGATACTTTTTAATGGTGCGAAAGGAGAGACTCGAACTCTCACGCCTTACAGCGCTGGAACCTAAATCCAGTGCGTCTACCAATTCCGCCACTCTCGCAGGTGATTCCTAATTGCTGATTTGAGCAGTGCCAAATCAACAAGATGCGTATTGTATCTCAATTTATGTAGATTTGATAAGAGAAAGTCACAGTTAATTATTGTTATATGACAAAAATTATCGCAATGCGCATAAGTTGATTGACAAGCAAGCACCACAAATTGCAAGATGTTAGCTAATTTACAAGGAAGTCAGAACTATGCAAAGCTCATCTTATACTGCTGAAAACAATATGCTACGCGCCGAATTAGAACTTTTAATGAAAGAGCGCGAAACGCTTTTAATTATTGCAGGCGCAGCCACTGGATTAATCGCCGAATTAAATACCCATGATTTACCAATTCGCACTGTTGAAGCGGCTGATTTACTGGCAACAACCATTAATAAATTATCAGAAGAAACTTTGCAAGATGCACTTGGTGCTGTGCACGCAACTATTGATGCCTAAAATAGGTAATGCCTAAAGTTTGATGCTTTTTCTGATGCTATCTATTGATACGTTGATACCTGTAAACATCTATTTCACCTCTTTTTTCATATGAAAACCCTGCAAAAAATACAGCTTATCAGCATGCTGCTCATTTTTTCTGGGTTTACAGCCAGTTGCGCTAAAGAAAAATACACAGCTAAGCCATTAGATGCAAAGCAAGTGAGCGCTAAAATTCTTAGCAAAAGCTTGGCAGAAGATGGCTTTAAAGCTTACCTAGTTAAGCAAGGTTATGCTGAATCGGCTTGGCCTATTCAGCAATGGGGTTTAGATGAGCTGACATTTGCTGCGCTTTACTTTAACCCAAAGCTAGATGTAGCCAAAGCACAGTTAGCGTTAGCTAATACATCTATAACAACGGCTAATCAGCGGCAAAACCCTACTCTTGGTGCAACATTGGCACGTAGCGACCGCGCTAATGGTGACATTAGTCCTTGGTCATATGGTTTAGATGTATCTATTCCAATTGTGACTAATAACAAACGTGAAATTCAGGTAGAAGAAGCGGAACGTTTGCGTGATGCCGCGCAACTATCAGTGGCAGAAATGGCTTGGCAGTTGCGCAGCCAAATTGCTAAAGATTTAATGTTGTATCATGAGAATGCAGCTTTACAGCAAGCATTAACTGTTGAATCAAATACGCATAGCAATATTGTTAGCATGCTTGAAAAGCGCGTTGCTGCTGGATTAATGGGCAATAGCATTTTGAATGACGCCAAATTATTGCAGCAAACAAATCAAAACACACTACAAGCATTGGCGACTCAGCAAGTTGAGCTTAAAGCAGCCATAGCAGCAGATATAGGTGTGAGTAGCGAGCTTAATAACAATATCGCTATTAAGCCATTTGAACTAGATAATGTTTTAAAACAGCAATCTAGCCTGCTAAGCTCTAAAGACAAAAGTCCGCAAAATCAAATCACCCTTTTGCAAGAAAATGCTTTACTTAATCGTTTAGATATTCGACGCAGCCTAGCAAAGTATGCAGCGGCAGAGGCAAAAATTAAATTAGAGGTCGCCAAACAAACACCCGATATTGCATTAACGCCAGGATATATTTTTGAGTTTGGCGATAGAATCTGGTCGCTAGGTTTTAGTAGCTTGCTGAGTTTGCTCAATAAAAATCAAACCCTCATTGCAGAAGCCACAAATTTACGTGAAATTGAAGGCGCGCAATTTGAAGCACTGCAAACCCGCATTATTGGCGATTTAAATAGTGCTTATGCCAGCTACCAATCTAGCCTACAGCAAGTGCAACAAATGCAAACGCAACTGGCTTTGCAGCTTAAACAGCACCAAACGCTTCAAAAGCAATTAGATGCTGGGCTTGCCGATCGTTTGGTGTTTACACAAAGTAAGCTGAGCTATTTGCTAACAGAACAACAATTATTGCGCTTGCAATTCAATTGTTTAAAAGCGGCTATTCACATAGAAGACTTAATGCAACGTCCCTTATTTGATCATTCAAAGTCTGATCATTCAAAGTCTGATCATTCAAAGTTTGATAGCACAAAATTTGATGATACAAAATCATATAGTCAATCAGCAGAGCTAAACCCATGAATAAAAAATTCGCCATTATTGTTAGCTTACAAGCGTTGATTATAGTGACGCTGTTTTGGACATTAATTTTTTATGGTAAAGATGAGTATGAAGAATATCGTACTGAGCAAGAAGAAGAGATTGAAAGCCCAAGCCGGGTGGCAGAGGTGCAAGGTATAAATGTAGTCACCCTTCCGCTGGCTACACAGCAAAATAGTGGTATACAAACTGCAAAAGTGGCTAGTACTACTTTTCAGGGCGAAATAAAAAGTTTTGGTCATGTGGTATCGATTGGCAGGCTAATTGAGGCAAAGGCGCAATACATTCAATTGCAATCTAATATTCAACTGGCACGGTCAGGTAGTACACAAAAAATTCAGCAATATCAACGTCTTAAAACACTAAATGACGATGACAAGAATGTGTCTGATTTAGCTGTACAAGAATCGCTTGCCGCGGTGAATAGTGATAAAAATAATATCCATGCAGCTGATTTGCAATTAAGAAACTTGCAAACAACAGTTGAATTGCAATGGGGTAAAGAATTAGCAAAAATTGCTTTTAGTGATAATTTGCCACCGCACTTGGCAGGTTTGTTAAACAAAAACAATGTGTTAGTGCAAATTAGCTTGCCCCTTAATGCTGTCTCGCCTCTTAAAAATTCCACTATCAAAATTACACCGTTAACAGAAACATTCCAACCTATTAAAGCTGTGTATGTATCACCAGCCACCACCAGCGATAGCAATGGTTTTGGCAATACATTTTATTACAGCGCGCCAGCGAATCTTTTACGAATTGGCATGCGTGTAAATGTAGAGGTTGATCCAGTTGCGGGTGATGAAACTAAGGGCATTATTATTCCTAGCAATGCTGTAGTTTGGTATGCAGGTAAGCCTTGGGCTTATTTTAAGCTAGCAACCAACAGGCATTCTGACCCTAAAAATCTGATGAATGAATTTGTTCGAAAACCAATTTCGACAGATACAGAGATTGACGCTGGTTGGTTTAATCAAGGCATAGAAGCGAATAACGAAGTGGTGATTAGTGGCGCACAATTATTATTATCAGAAGAGTTTAAGTATCTGATTAAAAACGAAAATGATGATTAATCATGATGCTATTGGTCGGTAAGAGAGATAACTTGGCATGATGTCCGCAATTGTTCGCTTTTCAATCCGCTTTTATGGCGTAATCATTGGCCTTGCTACTTTGATGGTTTTTTATGGCTTGTATAGCCTTAATCGCGCCAATTTAGATGTGTTTCCAGAGTTTTCACCTACACAGATTATTATTCAAACTGAGTCGCCAGGTTTATCGGCTGAATTAGTCGAAACTTTAGTCACGCAACCAATTGAAACCAGCATTGCTGGCACTGTGGGCGTGGCAGATATGCGCTCTCAATCGATACCTGGTTTATCGATTGTGACAATTATTTTTGATGAAAAGACAGATATTTACAGAAATCGCCAAGTGGTGGCAGAGCGATTAAGTACGCTGACTAATCAAATTCCAAAGGGCATTACCCCTAACATTACGCCCCTCACCTCTTCTGCCAGTACGGTTTTAGGTTTTGGGGTAACATCGAAGCAACGCAACTTGATGGAATTGCGCACCATAGTGGATTGGACGATTACGCCACACTTGCTGGCGATTCCTGGGGTAGCAGATGTGAATGTATTTGGCGGCGAAGTAAGGCAATTTCAGGTGCAAGTTGACCCTGCCAAGCTAGTGCGCTACCAGCTTAATATGAATGACGTATTAATCGCTACGCAAAAAGCGACTGGTGTGAGCGGTGCTGGCTACATTCAAAATAGTAATCAACGCATTATTGTGAATACCGAAGGCCAAGCCACAACCGCCGCCACTTTAGCCAAAGCGACTTTATTGCATAAAAGCGGCCACTCTATTCGCTTAGGTGATATTGGCAATGTAGTAGAAGGCGCCGCGCCATCGATTAGCGCCGCGGCAATTAATCAAGAAACTGGCATTTACTTATCGGTGCAGGGGCAGTTGGGCGCTAATACACATGCGGTTACGCTTGCTATAGAGAAAGCAATTCAAGAGTTAAAGCCTACATTAGCTGCAGAAAAAGTTAGCTTGCATGAAGGTTTATTTAGACCCGCAAACTTTATTGAAACCGCTATTAATGGCGTGCGTACCGATATTTTAATTGGCTCAATTTTAGTTATCGCCATTTTATTTTTATTTTTGTTTAACGTGCGCACCGCGTTTATTTCCGCTACCGCCATCCCACTTTCTTTACTGACTGCTGTTGTCGTCATGCGCTATTTTGATATTGGGCTCAATATTATGGTGCTGGGTGGCTTGGCAATTGCGTTAGGTGAGGTAGTAGATGATGCCATTATTGATACTGAAAATATCTTCAGAAGACTACGTGAAAATCGATTATTAGCGCAGCCAGCACCCATTTATCAAGTGGTTTACAACGCTTCAATGGAAGTACGTAGCTCTGTGGTTTACGCCACTATTATTGTAGCGTTGGTGTTTATGCCATTGCTCACGTTAAGCGGCGTTGCAGGCAAGCTATTTGCACCGCTTGGCTTTGCCTATATCGCGGCTATTATCGCCTCATTGGTGGTAGCGCTTACCCTCACCCCTGCGCTATGTTACTTGATGTTAGGTAACGCAGAATTATCCAGCGAAGATTCGCCCATGATTAAGTGGATTAAGCGCGGCTATGTAAGCATGCTGTATAAAATTGAAAAGCACTACCGCCTGATTTTGTCGCTTAGCTTTCTATTTATTGCCATTGGTTTAGGAATCTTACCTTTATTCAAAAATCAATTTATTCCCGCCTTGCACGAAGGGCATTTTATTATGCACATGACCGCTGTGCCGGGCACTTCAGAAACCGAATCTTTGCGCTTAGGCAAGCAAGTTGCCAAAGTAATTGGCGAAATAAAAGGCGTTAAATCAGTCACCCAATGGGTGGGCCGCGCGCAAAATGGTGCTGATACTTTTGGCACACACTACAGCGAATTTGAAATAGAAATCGGTACGCTTTCAGGTGAAGAACAGAATCGTATCTTGGCAGATATTCGTGAAGAATTAGCAGGTGACGCAGAAGATTTAGATAAAGACGGCAAAGCCGAAATTGGTTTTGTGGGCGTTAATTTTGCCATTAATACCTTTTTAACCGAACGCATAGAAGAGACCATTTCAGGCTACGCGGCCTCTACCGTGATTAATATTTATGGCACTGATTTAGATGCGCTAGACCGCGATGCACAAAAAATTGCAGGATTGGTTTCCAGCATAAAAGGCGCGGAGGATGTGTTAGTGCAATCTCCGCCTGGTACTCCGCAAGCGGTAATTCGGCTACGTCCAGATGCCTTATCGCGCTGGGGCTTGCAGCCTACCGATGTGCTTGACACTATACGCACCGCTTTTGAAAGCGTGCCGATTGGCCAAGTGTATTTAGGTAGTCGCGTAGTGGGTTTAAGCGTGGTATTAGAATCTGAGGCACGCGATGATATTGGCGATATTGGCAATATTCCATTATTTAACGCCGATGGAAAACTACTGCATTTAAAAGATATTGCTTTTATTAGCCAAGAAAATGGGCGCTCTAAAATTTTACATGCTGGCGCTAAGCGCATTCAAACCGTCACGGCAAATGTGCAAGATAGAGATGTAGCAAGCTTTACTGATGAAGTTAAAAAGCGGATTAAGAGTGATGTTAACTTAAGCACAGGCAATTATTTAGCGTTTACAGGCGAAGCAGAGGCCAATGCTAAATCGCGCGAGGACTTAATTGTGCATTCTCTGCTGGCTGGCGTGGCTATCTTCTTGATGCTGTATATTGCATTTGGCCGACTGCGCAATTTATTGCTCACCTTTGCCAACCTGCCCTTTGCTTTAATTGGTGGCGTACTGGCAGCTTTATTTACAGGTGGCTGGATTTCATTAGGCTCACTAGTCGGTTTTGTCACGCTATTTGGCATCACGCTGCGCAATAGCATAATGATGGTATCGCACTTTCAACACTTGGTAGATACCGAAAACTGCGAATGGAATTTAGAAACCTGCATTCGCGGCGCCTCTGAGCGTTTGCCCTCTGTGCTAATGACTGCATTAGTGACGGCGCTTGGCTTGTTACCGCTAGCCGTTGGCAGTGGCCAACCAGGCCGCGAGATTGAAGGACCAATGGCCACTATTATTGTGGGTGGCTTGGTCACTTCTACCATATTAAATTTACTGATTTTGCCAGCAATTATGTTGCATTTTGGGCGTTTTGAAAAAGCACATGCAAAAAACTTTTAGCTAAATCGTTTTTTAAAATCGGCTGATATTGATTAATCAAATAGCCAGCTACGCACCAGTTTTGTATAGCGTGGCATCATCACATACACCATGAGTGAAACAACGATTCCTGTCAGAATGAAGGTATCTAAATAATGATTTTCGGGCACCCCAAGCCATCTTAGCGCTGGTATTAAAACAAATGGCAAACAAACAACCAGCGGAAAAATAGCAGACCAAGTCAGCAAAAATTGCTTCCAACGTACAGGTACTTTAGCTTTTTGCCCTATTTGATTAAACCAGAAATCTAATCCGCTGCTAATAGTGTAATCGTCTTTACTGGTGAGCAATGTTTGAATTTTTGTAATCAGGCGCTTTCTGTCTGGCGAATCCATCCAGTTTTTAAGATTTTCGTGCGTGTCGTACCTGATAATTACAGTATAAGTATCGGTAAGCCCTTTAATTGGGCGCACAATGTGCCAATCTAGTATGCCTAAAGATGCTCTGCAAACAGGCGCTATTTCATTCAACCATTCTTCATATTGCGCTTGTTGCGCCTCTGATACGCGGTGCGTAATTACAGCCGTTGCGCCATTTTGACTGTGCATTTCAATTGCATTTTTAGTCATTAATTACCTTTCCTTTCATTTTTTAATGCTTATTTCTGTTGTGCAGACTCATCACTAAAACGAGATTTTAAAGTTTCCTGCGCTAGGTCAATAAATGCGCGCAGTTTTGGCGGCATAAAGCGCTGTCTTGGATACACTAAGTGCACTGGATCTGCCTTTGCCTGCCATGACGGCATAATATGTACTAAATCACCAGTGATAAGCTGAGCTTTGCAGATAAAAGTAGGTAACAATGCCACCCCTTGCCCATTTTCTGCCATGTATTTCACTACACCAATACTGTTTGCCAAGGTACGTGCTTTTAAAGGGATGGTAATGCTATTGTTGCCACTGTACAACTCCCAGGCATCGCGCCCAATTGGTGTAAATTGAAGGCAATGGTGGGCATGCAAATCTTGCGGTACAAGCAATTTAGCTGATTGGGCTAGGTAATTGCGACTGGCAAATGCTGCCCAGCGTATTGTTCCCAGCGATTTCGCTATCAGGCTAGAATCGCGCAACTCTCCTGTGCGAATCGCCACATCCACCCCTTCTGCAACCAAGTCAACATAACGATCAGTCAGTAGCAGTTCCAGCTCTAAATCTGGATATTTTCTTTGGGTTTGCTCAACTAACTCAGCAAGCAGATTATCACCCAAATCGGCAGGAGCCGTTATTTTTAGCTTGCCTTGGGGTTGTTGCCGCGCTTCATCAATTGCCGCTTCTGCCTCCAGCATGTAACCAAGCCCTTGCGATGCATGATGATAATAGACGCTTCCAGCTTCAGTAAGATGAAGTCGTCTTGTGGTACGTTGCAGCAAGGTAACGCCCAATCGCTTTTCTAGCCTAGAAACGCGTGTGCTGATTGTGGATACTGGCAATCCGAGTTGCCTAGCCGCTGCGCTAAAGCTGCCTGCTTGTATCACTTTTACAAATACTGCTGCTTCATTAAAATCCATCATTATTCATTTAAATGAAAAGTAATTTTATATTTAACCACCTAGTGCAAGATTTGTCATGTGTTTATAGTGACAACCATGGCAACACAGCATTAAAAACCAAAGGAGCGCAATATGAAAAAACTAGCATTTATTAAACGTAGTAATGGCAATCACTGGGTAGGTGATGGCTTTCCTGTGCAAAGCATTTTTTCTTATAGAGATATTGCAGAAGAAATGTCACCTTTCCTGCTGATGGACTACGCTGGCCCAACCCGCTTTGAACCAACGAATCAACGCCGTGGTGTAGGCAAGCATCCACACCGCGGTTTTGAAACCGTCACTATCGTTTATGAAGGCCAAGTCGCACACCATGACTCAACCAACGCAGGCGGTACTATTGGCTCAGGCGATGTGCAATGGATGACAGCAGGTTCTGGCATTGTTCATGAGGAATATCATGGCGACGATTATGCCCGTATTGGTGGCGCATTTGAGATGATACAACTGTGGGTTAATTTGCCAGCTAAAGACAAAATGGCCGCACCTGGCTATCAAGGCATCATTAGTGCGCAAATTCCAGAAATTCAGCTAAATGACCATGCTGGCAAAGTACGTGTGATTGCAGGTGAATATGCAGGCTTGCAAGGCCCTGCGCGCACTTTCAGCCCTATGAATGTATGGGATGTGAGATTGAATGCTGGTACTACAACGACCTTCGCCTTACCAGAAGGACATACAACTGCAATATTTGTATTGCATGGTGCAGTTAAAACTGGTGATGTGCACACCATACGCCCCTCTGAGCTTGCGGTAATGCAGCGCGCAGGTACTCAATTAGTATTAGAGGCGCAGCAAGATACCGTTTTATTACTTTTAAACGGAGCACCACTGAATGAGCCAGTAGTTGGTCATGGCCCTTTTGTAATGAATACTTGGGAAGAAATTGACCAAGCGATTGACGATTACAACAATGGCCGTTTTTTAGCCGCGGCATAACGTAAGCCATTTGTTTTTATTATTTATTTTTATACTTTTAAGGAGCAACACCATGAGCAAACCATATGTACGTCTAGATGGTAACAACGCCGTAGTATTACTGGTAGACCACCAAGCAGGGCTTTTATCGCTGGTGCGTGATATTGACCCAGACCGCATGAAAAATAATGTACTGGCACTGGCAGATGCAGCCAAGTTCTTTAAGCTGCCAACCATACTCACCACCAGTTTTGAAACTGGTCCTAATGGCCCGCTGATGCCTGAGCTCAAACAGATGTTTCCTGATGCGCCTTACATTGCGCGCCCCGGCCAGATTAATGCTTGGGATAACGAAGACTTTGTAAAAGCAATTAAAGCGACTGGCAAAAAGCAAATTATCATTGCAGGTGTAGTGACTGAAGTGTGCGTGGCGTTCCCTGCATTATCTGCAATTGAAGAAGGCTTTGAAGTATTTGTGGTGGCAGATGCTTCTGGCACGTTTAACGAAATGACTCGAGATGCAGCTTGGGATCGTATGTCTGCCGCAGGCGTGCAAATGATGACATGGTTTGGTATGGCATGTGAGTTGCACCGCGATTGGCGCAACGATATTGAAGGACTAGCTGCTTTGTGCTCAAATCATTTACCTGATTATCGCAATTTAATGACCTCTTTCAACACTTTAAACGCTAATAAATAAACAATAATAAGCAATGCCACTTATAAAAAAGTGGCATTGCTTTAAAAACATTTAAGAATGATTACTACAAGAAAAGTAGATTTATTTATAAGTTAAAACTTTTAAGTGAATAATATGTAATTAAAACTACTCTTATCCAAAACTAAACTTATGAAATTGAAAAATTCATTAAGAAATTAGCTTTTGAAATTAGTCATACTTAATATATTTAAATCGCGCATCATCATTAGGCGTGCCTTCTAATGCACTTATTGCACCTTCACTACCAACCTCTTTTGCTGGCTGCCAACTCACCACTTGTTCAATCTTAGCCGCTAATTCAAAATCTTTATCGGTGATGCCTTTTGCATCATGCGTTTGCAACTTAACAATCACAAACGCGTAAGAAACAGCTAAATCAGGATGATGCCAAGCTGCTTCTGCTAAATGCCCTACTGTATTGACCACCATCATTGTGGCTTTCCAGCCACTGGTTTTATATTTACGGCGTATCCAGCCATTTTCTAAATACCAATGTGGCAGCTCAGTTTTTAACTTAGCTAAAATTTCTGCTTCTGAATACACTGTTATTGTCATCGCTTTAGTCCTTTTGCCACCATGAGTGGTTAGGCTATTAATGAAGAGATGAGCCTATTTTATCCAAAGTTAACTCGCTTAAACCTTCTAAAAAGTGAGTATAGTCAGTTTTATGTAGCATCCATTTGCCAAATGTTTTATTCAGCACAAAATCGCTAAATGCTTCGTCTAAAACACCGTTTTGCGTCATCACTTTTAAACTTAATTCAGATTTAGTATTGCCAGATACTGTTTGAGAATCTGATTTCACCAAAATCAAATGCTGTGCATTCAATTTTTGCGCTAGCCATGCCGCAATGCTATCTGAAGTGACATCCCAACTTTGCGGAATACTATCATCAGAAAGCACCATATGGCTTGGTAACCAAACAATGCCGCGATGCTGCCAAGTGCGCTCGTCAATTTCTAGCTGTGTTCTCGCAGTTGCTAGTAATGGGTTCATATTTGCTAGCAATAAGCCATATTGATCCATGGCTAAAACGGCTAAACGATGCGCGCAGGCATCACTAATTTTGGATAATTTTTGCGCATCACGTACCGCGTCAGCAAATACACCACCACCTGGCACAATGATAATATTGCCATCACTAAATTTTGCAAATATAGCTAGCCAGCGCTCTAGTTCAGGAGAACCTAAAAGACTGCCACCAATTTTCACAATCCAAATTGGCCTGTCTCTCACATTTTCAAATTGTTCCATTTTTATTCCCAACCATTTTTTTGTCGAATATTTGTTATATGTAAACTTTATTTTATAACAATATTGACTGAACAATATGATGATGGCAAAAAATATATCGCGCATTAAAATTTATCTAGTAAATAAAAATGCTTTAGCAATGCATTCAGGTTAGAAGCCTTATCCAATGTTTCTTTGTACTCTTTATCCCCAACAGAATCAGCCACCACCCCGCCCCCTGCATAAAAACTCAGCTCATTTTTTAAAACAACCGCAGTACGAATAGCAATATTAGTATCCATTTTTCCATCAAAGCCAATGTAGCCAATTGCTCCACAATAAAGCCCACGTCTGTGTGGCTCAAGCTCTTCAATAATTTGCATAGCGCGTAGCTTTGGCGCGCCAGTGATTGACCCACCAGGAAAACAGCCTTTCAGCAAATCAACCGCACTTGATGTTTGTTTTAACTTGCCTGTGACAATGCTGACCAAATGATGCACATTAGCAAAACTTTGCAGCTGAAATAATTGATCAGCTTTAACGCTACCCACCACGCAGTTTTTACTGATATCGTTACGCAGTAAATCCACTATCATCACATTTTCCGCCTTGTCTTTCAGGCTAGTTAATAGCTCGTTTGCATAAGCCAAATCTTTTTCAGCGTTGGTAGATCGTGGCCGCGTGCCTTTAATGGGGCGCGTTTCAACATGATGGCCATTCGTTTGCAAAAAACGCTCTGGCGAATTAGACAATACTTGAAATTTTTCAGATATATTTAACGGCAAATTCATATACGCCATAAAAGGCGCAGGGCTAATTTGACGTAATTTTTTGTAAGCTTGCCAACTATCGCCCTGCACTTTTGCTGCAAAACGCTGCGCCAAATTTACCTGATAACAATCGCCTGCGGCAATATAGCTTTTTACTGTATCAAAAGCCTGATGATATTGCGATTCACTCAAATTCGATTGAGTATCTGATAGCACCACAAATGGCGCCTTATCTAAAGCCGCCTGAATTGGGTGATCAAATTTATCGCACAAGCTTTGCCAATTGGCTTTAGTGGCCGCTGTTAAGCCATGTGAAATTAATACACTGCGCTTTTCGCGATGATCCACCACAATCGCCCAATCATAAAATCCCAGCATCATTTCTGGAATATCGACCGCTATGGCGGCAATATTTGGCAGTTTTTCAATTCGACGGCCCAAGTCATAAGCAAAATAACCCAATGCACCGCCCGCAAAAGGATACTGGGTTTTGACTGTTGAATATTGCTTTAATAGCTGGTTAACAATCGAAAAGGGGTCTGCTTCCGATTCGGTTTCAATACCTTGCTGTGTAATAGTGGTTTTTTTGCCAGTGGTAACCACGGTGATAAAAGGCTCTGCCACCAAAATATCGTAACGGCCATACTGGCTACCTGCTTTGCCAGTATCAGAGTTTTGCAGCTGACCGCTATCTAGCAGCATGGCCCAAGCATCGTTTTTAATGCACTCAAAAAGCACAGCGCTATCATGGTGATAGTTTAAGTGGTGCTGCAAAATGGTCATTATTGATTAGCCTTTATGCTTAATTGCGCAACGGCATAAGCAGGAAAACAGACTTCAAGCGCTTGCGAATATTGTGTAGAAGCAGGCATATTGTTCGCCAGTATGGCACTAATTGATAGATCATCAATTGATACATAAGGTGTGCTTAATTCTTGTGCCAATGTGTTAACTAAAAAACGACCCGCACCAGCACCAACCAAGGGTATATTAGGATTTAGATGTTTTAAAATCGCATTTTTCAATTGCATCAATTGTATTGCCCTGCATGACAATGCTAGCTGAATCCAAGCATCCATGGCTTTATCTTCAACATCACAACCCACCATGCGCGCTAATCTGCGTGCAGATTCTTGCTGAGTTTTGCCCTTACCATCTGCAGTATCAGCCATATCAACCGCCGCATCTAATTCACCAGTCAAGCGATACACGTCTGCCATCGTAGCAAAATATTCAGCCATCACATTAGTTTCAATGCTCTCTAAAGGCAGCTTTTGCGCCAAAGCCATCACAGGCGTGCGAATCACGCCGGTATAAACCAAAGTATCATTTTGTAATCGACCAGCATCAGATAAAGCTGAAGATAATACCTTGCCAGATTCAATCGCAATAATATCGCTGGTAGTGCTGCCAATATCCACTAACAGCGCATCAGGGCAATAAAGTGCAATCAAGCTAGCGCTGGCATGCCAATTGGTTGAGGCTATATATTCAGTACTTTCTGCAACTAGCTCAATATCAACAAAGCCTTTATTGGCCGCATAAAACTGGCATTGATGACCTAGTAAACGTTTAACGAATTGCGCAATTTCAATCACGCCCTCATGCCGATTTGGAAATAAATCCACCAACTCGCCTGTCATGGTAATGGCATGCTTGGCATGATGCGGATTCATCTTAAATGTTTTCAAAACTGAATCAAACGCAAACGCCAAATGATCCAAACCGCGCCACAATGGGCATGCCACTTGCAAAGTGCCAAACAATTTGCCATCCACATCTAGCAAAGCCGCTTTTACATGCGCCCCGCCTATATCCCAACCAATTGTTTGTAATTTAGACATGAATATTCACAATACGGCGCTGCAAAGCTGGCCACTTAAAATCGGCTTGGGTTAAGGTATTGATAATCAGCGCGGCTGGGTTTTGTCCTGTAACTTGCGCCAAACCGACATAACTAGTGGTTAAACGCGGGTTAATCTCTACCACCACAACTCCATCATCAGGCTTAACAATCACATCAATACCAATGTACCCATTTAAACCCATATCTGATTCGGCAATTTTTTGCGCTAATGATTCAAACACATCCCAATAATGTTGCATGCCATTAATTTGGCTGCCAGCATACTTAAAAGCATTATTTTCAATACTAATCAGTTGCTTATTACAACTCAGCAATTGCGCATGCCCTTGATGCATCACACAAGAAATACTAGCGGCAATCCCCGCTTGATATGGCTGAATCACATGAGTACTCGCTTTATGATTGCCTATAAGCCAATCTATTAATACCTGCGCCTGCTCAAAATAGAGCGTGTCTGAACAACCTGCGCCATCGTTGGGTTTAGCCACCCACTCAGCATCAACATTAGGCCAGTTTTCGGATGTATAAGTGGCAATAGTATAAACTCCAGCGTTTGTTAACGCTTGATAGCTTGCCAATTTGTGACTGAACATTTCAATACTCGCCAGCGCACAGCCTAATACCAACTTACCTTGTAGCACCGCCAATTCAGTCAATTTTTTTAGCAAACCATCGGTTTCTGGTGCAATTAGCCATACGGCATCTACTTGGTTGATTTGCTGCGCCCAAACCTGCCAAACGTCATCACATTCGGCAATTTCAATGCATTCATGACAGTTTTTTGGCTTAATGAAGCGCGCATCGACAGTGGTGTTGATCTGATAAGACAATTGAGACAAGTCACGCAACAAAGCGTCGCGCATCAATTCACCTTCTTGAAGCCACCTGCTGTGATAAATTCACATACAAATATTTTTTTGATTGTTATGTCAGGCAATTCGTGCAAATTATTCCCGTAATCGATTTAATGCAGGGCCAAGTGGTGCATGCCAAACGCGGCATTCGTAGCCAATATCAGGCTATTCAATCAAGCCTTTGTAAAGACAGCGCGCCTTTTAGCTTGATTGATGCACTATTGAAATTATACCCATTTCAAACATTGTATATGGCAGATTTAGATGCCATTTTAGGCACTGGTAACCATGCTGAGTTAACTACTCAAATTAGCCAAAATTACCCAGAAACTACTATTTGGTTAGATTGTGGAATTCGCCAAGTGAACGCGCGCGCTTTGTATCACGGCAATAATAGTCAGCTTAATATTCGCCCTGTGGTGGGCTCTGAAAATATCGCTAATTTGCAAGATTATCGCGCTATTAGTTACGGTTGCGAAAGCCAACATATATTATCGTTGGATTATTCTGCCACCAGTGCAATGGGCATTGCTGAGCTTCATAACAGCGCACGCTTTTGGCCAGATCACACTATTTGCATGACTTTAAATGCGGTAGGTAATACGCAAGGCGTTGATATCGCTCAGTTAAACAACTTAATTCAGCTCAATCATGCCAGAAAAAGCCCTTCGCAACTTTATGCAGCTGGCGGCGTGCGCAATTTAGCCGATATTCAAGCCTTAGCAAAAATGGGCATTGCTGGTGCACTAGTCGCCACGGCGCTACATGCAGGCACATTAAGCAAAGCTGATATTGAATCTATTCATACAATAAAAAACCCGAGCTGACTCGGGTTTTTACAAAGTCTAAGCTTTAAAACACTGATAAGAAACTGTTTATAAAGTAAATTTTATAAAAAAATTACTCTAAGTTAGCGTGAATAGCGCGCATACCTTCTTCAGTTAGGCCTTTAGCTGCGATTAAGTGAACCCATTGGCATTGCTTTTGTTAATGGGAAGCTATCATCTTGACCAATTTGAATCACTAAATCAGCCACATCTGCCATGGCAGAAGATTTTTTCATTGAAATAACCACTAATTTTGCACCAACTGATTTAGCTTTTTTAACAAATGGCAATAAAGTTTCTGTACCGCCAGAGCCTGAAACCAACACCAATAGATCACCCGCTTTAATCGCTGGCGTAACCACTTCACCAATCATACTAACTGTGTAGCCAGCATGCACTAAGCGCATTGCAAAGAAACGCGATACCAACAATGAACGACCTGCGCCACCAATAAATGTGCGGCCTGCTTGATCTACTAATTTCAGCAATTCTGCAGCTTTACTATTGTCGGTTACAGCCAAAATACCTGTTAATTTATCTAAAATTACTTTTTGATGATCCATTTTAATATCCTTATTTTCATATGTGCGCGGTATCAAACTACATTAAACACCGCAACGCTATTATAAAAAATCCCGACACATTTCTGGGTCGGGATTTTATTGTCTTACACTAATTTAAACTCAACTGGGTATTAATTAAAAGTAGCTTTTAATTAAAAATCCTAGGTTGAGAATAGAATTAAGCGTGAGCGATTGCAGTGATTTCAGCAGCAGAAGCAGCAGGATCAGCAGCACCGTAGATAGCAGCACCAGCAACAAT
>LNFM01004752.1_pt1 | contig 24564 bp, 20 predicted proteins | sample 596031 | NCBI WGS metagenome assembly LNFM01 (sample SAMN04254537, study PRJNA301005) | activated carbon metagenome | isolation source: dual media filters at the Ann Arbor, Michigan drinking water treatment plant | place: USA: Ann Arbor | reverse complement strand
ATCGAGCCTGGAGAGACGTGCGACGACAACTGCCCGACGAGCTGCAGCGACAACGACGTGTGCACGTTGGATAGCCTCGACGGCGCGGATTGCACCCGTGAGTGTCGCTTCCCGCCGATCATGAGCACCACCAGCGGCGACGGCTGCTGTCCCGAAGGCGCGAACGCCCTCTCGGACTCCGATTGCATCCCCGAGTGCGGCAACGGGGGGACGGAGCCCGGCGAGACCTGCGATGCCTCCTGCCCAGCCCAGTGCGCGGATGGCAATGCCTGTACGCGCGATGTCCTGGAGAACCCGGGCCCGTGCCAGGCGACCTGCAGCTTCATCCCGATCACCCAGCGCATCGACAACGACGGCTGCTGTCTGCCGGGGACACCCCCCGGCCAGGACAGCGACTGCTTGCCGTAGCCTTCGGGTTTTCCGATGCGCGAGCGTGCGGTCGCGTCGGATATTCCGAGGGCGCGGACGGCGCGCTGGCTTTGTTACGCTGGCGCTCCCTATGTCGATTGGACCTCGCTCTGGATCGCTACGTCGGCTCGCTCGGCTGTTTCGCGTCGGCAATGACGCCGATGCGAGAGGCATCTCGTCGCAAGAAGCGCTCGACGAGCATCGCGCCAAGGGCCTGACTCGCCGTGGGTTCGTCGGAGGCATGGCGGCGGCGGCCGCGTTCGCGACGACACGCCGCGCGTTCGCGGCCCCGAGGCCACCCACGAGTGACATCGCGATCGTGGGTGCAGGGCTCGCAGGCCTGCAGTGTGCGTTCGAGCTGAAGAAGGCGGGGGTGACCGCCAGCATCTACGAGGCGACCACGCGGGTGGGCGGGCGGCAGTTCTCGCTGCGCGACTTCTTCCCGGGACAAGTCGCGGAGCGCGGAGGCGAGCTCGTCGACAACTTGCACAAGACGATGCTCGGCTGGGCGAACACGCTCGGGCTGACGCGCGAGGACGTCGAGCGTGCCAACGAGGGCGACATCTTCTACTACTTCGCCGGGCAGCGAATCTCGGAGGCGACGATCGTCGACGAGTACCGGGCGTTCGTGGCCGCGATGCGTGATGACCTGCGGGCGTCGAGTGGCGCGCCGTCGGCGGATGGCTTCAACAGCGCCGACCAGGCGCTCGATCGCATGACGATCGCGGACTACCTGACGTCGCGCGGATGTGGCCGCTGGGCGAGGGCCGCGCTCGAGGAGGCGTACCTCGCGGAGTACGGGCGCGAGGTGTCGGAGCAGAGTGCGCTCAACTTCCTCCTGTTCATCCACGCCGACCGGCGCTCGAAGTTCACGCCGTTCGGGGTGTTCTCCGACGAGCGGTTCCACATCGTCGAGGGCAACGATCGGATCGCGACGGGCATCGCGGGGCTGCTCGGGCGCCAGCCGGACTTCGGCCGGGTGCTCGAGCGCGTGAAGAAGACGTCGTCTGGTCGGATCGAGCTGACGTTCCGCTCGGGGAGCACCTCGATCGTGAAGACGCATGACCGCGTGGTGCTCACCCTACCCTTCTCCGTCCTGCGCACCGTGACGCTCGACGCGAGCCTCGGCTTGCCGGCGTGGAAGACACTCGCGATCCAGCAGCTCGGGTACGGCGACAACGCGAAGCAGATGATCGGCTTCGATGGCCCCCACTGGCTCGAGGTCGGCAACAACGGCCAGACGTACGCGGACCTCGCGAATCACCAGACGACGTGGGAGACGAATCCGACCCTCGCCACGACGGAGCGGGCGGTGCTGACCGATTACGCGAGCGGCGTGCGCGGCAAGCAGCTCGATCCGACGAAGGTGCAGCAGGAAGCGGACCGCTTCCTCACCGACTACAACAAGGTCATCCCCGGCGCGAAGGCCGCCGCCACACGCGTGAACGGGCAGTACCGCGCGCACATCGAGCACTGGCCGTCGAATCCGCGGTCGCGCGGCAGCTACACCTGTTACCTGCCCGGGCAGTTCACGACGATCGCGGGTAACGAGGGCAAGGCCGTCGGCAACCTGTACTTCGCCGGCGAGCACACGAACTCGTTCTACGACTGGCAGGGCTTCATGGAAGGCGCCCTGCTCTCGGGCATCGACGCGGCGGCCGACGCCCTGCGCTGATCACGGAGGGGACGAGAAGCGCCGGTCGCCAGGAAACGGATCGGCGGTCTCCCGCGTCATGAGCTCGCCCGCATCGGGCAGCGGCTCGGCGGTGATGCCGAGAGCGGCGAGGCCGGCGGAGTCGTTGTAGCGGAGCTCCGCGATCGCGATCGGGCGATCGAAGGCGCGAACGAAGCGCGTCCACGAGGCGGCCGAGTACCGCTGCTCGCCGAACTTGGTGCCGAGGCCCGGCCGCATCGTGCGCGGCGGGCCCACGTCGGTCGGCGGCTCCTCCCAGGCTTCGTCCTCGACGGTGTTGTCCCGGTGCGGAGGCGGCGAGGGCTGCACCGGTGACGGACGGCGGCTGACCTGGTCGTTGGACCGCTTCACGTTGGATGGGCCGCGGCTCGCGCCACCGCCGCCGACGGCTGTCTCGCTGGGCGCGAGGTCGTCCTGGTAGTCGTACTCGCAATCCTCGCAGCTCGGTTCGTCGGACCCGACGATGATCTGCTGTCGCTGCTCGGCGCGCTCCTCGAAGATCGCGACGGCGATGACCCCGACGTTGCGCGCGGCGCCCTTGCGGCCGGCGTAGGAGTCGTCGACCGAGGAGAACCGGAAGGTCGCGACGTCGGCGGCTGAGGTGCGGAAGCCCTCGATGCGGACGTCGCCGTACGGCGGGACGACATAGCCACGCTTGCGGAGATCGCCGGCCTCGCCGTCGACCACATCGAGGCCGTCGACCGTCACCACCGCCTCCACCCGATTTGGCGTCGGGTTGGTGACGCGGATGATGTAGCGCTCGCCGGCATTGCCCTGGACGTAGAAGCGGTCGCGAAGGGCGTGCGTGGGAAGCGTCTGGCCGTTCTGGCGAATGACCTGCACGTCGTACGGCGCGCGGACCTTCGCGGGCGCGGCCGCGATCGCGATGCGCTGGACCTCGGCTTCGGGGGCTGCGATCCGGTCGGCGTTGGCGACGCCACACGCGCCGACAAAGAGGAGGGAGGCCAATAGCTTGCGCATCGGGTCTTTCAAACGTCCGGGTCGCCGACGCGATCTAAACCGCGTGTATAGTCCGCCGCATGGCACGTGCGAAAAAGCCGGCGAAGCCTGCCAAGGCTGCGAAAGCTAAGCCGAAACAGGCACCAAAGGGGAAGCCGAAAGCGGGGTCTCGGGGTGCGAAGTCCGCCGACATCACGGCGGCCGATCCAAGCCTGTTCGACCCGCTGACGCCCGGCGAGGTGGCCGACGCCCTGCGCACGCTGACCGAGGACAAGCGCCTGGGCTCGATGGCCAAGGTGGGCCGGTACCGGGTGATCGCGACCGAGCCGCTCGTGGTGAAGCCGCCGCACTGGATGGCCGGGCACCGGCTGGCGCGCGTCGTGGCGTACGACTACTCGAGCGATCGTGGGGTCGATGCGTGCATCGATCTGGACGCGGGCGTGGTCGCGCATCTCGAGCTCTCGAAGCAGCAGCCGATGCTGTCGCGCGACGAGGAGGAGCTCGCGGTGGAGGTCGCCGTCGTCGATAGCCGCGTGCGCGAGAAGCTCGCCATCGGCGACGCGCCGATGCTGACGATGCACTACTGGGGACGCAATCCCACGGACATCGCGTACGCGCGGCGCTCGGCGGCCGTGCTGTTCGGCGCCACGAACGGGCAACCGTCGCTCGTCGCGGTCGTCGACCTCATCGATAACCAGGTCATTCAGGTCGTACCCGCGGAGCAGTGGTAATGCAGAGCTCGACGAACGTCATCGAAGAAGCGGGCTGGAAGCTCCACTGGCGGCTCACCGAGTCGGCCGGGATCATGGTCTACCTCGCCGACTACAAGGGCCGGCGCGTGCTGTGGGAAGGCTCGCTGCCCTACGTCACCGTCGACCACCAGCGCGAGAACATGGAGGTCTCCGACGAGACCTTCGAGGCTCACGGTCCGTGGTGGGTCCCGCTCGGGACGCGCACGCTCCGGGGTCCGGTGCGGGTGCAGTCGTTCCGCGGGGGCGTCGAGCTCTCGGCGTCGTTCGAGGCCGGGCCGTATCAGTACACCCAGCTCTGGCGCTTCCACGACGACGGTCGCCTCTGCCCGTGGCTGACGATCTACGGACCCGGGGTCCACGATCAGCACACCTATCACCCGCACTGGCGCTTCGACTTCGATCTCGACGGCGCGCGCGACGACGCCTTCGAGCGCTTCGAGGACACGCGCTGGCAGCGCATCGAGAACGAGGGCTGGTTCCCGTACAGCGGCGAGTCCGACGAGCACGGCAACGTGTGGCGCCAGGTCGACTTCGGCTCGGGGGCGGCGATCAACATCCGCCCGCATACCTGGGATGACGCCGAGGTGTTCGCCATCCGCTATCACGACGGCGAGTGGGCGCCGTTCTCGCCCCGCCCCGCCGGCGGTGGTCAAGCCTTCCCGGCGGCGTATGTCGGTGACGAATCCCTCGATGGGGACGACGTCACGGTGTGGTACGTCGCCCACGTTCACTTCGACCAGTCGTTCCCCTACACCGCGGGCCCGTGGATCAAAGTCGAGGGCCTCGGAAAGTAGACGCGCGGGCGATCCGCTCGCGATAATCCCTCGTATTGGAGGGACTATGAAGCTCGTGACGAAGGCGCTGCTTGGCGCCGGTGTTGTGGGACTCGCTGCCGGTGTGACCTGGCAGGCGATTCCAACGGTCGAGGCGTCGGATCAGGGAGATCCACCGATGCGTATCGGGCCGCCCGGCAACGATACCGCGGCGGATATTGGTGACGTGTACGCCTGGCACTCGGGGTCGGGAACGGACGCCAAGCTGACAGCGATCGTGACGTTCGACAGCAAGAAGGCGCCCGCGGCCGGCCAGAAGATCACGTGCGATCGCAACGTGCTCTATCGCATCCACCTCGAGAGCGGCGCGACCACGTTCGCCGTCGAGGCGCGCTTTGGACTGGACGACGCGAACAACTGCTTCGTGCAGATCAAGAACGCGCCTGGCGCTGGCACCTCTGTCATCGAGGGACCGACCGGTCGTGCGTTCACGCGCAAGGGCGTGAAGGTGTTCGCTGGTCTCGTCGATGATCCGTTCTTCTTCGATCAGGTCGGCTACGAACAGACGATCCAGATGGGGACCCTCAGGATGACGAACGACCGCGATGACTTCGCCGGCAGGAACGCCTCCGCGATCGCGATCGAGGTTCCGCTCTCCGCCATCAGCTCGGGGGGCGCCTCGATCCGCGTCTACAGCACCTCTGCCCGGACGGGAGGCTGAGTCATGATGCGAATGATCAAGCTCGGATCGATCCTCACCGCGCTCGTGCTCGCTGGGGCGTGCGGCGATGACGGTGGCGATGACGGCGGCGAGATGAACGACATGACGCCGGACTCCGATGACGGCACGCCCGTCACCGGATGCGCCGCCTACTGCGCGCAGATCACGACGAACTGCAGCGGCGACAACGCGCAGTACGAGAGCGAAGCGGACTGCGTGTCGTACTGCGAGGAGATCGACTGGCTCGAGGGCGAAGAGGGCGCGATGAGCGGCAACACGCTCGCGTGCCGCGTCTACCACTCGGGGGCGCCCGCGGCCGGGGCGCCGCAGGTGCACTGCGGTCATGGCGGACCGACGGGCGACACCGTCTGCGGCACCGTCGACTTCCGCACCAACGTGGCGGGCGACTACACGCGCGTCGATGCAGCGGGCGTCCCGGGCGTCTCGAAGTTCCTGGTCCCGGCCGCGCAGGCGAGCGCCTACAACGACTCGTCTCCCGACAGCACGGGCTCGGCGAACGCGTTCACGTCCTCGATCGCGGCGCTCCACACGGCGCTCGACACGTCCCTCGCAGCGTTGAACTTCGACACCTGCAACGGCAACAACTGCGTGCAGCAGGACTACCAGACGGGCTCGACCGTCCAGTCCCTGTTCCAGCCGACGGACCGCCTGACGGTGACCCCGACGCAGCCGCAGGGCTTCCCGAACGGCCGCTCGCCGTCCGATCAGGTCATGGACATCATGCTCGCGATGGTGCTCCTCGACCTCGACGGTGGCACCTGTGGAGCTGGGCCCACCCCTCCTCTGTGCACGTTGCTCTCGCTCGCCCAGCCGGCCGCGACCTCGATCAACCCGGCGGCCAACGACGAGGCGTTCTCCACGTCGTTCCCGTACCTCGCGCCCGCGCACCCGTAAGCGGAGGTGTCGCAGGGGTCCGACCCCTGCGACACCTGAGCGTGCGGGACGTGTCGCAGGGGTCCGACCCCTGCGACACCTGCACCCGCCGTCCTCGCTCCGCGCGTGGATGGCTCGTGGTTCCTAGTCCGTCCAGGGTACGCGCGCGGCCGGGAAGTTCAGATAGAACCACCAGCCCACGACGCCCCCGACGGTCTCCTTGTCGCTGTAGTTCGGGCAGGCACCGCTGCCGCCCGCGAGGAGCGCCGAGAGCGGCTGACCGCCGACGAGCGGGAAGCTGGCGGGGATGATGGTCGTGTTCGCGTCGGCCTCGCTGATGAAGCCCATCATGAGGCCGTTCGAGATGCCCGTCGTCCCGACGTAGGTGCCGCCGAGGCGCACGTTGCTGAGGCGGATCGGGATGCCACCGAGGTTGATCGTCACCGCGGGGATGGGGTTCGTCGAGAAGCACGGTCCTGCGGGCGTGGCGATCGCCGGCGAGTACGGCCGCGTGGTGCCCGCGAGGGGCGCGAGGCACGTGCCCGCCGCCGCGTTCGTGGCGGTCGCGAGGGCCGGAGCATCCGCACCGGGGGTGCACGTGGTGTTCGTCGCCGTGCAGCGCGCGAAGTGAAGCTCGACCGGGGTCGTGGCTGCCGTCGACGAGAATGGGCGGAACACGAGCGTCGGCGAGAGATCGAGGAAGCCGTCGGGCGGCTCGGTGCCGTCCTGCTGGATCGACGTCTGGAGCTCGTTGTTCACGGAGAAGCCGACGAGCTGCGTATCGGTGACGTCGCGACAGCCGACGAAGTTCACGAAGACGTGTGGGTCGCGCAGGTCGAGATCGGTGAAGCGATACGCCGTCGGCGGAGGCGCGCCGAGCGTGCAGTTGTTGCGGCAGGCGTCGGTATCGATCTGGTTGCCGTCGTCGCAGGCCTCGCCCATCTCGGTGACGCTGTTCCCGCAGCTCGGCGGGCAGTTGTTGTCGGTGTTGGCGTTCGCGCCGGTCGGGCAGCAGCCGTCGTTGTTGATCGGCATCGTGATCGGCGGGAACACGCAGGCCGCCTGGCACGTGCTGCCGTTCGCGAGGGTGTCGGTCGTGCAGGCCAGGCCGTCGCTGCAGGTCGTCGGACACGCCCCCGCGCCGCTCGTGATGGCGGTGTCGCAGGTCTCGCCGTTGTCAACGAAGCCGTTGCCGCAGCCCACGCAATCGTTGTCGGTCGTGGGATCCGCGCCGGCCGGGCAGCATCCGTCGTTGTTCGCCGGGGCGGTGATCGGCGTCGTGGTGCACTGCGCCTGACACGTGCCGCCCGAGACGAGGGCGTCGGTCGTGCACTGGATGCCGTCGCTGCAGGTCGTCGGGCATGCCCCGGAACCGGCGGTGATGGCCGTGTCGCAGAGCTCGCCGGTCTCGAGGATCCCATTGCCGCACTCGGCGCCGCAGTCGGCGTCGGTGTTGGCGTTGGCGCCGTCGGGGCAGCAGCCGTCGCCGTCGATCGCGTCGGTGATCGCGGCGTTCACGCACGCGGCGATGCAGCCCGTGCCCTCGAGGACATCGGCCGTACACGCGTCGCTGTCGTCACAGGTGCTCGGGCAGACGCCACTGCCCGTCGCGATGCCGGTGTCGCACGTCTCGCCGACGCCATCGTCGAGGCTGCCGTTGCCGCACGTGGAGCGGCAGGTCGCGTCGCAGACGTTGTCGGTCTCGGTATCGCCGTCATCGCATTGCTCGTCGCCTTCGACGACGCCGTTGCCGCACGTCGCGGGCGGCTGGCTGTCGGGCAAGGGCGCGTCGGGGCTGTCGTCATCTCCGCCGTCGGCCGCGTCGTTGCCGCCACAGGCCGCCAGGATGACCAGAACCGCCAGTGATCTCCCCATGCGCCCACGATAACGAACTCGCGGCGCGATGCGGGGACCTAATTCTCGAGCAGCCCCTCGTCGGTGGCATGACGCACGAACTTCTTCGTCACGTTCCAGATGAGCCAGTTGCCGCCCCGGCCCTGCAGCACCCACGGCGTGTACCAGTAGAGCGCCGCCGTCGCATGGTTGACGGGGGTCACCGACAGCGGGTCGAGCGTGCGCTTCGCGCGGCCCACGCGCCACTCTCCGGTGCCATCCACCGACAGGTCGTACCCTTCCCGCAGCACCTCGGCCGCGCAGGTCAGCTGATTGGCGAAGCCGCGATAGGCGGAGCTGCAGGCGCGGCCGTCGGGACAGCCGCAGCCCATCAGGTGATCGATCCGGCTCTGCGGCGGCGTGACCGTCTTGCTGACGAGCGACGACTCCACCTGCATGCGACCGAGCAGCACCACCGGCGAGATGCCGTGGGCACGAGCCGCCGTGACCAGCATCTGCGCGGCGCTGACCCCGTTCACGGAGTACGTCGCGAGCCACGAGGTGGTGCCATACGGCGAGCTCTCGAAGAACGCCTGGACGTCGGCCGCGTCGAGCTTGCCATCGTCGAGGAACACGTCGTCGCCCATGACGTCGTGACGGCTGAACGCGGCCGGTAGGCCATCGGCTTTGCCGTCGGCGGGCTCGACGTCGAAGTCGGAGAGCTCCTCGTGGTCGGAGGCCGGCACCTCCTCGGTCCCTGTCACACAACCGGCGATCACGAGGGCGAGCGTGAGGGCGATGAGGCGCATCGTGAATGGGCTCCATTGCAAGGTCGCACCCAGCTCGGGGGCGCAACAATCCGCGCGTTTGCGCACGACCGTGCGCATGTCGAAGTAGCCGGCGACGCGAGTAGCCGCCGTCGTGCAGGCCCACCGAGCACGTTGTCCTCCCTCCGGCCACACCGGAGCAAACGGGAATTCGTCGGGTAACTGAGCTACCCTGATCGACGGCGTGAGCAGCACAGCCGAAATCCTTGCCGTCGAGGTCGGCGAGGTCGTGCTCGGCAAGTACCGGGTCGAGGGGGTCATCGGCAAGGGTGGCATGGGGTACGTCGTATCTGCGACGCACCTCGACCTGGACGAGAAGGTCGCGATCAAGATCATGCGCTCCGACTCGGTCGGCAGCGAAGAGGCCGCGAAGCGCTTCATCCGCGAGGCTCAGTCCGCCGCGAAGCTGAAGAGCGAGTACGTCACCCGCGTGATCGATGTCGGGGTGCTGCCCGATGGCTCGCCGTACATGGCGATGGAGTTCCTCGAGGGCAGCGATCTCAGCGACATGGTCGAGCGCAACGGCGCCCTCGGCATCGAGCTCGCGGTCGATCTGGTGCTGCAGGCGTGTGAAGGCCTGGCCGAGGCGCATGGCCGCGGCATCGTGCATCGCGACATCAAGCCGTCGAACGTGTTCGTCACCTGGCGTGCCGATGGCAGCCCGCTCGTGAAGATCCTCGACTTCGGCATCTCGCGCGCGACCACCCCGGGCGCGGAGCTCTCGCTGACGCAGACCGCCTCCGTGCTCGGCACGCCGGCGTATATGTCCCCCGAGCAGATGCGGTCGTCGCGGCGCGTCGATGCCCGCACCGACATCTGGTCGCTCGGCGTGGTGCTGTTCGAGATCCTCGAGGCGCGGTGGCCGTTCCTGGCCGAGAGCTTCACGGAGATGTGCGCGAAGGTCGCGGCCGATGACCCCGAGCGCATGAGCGACCGCGTCCCGCCGGCATTGCAGGCGGTCGTGTATCGCTGCCTCGAGAAGAACGTGGATCGCCGGTTTGCCGACGTCGGCGAGCTGGCCGCGGCCCTGGCGCCGTTCGCTCGTGATCAGCGTGAGTCGAGCCTGCGGGTCGAGCGCATCAAGCGGATCGTCGTTCGCGGCAAGCTCGGCCAGTCCACGCCGACGGCACGCCCGGCCGAAAATCGCGGCGATGGCAGCCTCGGCGGCTGGGAAGGCAGCTCGGCGCTGACGCCCCCACCCGCCGAGCTGACGCCGCTGCCGGCGACGAACGTGGCGCGCATCTCCGAGCGCACCGAGGTCACGGCCCCGCCCGTCGGCTTCCCCGGCGCGACCACCACCCCGCAGCAACGTCCCGCCGCCGGCATGGCGATCCCGACGCTCTCGCAGACCGTCGCGCCGCTGCCGCCGCCGCCCACGCCGCCGTCGGTGCCACTGGGAGCGGCCCTGCCCCTGCGCCCGCCTCCTCCCACGATGAACGCGCCTGCCTCACCGACGCACGCGCTGTCGATCACGGCGTCGACGGGCAGCGGCGTCGCCTATGTCGATCCCGTGGTCGACGCTCGCAGCGGCGTCGACCCACGGCCCTCGACTGCCACCAGCGCCCCCGTCCGCTCCGGGTCCCGCCGCTGGCTCGTGATCGCCACCGCGCTCGTCGTCGCGGTCGTCGGCATCGTGCTCGCCTCCACGCGCGGCGGCGGCGGCGATGGCGGCCCTTCCCCGGTGACGACCCCGGTGGCCCAGCCGATCGACGCGGTGGTCGAGGAGCCGATCGCGAAGCAAGCGCCCCCGGACGCACCGCTGGCCCTGCCCGCTGTGTCCCCCGATGCCGCGCTCGCCGTCGAGCCTCCCGTCCCCGTCGACGCCGCCATCGCCGCTGATCCGGTCGAACCCGCGGACGAGCGGGTCAACTCCGCCCCGGCGAAGCGACGCGGCGGCAAGCGTCCGAAGCGGCCCGAGAAGAACGATCAGAAGACGAATCCCAGCAGCGGCTCGGCCTCGGGAGAGGCGTTCGAGAAGCGCCATTGATTCGCCTCGCGCTCGCCGCGTGCTCGTTCCGGCGCGGGACTTGGGAAGTCGTCCCCTGACGGCCTACAATTAGCGCCATGCGCGCCCTGACTCTGTTCGTGCTCGGCACCTGCCTCTCCGCCGGTACCGCGTTCGCGCAGCCCTCGCCGCCGCCGCCGACGACGGAGGCTGACAAGCTGTTCGAGGAAGGCCGCCAGCTGCTCGAGGGGGGGCGCGCCGACGAGGCCTGCCCGAAGTTCGAGGCGAGCCAGAAGCTCGATCCCGCACGCGGCACCCTCATCAACATCGGCGCCTGCTATGCCGCGACCGGTCGGCTGGTCGAGGCCCTCGCGGTCTACAAGGACGTCGAGCAGCAGTCGATCGCGGCCAATGACCAGACGCGCGTGCAGGCCGCCCGCACGCAGATCGCGGCCCTCGACAAGATCATCCCGCACGTGACGATCGCGCTCGCGAACCGTGTCCCTGGCGTCGCCGTCGAGCTCGACGGAGTCGCCGTTCCGGAGAGCGAGTGGGCGGATCATCGTCGCAACCCCGGCCAGGTCACGGTCCGCGCCTCCGCCGCCGGCCACCAGGACTACTCCGCCACCGAGACGGTGAAGGCCGACGGCGCGACGACCGCCATCACCATCCCCGCGCTCGTGCCCACCATCGTGGAGCCGCCGCCCATCGAGCCCCAGCCCACGCCCATCGTCGTCACGACGCCGAGCGGCTCCTCGCGGAAGAAGCTCGCGTACATCGTCGGTGGTGGCGGCGTGGTGCTCTTCGGCGCCTCGACGGTCATGGCCTTCATGGCGAAGAGCAAGCACGACGAGGCGACGGGCGAAGACGGCACGTGCAGGGACATGATGGGTTCGCTCATCTGCACCGACCCGGATGATGCGAAGGCAACGACTGATGCGCGCTCACTCGGCAACATCGCGACGGTGATCGGCGCGGCCGGCCTCGTCGCCGTCGGCGCGGGCGTGGTGCTCTACCTCACCGCCCCGAAGACCGAGACGATCGTGACTCCGACGGTGACGCCCGAGGGCGCTGGTATCTCCGTCAGCGGAAGCTTCTAGCCGATCGTTTTCTTCCCAACGGTTCCGGCGTTCGTGGCATCAGACGGCGATGCAGTGGCGACTGGGACGTGCAGTGACAGTGGTGGCGGTGGTGGCGGGATGCAGCTACGACGCAGGGAGCTTCCGCTTCATGCGGGCACAGCAGTTCCCCGCGGACCGCGCGACCGTCGGGTGTCTCGACGTTGGCGTGGAGCCGGCACGGACCAGTACCGCGCGTCGAGCGGTGCTGAGCGTGACCCTCGGCAACCGATGCGAACATGACGTGCAGGTCCACTGGGGCAACCTGGTGGGGCGCGCGCTGGAGGTAGACGCCGTCGGCGCGCCGGGACGATCGAGCGGGTGGCTCCGGCTCGAGCTTGCGCGCGCCCCGTGGGCCGGCGTTCACACGCTGGCGGCAAGCTGGGTGGCGCACGAGATCATTGCTCTCGAGCTGACCGGGAAGTCACGCGAGCTCGACGAGGTCTGCGTCGACGTGGCCCGCCTGGATCCAACCGCTGGCGGCGAGCACTGGGTTTGCGTTCCCACCGAGGGGGCGCTGTGAGGCGCTTCGCGGCGCTCGGCGCCCTCTGCACCCTGGCCATGTCTGGCGGCGTGGCCACAGCCAGTCCCTGCGGCACCGACGATCGATGTGGCATTTCGAGGTTCGGCGATGGCATGCGGGGCCAGATGTACCGGCCGCCCATCATTCGATTCGAGCTGTTCGCCCGCGGTGGCCAGGTTGCCCTGAGTAACGACGAGGTCTTCGACGAGTCCCCAGGTCGGTTCGCCGCCGATGGCCTCGCCGACGTCCGCGGCGGCGGCTTTCGGATGATGCTCGGGTACGGGACCTTCTACGGGGGATTCGAGTTCTCCGGCTACGCCTGGGCTGGCGGCCCGCCCGTGCGGCTCCTGGCCGAACCCGAAGCTCTCGCGATTCCGGACGGCTCGCGGGCAAGTGCCGGCGCCGGGGTCGACGGACTCGTTGTGATGGGACTCCAGCGCTCGATCGGACGGGTCATCCTGGGTGGCGAGCTTGGCCTTGGGGGGCAGGTCGGCTTCACCAACGATGAGGTCACGGTCGACGGGATCCCGTCGGCCAGTTTCGGCGGCGCGACCATCGTGGCCCGCGCCCGGGCCGGTGTCTGGCTAACGCGCCACGTCTCCGTTGTCGCGACGATGGGGACCGACTTGCTCGATTCGCGCGACCGTCAGTTTGGCCTCGCGCTGGGATTCTCCCTCGGTCCTCGGGACGGCCAGTACTGACGAAACCAAGTCCGACTTGATTAATGCGCAAGTTGCGCAGAAATCATGTCGGACTTGATTACGAAGCGCCGTGGCACTTCTTGAACTTCTTGCCCGAGCCGCACGTGCACGGGTCGTTGCGACCCGGCTTGTCGCCCGCGGTCACGGTGCCCTGCTGCACGCCCTTGCGACGGCCTGACATCGCGGCGTCGAACGCCTCGATCACGACCTGCGTCGGCTTGATGATCGCGTTGGCGGTCTCGGGAGCCATCGCGGCCTCCTTGACGTCCTCTTCGATCAGCTCGGCGAGCTTCTTGTAGATGTGCGGCTGCATCTCGGCCAGCTTCGGGGCGACGCGCTCGTGCACCGGCTTGTCGGCCAGGCCCTCGACGGTGGCGAGCTGCTCGGTGACGACCTTGTCGGCATCGGCGAGGTTCTGCGCCGTGATCTGCGGCAGCGTGCCGGCCTGACCACGGTCGAACATCGCCCAGACGAGGGTGGCGTAGAAGACGGCCGCTTCGCCGACGGTGTCGTTGTGCTCGGTGCGGACGGCCGCCGCGTGCTGCAGGAGGAACGGCTGTTCCTTCTGCAGGCGCTGCGCGAGCTTGTTCATTTTGACCTTGTCACCACGCTGGTCGAGCTTGGTGAACGCGGAGATCGTGCGCTCGACGTCGTCCGTCGAGACCAGATGAGCTGCCATGGACTTAATGCCTCGTTCCGTCGGTGCCGACTTCCCACGTCATGCCCTGGAGCATGAGCTTGGAGAGGTCGCCCTTGCCTTGCTTTGCGATTGCGTCTTGAACCTGCGCGACGGCGAGCTGCTCGTACGTCGGCTTCGGATTGCGATAGAGGACGCCCATGGGCATCGGGAAGTCCGGCTGGACGAGCTGCGCGAGGAGGTTCGCGTAGAGCGGCGAGCCCTCCTCGGTGTGCACGAGCACGTCCGGGGCGGAGGCGTCGCAGATCTCCGGGACCATGCCGGCGCCGAGGCGGATGCCCTTGGTGCCGCCCGCGAAGAGGAGCGGCTTGCCCGCCTCGAGCTTGATCTGCTTGCCGGCGGGGTCGTCCTTCACGCCCTCCCACACGCCGTCGTTGAAGACGGGGCAGTTCTGCAAGAGCTCGATGAAGACCGAGCCCTTGTGCTTGTAGGCCTGCTCGAGGATCGTCCCCATGAGCTTCGCGTCGGTGTCCGCCGCGCGCGCGATGAACGACGCCCCGGCGCCGAGCGCGAGCGCGATCGGGTTCAACGGGAAGTCGATCGAGCCCGTCGGCGTCGACGGCGACCGCGTGTTCGGCAGCGACGTCGGCGAGTACTGGCCCTTCGTGAGCCCGTAGATCTGGTTGTTGAACAGCAGGATCTTGAGATCCATGTTGCGGCGGAGCGCGTGGATCATGTGATTGCCGCCGATCGACAGGCCATCGCCATCGCCGGTGACCATCCACACGTCGAGCTCGGGACGCGTGAGCTTCAGCCCCGACGCGATCGTCGGCGCGCGGCCGTGGATCGTGTGGAAGCCGTACGTGTTCATGTAGTACGGGAAGCGGCTCGAGCAGCCGATGCCACTGATGAACACGGTGTTCTCGCGCTGGATGCCGAGGTTCGCGAGCGTGCGCTGGACCGTCGCGAGGATCGCGTAGTCACCGCACCCCGGGCACCACCGCACGTCCTGGTCGGACTCGAGATCCTTCTTCGACAGCTTGATCTTGATTGCTTCACTCATGGTTCAGGCGCTCGCGAGGGGCTGGGTGGACTCGGGGGACGGCGTGACGGTGGGCGCGGCGCCGAGGAGCTTCTCGACGGCATCTTGCACCTCGCGCACCTTGAAGGGCATGCCCTGGATCTTGTTGAGACCGACGCAGTCGATGAGGAACTCGGCGCGCAGGAGCTGACGGAGCTGGCCCATGTTCAGCTCGGCGACGAGCACGTGCTTGAAGTTCTTGATGATCTTCGCGAGGCCGGGCTCCATCGGCGACAGCCACTTCACGTGGGCGTGCGAGACCGACTTGCCCTGCGCGGCGAGCGCCTGCTGCGCCTGCCGGAGGGAACCAAACGTGCCGCCCCAGCCGACGATGAGCACGTCGCCCGATTCGGCGCCGGCGAGGTCGAGCTCGCCGACGTCCTGCGCGATGCGCTGCACCTTCTCGGCGCGGACATGCGTCTGCTTCTCGTGGTTCTCGGGCGCGTACGAGATGTTGCCCGTCAGCGCGTCCTTCTCGATGCCGCCGATGCGGTGCTCGAGGCCAGGGGTGCCGGGGATGACCCACGCGCGTGCGAGCGTCCGCGGATCGCGCTCGTAGACGAAGTAGCCCGTCGGATCCGTGCGGTGGATGACGTCGAAGCGCGGCAGCGTCGCGAGGTTGGGCAGCGGCCACGGCTCGGAGCCGTTCGCGATGTACCCGTCGGAGAGCAGCATCACGGGCACCATGTAGCGCGTCGCGATCTTCACGGCCTCGACGGCGCAGTAGAACGTGTCGCCCGGCGACTTCGCGGCGAGCACCGCGATCGGCGACTCACCGTTGCGACCGTAGACGGCCTGCAGGAGGTCGCTCTGCTCGGTCTTCGTGGGCAGGCCCGTCGAGGGACCGCCGCGCTGCACGTTCAGGATCACCACCGGCAGCTCGGTCATGACGGCGAGGCCGATCGCCTCGCCCTTGAGTGCGATGCCGGGGCCACTCGACGCGGTGACTGCGACCGCGCCGCCGTAGGCCGCCCCGATGGCCGCGCCCATGGCCGCGATCTCGTCCTCGGCCTGGAACGTCATCGTTCCGAAGTTCTTGTACTTCGCGAGCGAGTGGAGCACCGACGACGCGGGCGTGATCGGGTAGCCGGCGTAGAAGAGCGTCTTGCCCGCGAGCTCCGCCCCGACGACGAGCCCGAGCGCGACGGCCTCGTTGCCCGTGATGTTGCGGTACGCGCCGGGCGCGAACGTCGCCGGCGGGACCTTGTAGACCGTCTGGAACACCTCGGCGGTCTCGCCGTAGTGGTAGCCGGCCTTGAAGACCTTCACGTTCGCCTCGCCGAAGCCCGGCTTCTTCGCGAACTGCTGGTGGATGCGGCGAATCTCGCCCTCGGTCTCGCGGCCGTACATCCAGAACACCAGGCCGAGCGCGAAGAAGTTCTTGGCGCGACCCTTCTCCTTCGTCGAGAGCTCGCTGCCCTCGAGCGCGGCCAGGGTCAGGTGGCTGATGTCGACGGAGTGCACCTTGTACTTGGAGAGCGAGCCGTCCTCGAGCGGGTTCGATGCGTAGCCGGCCTTCTTGAGGTTCGCCTCGATGAAGGCGCCCGCGTTGATGATGAGCGTGCCGTGCTCGACGAGGTCCTTCAGGTTCGTCTTGAGCCCGGCCGGGTTCATCGCCACGAGAACGTCAGGCGCGTCTCCCGGAGTGTGGATCTCGTTCGACGAGAAGTGGAGCTGGAAGCCCGAGACGCCGAACAGGCTGCCGGCCGGAGCGCGAATCTCCGCCGGAAAGTCCGGGAACGTCGAGATATCGTTGCCCGCTTCGGCGGCCGCCTTCGCGAACTCGCTGCCCGTGAGCTGCATGCCATCGCCGGAGTCACCGACGAACCGGATCACGACCCGGTCGAGTTGCTTCGTCTCCATATCGGGCCCCTCTATATCCGGCTCACCGTTCGTACGCTAGTCTCCAGAACGTGCGCGGATCGTTGATCGGAATCGCGGGAGCCCTTGTCTTATCATTGGGTTGCAGCAGTCCGGCGGCCCCACAGGGGGTGAAGGCACCGGTCGACCAGGCCGCCGCCATGTTCGGCGGTCCCCCCCTGGTCACGCCGGGCGAGAGGATGACCTATCGCCTGTCCCTGAAGGGCATCGAGCTGGCGGTGTTCCAGTTCGGCGTGGGCGATGTCTCCGAGGTCGATGGCAAGCAGACGGTGATCGTGCAATCGCGCGCCACCACGAGCGGGCTCGCCGCGATGGTGAGCCAGGTCGACGATCAATTCTCCTCGTGGATCGACGTGCAGACCGGCCGCTCCGTGCGCTTCCAGGTCGACGAGCTGAATCCGAAGGACGAGGTCACCGAGCACACGATCGTCGACTTCACGAAGCGCACCGGCGCGACCTTCCCCGTGTCATTCCAGATCGGCGACGGCGAGCCGAAGGTCGATCCGCAGACGACATCGCAGACCGACGTCTGGGACTTCAATTCGTTCCTCGTCGCGCTGCGCGCGTGGGAGCCGGCCACGGGCGCCCGCATCTCGATCGAGTCGATGCGCAGCCTCTACATGTGGCACATCGACGCGAAGCTCGTCGGTACGGAGAAGGTCGTGACGGAGCTCGGCGAGCTCCCGGCCCTCGAGTTCGAGTGCCAGAGCTACCGCCTGCTGCGCAACGGCACGAAGGACACGAACAACCCCGATCGCGAGTTCACCATCTTCGTCTCCGACGACGCGGGCCGCGTGCCGCTGCTCGTCACCGCCGTCACCGACTACGGAGACGTGAAGCTCGAGATCGTCGACTACCAACCAGGCACCGGACAGCGACTTCGCCCGTGACCACCACCCTCGAGCTCGAGGCGCTGCAGCAGGCACCGGGCTTCGTCGCCCTCCTGCGCGGCCCGGAGCACGTGTTTGCCGTCGCCAACCAGGCGTATCGCACCCTCGTGGGGCATCGCGACGTGATCGGGAAGACCATCCGCGAAGCGCTCCCCGAGATCGCGGGCCAGGGGTTCTACGAGCTGCTCGACCGCGTCTACGCGACGGGCGAGCCCTACATCGGCACGGCGGTTCCGATCACGCTCCAGCGCACCCAGGGGGCTGCCCCCGACGAGGCGATCCTCGACTTCATCTACCAGCCGATCCGCGATCCCGACGGCAAGCCGTTCGCCATCCTCGTCCAGGGGCACGAGGTGACGAACATGGTCCGCGCCGAGTCGCGCTACCGCATGCTGTTCTCGGCGATCGACGATGGCTTCTGCGTGATGCAGATGCTCCACGACGCGAGTGGCCAGACGATCGACTACCGCTTCCTCGAGGCCAACGCGGCCTTCGAACAGCACACCGGGCTCGTGAACGCCGTGGGCAAGACGGCCCTCGAGATGGTGCCCGACCTCGACGAGTCGTGGTTCCGCATCTACGGCGAGGTCGCGGACACGGGCGTCGCGAAGCGCTTCGAGAATCACGCCCCGGCGATGCAGCGCTGGTTCGAGGTGAACGCGCACCGCGTCGGCGAGCCGGCGAAGAAGCTCGTCGCCCTGGTCTTCAAGGATGTGACGCTGCGCAAGCAGGCCGAGGCGGAGACCGCCCGCGCGCTCGCCGACGAGAAGCTCGCCCGCCGCGCCGCCGAAGAAGCGGGACGGACGCGCGACGAGTTTCTCGCGATCGTGAGCCACGAGCTCCGCACTCCGTTGACGGCGATGCTCGGGTGGGTCCAGCTCCTGCGCACCGAGTCGCTGCCTCCCGAGAAGCAGGCGAAGGCCCTGGAGACCATCGAGCGCAACGCGCGCGCCCAGGCCCAGCTCATCGAGGACCTCCTCGACGTCAGCCGCGTGATCGCGGGCCAGCTTCGCATCGAGGTGATGCCCGTCGAGATGCGCCCCATCGTCGAGGCCGCGCTCGAGACCGTGCAGCCGGCGGCGCTCGCGCGCGATGTCCGGATCCAGCCGATGCTCGCTACCGACGCGATCGTCTTGGGCGACGCGGCGCGCCTGCAGCAGATCGTGTGGAACCTCGTGTCGAACGCGGTGAAGTTCACGCCGCGCGGAGGTCACGTACAGGTCGTCCTGCGGCTCGACGAATCCGCAGTGGAGCTGGCCGTCTCCGACAGCGGCAAGGGCATCGCCCCCGACTTCCTGCCTCATGTGTTCGACCGCTTCCGCCAGGCCGAGGGCGCGACGACGCGCAGCAGCGGGGGGCTCGGCCTCGGGCTGTCCATCGTGCGCGAGCTCGTCGGGATTCACGGCGGTACGGTGAGCGTGGCGAGTGACGGCGTCGGGCACGGTGCGACCTTCAAGGTTCGGCTTCCCATCTCGGCATCGCGCTCGCGGGAGCCTGCGCCGTCGCGGCTAGCCCGGACGGTCGAGCCGGCGCTGCTCACCTTCCAGCAGCAGCTCACCTGTCCACCGGATCTCGAGGGCCTCCACGTGCTTGTCGTCGATGACGATCCGGATACGCGCGAGATGCTCGGCGAGCTGTTCGAGCGCTGCAAGGCGAACGTCACGGCCGTCAGCTCGGCGGCCGAGGCGCTCGCGGCGGTGAGGAAGCGCGTCCCGGACCTCCTGCTGTCAGACATCGGCATGCCCGGCGAGGATGGCTTCTCGCTCATCTCGAAGGTGCGGGCGTTGCCCCGTGATGCGGGCGGGGCCGTCCCGGCGGTGGCGTTGACGGCGTACGCGCGGGTCGAGGATCGCGCGCGGGCGCTGCACGCCGGCTTCGACAACCACCTCACGAAGCCCGTGGAGCCCGTCGAGCTCCTCGCGGTGGCCGCGTCCTTCGCCCGCCGCAAGCTCCGATGAACAAGCTCTCCACCTTCGAGCTGCTCCAGCAGGCGCCGGGCTTCTTCGCGTATTCCCGCGGGACGGACCATGTCTTCGAGCTGGCGAACGCGGCGTTCTACCAGCTCATCGGACATCGCGAGATCATCGGCAAGCCCATCGCCGAGGCCCTGCCCGAGATCGTCGATCAGGGCTTCGTCACCCTGCTCGATCAAGTGACCGCGACGGGCGAGCCGTTTCGCGGGCGTGGGCTGCCGGTGACGTTGCTGCGCAATGGCGTGGTGGTCGAGCTGTACGTCGACTTCATCATGCAGCCGATCCGCGACGAGAGCGGCGCGGTGATCGGCATCCTGCACCAGGGCCACGAGCTCACCGACTACATGCGCGAGAAGAAGCTGCGCGACGAGGCGGAGACGAGGTACCGCAACGTCCTCGGCGCGATCGATCAGAGCTTCTGCATCATCCACATGATCCAGAACGAGGCCGGCGAGTACGTCGACTATCGCTTCGTCGAGGCGAACCACGCGTTCGAGGAGCAGACCGGCCTCGTGAGTCCCGTCGGCAAGACGATTCGCGAGCTGGTCCCGAACCTCGAAGGTGACTGGGCGCGCATCTACGGTCGGGTGGCCGCGACCGGAGAGGCGACCCGCGTGGAGAACTACGAGCCGGCGATGAATCGGTGGTTCGACGTGCACGCGCACCGGATCGGCGAGCCCGGTCAGCGGCTGGTGGCGCTCGTGTTCCAGAACACCACCGAGCAGAAGGCGGCCGCGGCGGCCGTGGCGAAGGCGCTCGCCGACGAGCAGATTGCCCGCCAGCAGGCCGAGGACGCGAGTCGCACGCGCGACAACTTCCTCGCCGTGGTGTCTCACGAGCTGCGAACGCCCCTGTCCGCGATGCTCGGCTGGGTGCAGCTCCTCCGCTCGGAGTCGTTGTCCGCCGAGAAGCACGCGAAGGCGCTGGAGACGATCGAGCGCAATGCCCGGGCGCAGGCGCAGCTCATCGAGGACCTGCTCGATGTCTCCCGCATCATCTCCGGCAAGCTTCACCTGGAGATGGCCCGGGTCGTACTGCGGCCCATCGTGGAAGCGGCGCTCGACAGCGTACGCCCCGCGGCGCTTGCGAAGGAGATCGGCCTCGAGTCGGAGCTCGCGAGTGGCACCCGCGTGATCGGTGATGCCGCGCGCCTCCAGCAGATCGTGATCAATCTGCTGACGAACGCGGTGAAGTTCACGCCTGCGGGCGGACGCGTCCGGGTGAGCTTGCGGGTCGTGAGCGACATGGTCGAGCTCTCCGTCGCCGATACCGGGAAGGGCATCTCGTCCGCGTTCTTGCCGCGCGTCTTCGATCGCTTCGGTCAGGAGGAGCGCGCGACGACGCGGCGGGCGAAGGGGCTCGGGCTGGGACTCTCGATCGTGCGCGAGCTCGTCGAGATGCATGGCGGCACGGTGACGGCGGCGAGCGACGGAGAGGACCGCGGCGCGACGTTCACCGTGCGCATTCCCGTGGCGATCGCGCGCGAGGCCACCCCGCCGCGGCCGGCGAAGGCGCTGGATCCGCAACCGCCCCTCGAGCTGCGGGGCCTCACGATCCTGCTCCTCGAGGACGAACCCGATACGCGCGAGCTCATCGAGACGCTGTTCAGCCGCGCGGGGGCCATCGTGATGCTGGCGGGGACGGGCGACGAAGCGATCGCGGCCCTCGAGGCCGCCACCCCCGATCTGCTGGTCTCGGATATCGGCTTGCCCGGCGAGGACGGCTACTCGGTGATCGCACGGGTGCGGGAGCTACCGAACAGGCCGGCCGTGCCGGCGCTCGCGCTCACGGCCTATGCGCGCGACGAGGACCGCCAGCGCGCCCTCGCCGCTGGGTTCGACGCGCACCTGACAAAGCCCGTCGAGCCCTCGCTGCTCCTCGAGCTCGCTGTTGGCCTGGTGCGCCGCCGCTCTCCGTCGTGAGCTACTTCATCGCCGCCAGGTAGCGGCGCGCCTTGCGCAGGGCGAGCTCGTTCGACAGCCGACGATCCGGCCACGTGCGCAGGTCCGTCGCGACGAGCTTCTCGAGGGCAGCCTTGTCGCGCTTCGCGTTCGCGATCGTCACGTCAATGAGCAGCGTGCCGGGCGGAGCGAGCCGCTTCGCCGTCTCGAGCTCGGCCATTCCGTTGGGCCCCCCGATGAAGGGGCTCGCCGCAGCGTGCAGCGTGCCGAGCATCGTCTCCGCGAGCGCATCGCTCGAGCCAGGCGCGAGCTCGGCGCACCACCGCAACATCACGTCGATGGAAGGCAAGAGGTCGAGGTTCGCCGTGACGGGCACGGTGACCGCGTCGGCGGTGGCGATGAGCAGCAAGGCCGGGACTTGATCCGCCGTCACCGTCGGCAGGATCGCCGTGATCGCGTCGGGGCCCTGCCCGCGCGCGGCGCGCCACTGAGGCGGAAGCAAGGCCAGGTTCGCATCGACGCAGGCAGGCAGCAGCCGACCGAGTCGTCCCGCCAGGTGCGCGGCCTCATCAGGGCGGCCGCCCATCGCCGCGTCCTCCCACTCGTCGAACACGAAGGCGATCCCGTACTGGCACAGCGCCTCCGCGTGCATCCGCTTGAACTCCGGGTGATCCGGATACGCGATGGCAAACGCATCGAGTTGCACGATGCCGCCAGCCAGCGCATCGCGCGCGAGGTCCACGTCGGACAGCTTCTGCGCTGAAGCCGACGACGCCTTCAGGATCTTGAGGGTTGATTTGGCGGCCTGGTTGTCGATGAATCCACCGCAACCAGCCACGATCAGGGCGAGAGCCGCCGCGCGCTTCATGTCAGCGCATCGTGCCGAACATCCCCTTCGCTTGCATCATGTACTGCTCGCGTTGCGCAAACAGCGTGCGAACCAGGTGCGGCGACAGCTTCATCTGCTCGGCCGCGGCCCGGACGTCGCTCGCGTTGCCCCAGATGCGTGGGCTCCGGCGCTGGATCGCAGCCACCGCCGACACCAGCCGCGCGATCATCGAGTCCGCCGTCGGCGTCTCGCCCGTCGGAATGCACCCCTCGAGCAGCTCGGGCGGCAACTCCATCTTGCGCAGCGCCTCTTCGCCGATCCGCGCCGCGACCTCGTCCAGCGTCGCATGCACGATCTCGATCGCCGGCATCGGCATCCCCTCCCGCACGAGCCGCGCCATGATGCGCAGGGCGATTGGCCGCCCGACATCCGCGAGCAACCCCGCCACGAGGGCCCGCTCGGGCCGACCCGTCGGCACGTCCAGCGCCACGCGTCCGCACGTGAACGCGTTCGCCATCGCCTCCTCGAACATCGACTGCCACAGCCCCGGAAACAGCGCGAGCTCGGCCTTGCTCGCCACCTCGTAGTACGCCCGCGCACTCGCCCCGAGGGCCACCTCGATCACCAGCTGGATCCCCATCATCTGGATCGCGCTGCGCAAGTTCGTGATCGGGATCGCCGGCGAGAACGCCACCGAGTTCGCGACCCGGAGCAGCGTCGCGGCGATGGCCGCATCCCGCTGCACGAGCCCGACCAGCTGGTTCACGTCCACGTCGGGATCTCGCGCCACCTCGACGATCTCCGACGCGATGCGCGGAAACGACGGCGGCGGCACGGTATCCGCCAGCCCGACGATGCGCATGGCCAGGCCCGCCCACTGCTCGCGGTCCAGCTCGACCTGCGGTCCCCCGAGTTGCTCGATGACCTCGGACAGCACCTCGGTCATCGACGGGTCGGCCCCGAGCTTCGACACCATCCGCATCGGCGGTGCGGGCGTGCCCTTGGCCCCGACCTCGGACTTGCGCTTGCGCGCCCGCGGCACATAGGCCTCGGGAGGCGGGGGCGCCGCCGAGCGCCGGAACAAGGAACGGAGCCAGCTGATCACGGTGTCCGAATCGGCCGCAATCCCGATCAATTAAATGGGCCAGGCCCCCTCCGGGGGGGGGCGCAGCGAAATGGGCCAGGCCCCCTCGCCGGTTAAATGGGCCAGGCCCCCGCCCGCGGGGGGGCAGCTTAAGGCGCAGCTTAATGGGCCAGGCCCATTTCGATCGCGTCGGCTGCCTCCCGCGGGGCGTCATGGGCGGCCATCTCGGTCGCAAGTCTTCGTGCAGACTCACGAAAACCGGGTTCATCGAGGAGCTTGCGGACCGCCTTGCGGAGCTTGCCCTTGCGGGGGCGGCCCGTGCGCAAATCGAGGCCGGCCCCCGTCCATGCGACCCGACGGGCGATCTCGGGCTTCTCCTCGCTACCGCCGGCCACGATCAGGGGGACGCCTGCGGCGAGGGCCATCTGGACGCCGCCGTAGCCGCCGTTGGTGATCATGGCCGCGACGTGGGGGAGGAGGGAGGCGTAGGGGATGAAGGGGGCGAGGCGCGCGTTGGCAGGCGGATCGGGGACGAGGGCGGGGTCGATCGTGGCGATGACGAGGACGGGCTCGTTGGCGAGCGCGGTCAGGGTTGGGAGGATCAGCTCGCGCGGGTTGGTGGCGAGGGTGCCCTGGGTGACGAGGACGATCGGACGGTCGGACGACGCGATGTCGGCCCACCAGGTGGGGAGATCGGTCGTGGATGGCGGGGGGACGAGAGGACCGATGAAGCGGACGTGGGCGGGCAGATCGGTGCGCGGGTACTCGAAGGATTCGATGGTGGGTTGGAGGTAGAGATCGCGCGCGAAGACGTCGAAGTAGGTGCCCTCGCCCTCGGGGAGACCGGCGGCGACGCGCTGCTCGCGGTAGAGGCGCGTGATGCCGCCGAAGAGCTTCTGGTGGATGATCCAGTAGAGGAGCTTGTTGCGCTTGCGGCCCGGATCGCCGGGGAGATAGGGGAGCGCGGACCCGAAGGGCGCGACGTCGATGCTCGGGATGACGAGTGCGCTGATGCCCAGGCCGAACCACTTGAGGGGGCGAGTCTCGGCGAGGAGGGCCGCGCCGAGGTGGGCCTGGTCGGCGAGGATGGCGACGGGCTGCTCGCGGTCGACGATGGCCTCGAGCTCGCGGAGCTGCTGG
>LNFM01004751.1_pt1 | contig 24572 bp, 27 predicted proteins | sample 596031 | NCBI WGS metagenome assembly LNFM01 (sample SAMN04254537, study PRJNA301005) | activated carbon metagenome | isolation source: dual media filters at the Ann Arbor, Michigan drinking water treatment plant | place: USA: Ann Arbor | reverse complement strand
TGGCCGATGGCGTAGACGACGCCGTTCTCGATCGCAGGGCGGGCGGCATCAGTCATGGAGGCGAACTGGCTTTCGGAGCGTGTGCGCGTGAGGCTTTCCGACCAGACGGGGCTGCCGTCCATGATCTTGAGGCCGATGACATCGCCGGTGGGATAGGGCACGGCGACGACTTCGCCATCGACGGCGGGGCTGGCGTTGAGCGACAGCGAGGCTTGGCTCGGCAGGCCGCGTGCGGACCAGAGTTCGGCGCCGTCGATGCCGGAAAGGCAATAGAAGCGGCCTTCCGTGGTGAGGACGAAGACGCGATCGGCAACGGCGGTGGGCGAGGAGCGCACGGGAGCGCCGAGGTTCTTTTCCCAGAGACGTTTGCCGGTGGCGGGGTCGAGTGCGATGACGGCGCCGAAGCCGGTGGCGCCGTAGAGGCGGCCATTGTCGGCAGCGAGACCGCCGCCGTAGCCGCCACCGTCACCACCGCCGCCAAGTGAGAAGAGGCTGCCCGTGGTCAAACTGGAGAAGCCACCCGCCTGAGCTGTTGGGCCAGGTGTTGGCTTCAGGCTCTGCGACCAGACCTGTGAGCCGCCGGACGTGGAGAACGCGGTGGCGGTGCCTTCGGCGTCCAGGGTGAAGACGCGGCCGCCAACGACGATTGGGCTGGCGATGATGCGGCCGCTACCGCTCGATCCGTAGCCGGCGCTGGCGCGCCAGACTTCGCGCGGGCTGGCTGACAGCGCCAGATTGCCCATGACGTTCGACGCGACGCCGCCGGGTTGGGTCCACTCTTCGTTGGCGGCAGGTGCCGGGATGACGATGGGGGTGGAGCCGTCGGCGAGTTCGCCGGGGACTTTTTCGTTGGCGGGCAGAACAGCGATGCGGCGGCCTGGAAGCGGGGCCTGCTTTTCTTTGAAGGGGTTCAGCTTGCCGACATCTGGCAGGCTGGGGAGGCTATCAGATGAGCAGCCCGCCAGCGCGCAGGCGCTCAGCCCGATGAGGGCAAGCGCGCGGGGCACGGGGCGGGAACGTCGCATCCTGTTCTCCTTACTTACCCCCTGCTGCCGGTTTTCCAGCATCGGACGGTGTCGTTTCCTTGGCAGGCGTTTGCGGCGCTGCCGGGGCAGGTGCAGCGGGAGCCGCTGCTGGTTTACCCGACTCCGAGGCGGCAATGGCACCGAGGATCAACTGGATCCGGTCCGCAGCCGCACGCGGTGTTTCAGGGTCGGCCAACAAAGGTGTCAGTTGCGCCCGTGCCTCGTCGAGCTTGCCTGATTTGAAGGCTGCGGTGCCAAGCAGTTCGCGTGCCTGGAACCGCCACGGCGTCGCTCCTTCTGCCAACGGCTTGAGCCGATTCTGAAGCTCGGTAAAGTCGGCCTCGCCGAGACGCAGCGAGGCGGCTTGGAGGAGGGCGAAGGTTTTGATGTCGGAGTCGGCGGTGGGGCTGGTGGCCAACGCCTCGAACACGGCGAGAGCCTCCTTCGGGCGGTTTGCCTTGAGATGGATGCCGGCCAGCTGAAGCTGGGCAAGGGAAGCGTAACCTGCGTGCCCGCTTGAGATAATTGCGGCCAGAGCCGTCTGTGCGTCGTCACCTTTCGATTGCTCGACGAGTTTGACGGCCTCTTCATAGCGGGCGCCATTTTCGGCGGCGATGCTCTTTTTGCGTTGGTCGAAGACTTGATAGCCGCCGACGGCGAGGACGATCGTACCGGCTGCGATGAGCACATAAGTGCCGTACTGTTCCCACAGCTTTTCGAATTTTTCGCGCCGCAGTTCTTCATCAATTTCGCGGGCCAGCGAGTCGTTTCTATCGACCATGGGGGCAGGTGTCCTTAAAGATCAGCTTTTGTTCCGCGCGCATTGATAGTGGCAAGTCGCGGCGGTGCAACAGATATTCGGCGGTTGAGGCAGGTGGGGAGCGGCCCTGCATCTGTGTTCTCGACTTAACGCGCTCTTTTTATGAGCTTTTTGGCTTTTTGACTGGTTTTGTTGGGGCCGTCTCGTCCTTCATGGCGTAGGTGTGGGCGGGTTCGGGGAAGCGGCGGGCGCGGACCTCCTCGGAATAGGATTTGATGGCGCCTTCGATGACGGCGCCAACGCGGCCGAATTCTTTGACGAATTTGGGCACGCGGGGGCTGAGCCCCAACATATCTTCCATGACCAGGATTTGGCCGTCGCACGCGGCAGAAGCGCCGATGCCGATGGTTGGGATGGGGATGGCTGCCGTGATGCGCTTGGCCAAGGGTTCGGCGATGGCTTCGAGAACGACGGCGAAGGCGCCTGCTTCGGCGACGACGCGGGCGTCTTCTTCGAGTGCTGCCCACTCGTTCTGCGTGCGGCCTTGGGTTTTCCAGCCACCCAGGACATTGATGGACTGAGGTGTGAGCCCAATGTGCGCCATCACCGGGATGCCGCGGTCGACGAGAAAGTGGATCGTTTCAGCCATACGCCGGCCGCCTTCGAGTTTGATGGCGCCGCAGTCGGTTTCCTTCATGACGCGGGCGGCATTGCGGAAGGCGACAGAGGGGCTTTCCTCATAGGTGCCAAAGGGCATGTCGATGACGACGAGCGCACGGCGCGCGCCGCGGACAACAGCCTTGCCATGCATGATCATCAGGTCGAGGGGGACGGGCACCGTGGTCTCATAGCCGTGCATCACCATGCCGAGACTGTCGCCAACGAGAAGGAAGTCACAGTACTTGTCGGCAATCGCGGCGGTGTGGGCGTGATAGGCGGTGAGCGAAACGATGGGGCGTTCGCCCTTCAAGGCGGCGATGTCGGGCGCCATCAGGCGGGGGGAGGGTTTTTGTACGGACATTAGGGCGGTTACCGGCCGGATGAGCAGATGGACAGGGCTGCGGGATGCGCGGCTGGGGCCGACGGACGAGCAGATTACGGATTTTTTGCGGGTATTTCCATCTCGATCATTGGGTTAGGTGAAGTGCCACGCGGTTTCCGGCGGACATGCGAAATGTTCCTGAGGCGTGGATAGAGAGCAACATATGACAGTTGTTTGTCTTTACACGCCGGTGCGACGTTGCGGACGGGAATGGTGCTCTGCTAACCAGACAGTGACCTTCCTGGACTAAATTTTCCGGTGGGTGCGTGTTTCATTTGTGGGTGGGGTCAAGATGTCTAGCGTTCCCCGAATCGGCAAGTTTTCTCCGATCGCGTCTGGGGCCGGCTGTTGGGGCTTGGCTGTTGGCGGTTTGGTGTCGGTGTTTGCGATTGCAACAGCGGTACCTGCACACGCGCAATTTTACTTTGACTACGGCAGCTACAACCGTCCGTATGCCGTCAAGAAACCGAAGGTCAAGCGATCCACGCCGGTCGAGGCAACCTACGACCACGGTGGCATTGAGCGGGGCAACAAGACAAAAGAGGTGGTGGCCGACCGCAAGGCGGACGGCCCGCTCGTCGTCACTGTTTCGCTGCGCCGGCAGCGCGTTTCGGTCTGGGACCGGAATGGGCTGATGATGGAAGCGCCAATTTCGTCTGGAAAACTTGGCACACCGACGCCGACCGGCATCTTCTCGATCCTGCAGAAGAACCGGGTGCATTTCTCGAACCTCTACGATAGCGCGCCGATGCCGAATATGCAGCGGATTACGTGGTCGGGTGTGGCGCTGCATGCCGGTGCTCTGCCGGGCTATCCCGCGTCGCACGGTTGCATCCGGTTGCCGCATGGGTTCTCCAAGCGTCTTTTTGAAGTGACACAAATGGGAACGCGGGTGATCGTCGCGTACGATCCTGTCCGGCCTGAGACCATTGAACATGAGCAGCTCTTTGCGGCTTATCCCGAAGGCTCCCCGTCCATGCACGCGCTCGTGCCCGGCGAAACGCGGGTTGCCGACGCGTCGGACTCATCGCGTTCGGGGCCGCCGAGGGAAGTTGGCAGCGTGATCGGCGTTTCGACGGCGCTGGCGAGTGAGACGCCGGCTGAAGTTGAAGCCATCGCTGCCTTGCGGGCTCAGCGCGCGGCGGACATGGAAAAACTTGCCGCAGCGGTGGTGGACGCCCAAGGAGAGAAGGCTGCTGTTGTGGCGGCTGCGCAAGATGTGGTGAAGACGCTTGAGGGACGAAAGTTGGCGCTACGCGACGCGCGTGTCGCTGTAAACAGTCTGGCGGATGATGCGCGCAAGGCGGAGCAGGCCGCGCGGGCGGCGAACGATAAACTGACAAAGTTTTCTCAGTCACTGGTGCGCAAGACGGGTTTTACGCCAGAGGATGTTGAGCGCGCGGCCGCGCAAGAGGACCAGCTCGAAACGGCGGCTCTCGATCTGGCCGATGCGGCGCTGGCTGCAAAGGCTGCACAAGCCAAGGGCGCGGACGCGCTCAGCGCTGCAGAAGCGGCGCTGATTGAGGCGGATACGTTGCGCGCCGCGGCTGTCGCCAAGGTTTCGGCGGTCAATATCAAACTCAACCAAGCCGTTGAAGCGGATGCGGCTGCCAAGCGCCGCGAAGCTAAGCGCAAAGAGCCCGTCCACGTTTTTATCAGCCGCAAGACGCAGAAGCTTTACGTGCGGCAGGGCTACGAGCCGATCCTCGAAGCGCCGGTCGTGATTGAAAAACCCGATGACCTGCTCGGCACGCACGTGTTCACAGCCCTGCCGCCCGAGACAGCGACTGGGGATGTCTCATGGTCGGTGGCCTCGATTCCGACGCAAGGTCCATCGGTGAAATTCAGCGGATCGAAGACGGAGCGGAAGCAGGCGGCTGCCGAAGCCGAGCGGGTCGCTGCCGAACTTCGCCGGTCGCAAACCGCGCAAGCGGCGCTCGGCCGCATCAAGATGCCGGACGATGTTCGATTGCAGATCGAGGATGTGATGAAGCCCGGTTCGTCTCTGATTATCTCGGATAACGGGCTGAGCAACGAGACGGGCAAGTTTACCGACTTCATCGTACCGGTTCGCTGATCGTATGCGCTAAGACTGGTAATGCAAAAAGGCCGCCCTCGAGAGGCGGCCTTTTCATTTTTGCGAGTGAACCTTTTCGTTAGGCCGGCAAAAGCGGGACGCCGATCAACCACGCATGGCCGGCATGCAGCATGAAGACGTAGAGGCCGACGCCAACAATGAGCACGACGAGATCGCCGACGAGGCCACCCTGTTTGGCGCCGAGCGGTCCGAGTGCGCCGCGCTTCTTGACCGAGATGCGGTCGTAAACGCCGTAGGCAAGAAACGATCCAAACAACAGGAACGAGCCCAGATCCCAGTTCACGAGGAGATGTGCGAGTGCCCAGATCTTGATGGCGAGGAGCATCGGATGTTTGAGGGCGGTGCGAATGCGCGAAGGCACGTAGGCTGCCACCAGTGCGATCATCGCCGGTAGCATCAAGAGCCACGAGACGTGCTTGAGCCAGACGGGCGGTTCTCCGAACACGACGTTCTTGCCAGGGTTCACCTGAAGCTTGTGATAGCCGTAGATGATCAGCAGCAGGCCGGCGAACGACAGAATGGCGAAAATGACTTTGTAGGCGTTGGCTCCGAAGCGTTCGACGAGACCGTTGCGGAGGTCGGGGGAGGTCGGGACGACGTGGATGCCTAAGAAGAGCACCAGTCCAACGGCGAGAAGCAGCATGTGTTTTTCGTCCTTGGTCGAGGTTTCGTAGCTGTATCGGCCGCACGTGCCGAAGCGGCGGGAGGAAGACCCATTTGCGCGACCGCGGTGGGATGCGTCCAGTCAGTTGTCACCAACAGGCTTGTGGCGTTGCGCAAGTATCACTAAGATATGAGACGTAGGCGGAGCGAGGGTGCTGCTTGCAATTTCACCTTTGATGGCCGGCAGCGGCGGTCAGCCGGAGGTTTGAGTACCGTGCGTACGTGGACTTAACGGACGGCAAGTCCGGCGGTCCCGGTCGGGAGGAACAGTGTGGTCGCCTATTAGGCGACGCACAGCCATGCCGCTCGATCCCGTTGCGGATCATTCAAGCCACGGCGCTTCGGTAGGAAACGCCGCATGTCTTACAGTTTTTCAGTTATTTCGCCGGCGAGTCCCGCACCCCTTGTGCCTGCTCCGCCACCGTTGCCTGCCGTTGAACGCGGTGGATCCGGCGGCCTTTTTGATGATGCCGACGAGGACATGCGCCGGCTGACGGCGGATATCACCCGTGTGCTTTCGGGGCGGCCGGACTTGCGCGTTGTCGGTACTCGACCGGACGGTCCGGGTCCGGCGGAGGCCAGCATGGCGGTTGCTGGCGACGACGATGCCATAGACCCCTTTGAGTGGCAGGCCTCGGAGTTGCCGGGTGCGCCGCGAGCCACGACTGATGCCGCGGGGTGGCTCTCGCGCGCCAAGCGTGACCGGGGCCGCGAGCGGCTGCGCACGGCGGGTTCGTGGTGTGTATCGCTCGGCATCGTCGGGGTCATTATTGCAGGCGTTGCTGGCTCGGTTCCGGGCGGGGCGTTATTTTTCAGCGCGTTAGATGAGATCAGGCGCGCAACCGGCCTGTGATCGCAAGGGTCTGTAATCGCAAGGGTCTGTGCGAATCGCGCTAAGCCAGGGGAGCAACCCCCCGGCTTGGCGAGAGAACATGCCAACACCTGCTGCCGATGATGCCCTACAGTCGACGTTCGTCCAGCGTGTGGATGAACGGTTTACGGCGCGCCGCGAGGCGTGGGCTGGCGAGCAGGAGGTGAGCCGGGAGGCGGAGCGGCTGGCTGCCACGATGCGGTTGGTGAAAGCTGCGCGCTTCAATGCGGCGGAACGGCTTGAGCGCAAAGCGACCGTGTCTCTGTTCACGCAGTCGACGGTGGCGCTCTATTTCGTCGGGCTTGCGGTCTGGCAGGCGGTTTACGCCACTCAGATCGACGATGTGACCAACCGGCTGATGACGTTCATTCAGCTCGTCTCGTCGGTCTTCACACTGATCCTGGGTCTTCTCGAAGCTCTAAACGACTACAAGATGAAAGCGCATCATTTGCACAACTGCGGCCTTGCGGTTTCTGAACTGGCTCAGGAACTGAGGATCGCGCGGCCGACAGCCGCGGGGCAGGTGCAGGATTTCCGGCGGCGGTACAATGAAATGATGAAGGCGTGCCCGGTCAATCACAGCCGGATCGACTACCTGTTCGCCAAGCTGGATGGCACCGCCGACCGGGCTGGGTTTGCCAGCGTCTACGCGCGCTACATCGTCGATGTTTACGGGCTTTATGCGCTGTTTCTCGCTGTCCCGCCGCTTTTGTGGTGGTGGCACGCCTGAGGCGAGCGGCCGCGGACCGGTCAACCGCGGCTGTTATGCTTTTGGAACTTAAGAGTTTCGCGGCCGTTGGGGCTACTGCGGGGGGATGAATGGCGCGATGGTCTCCGTCCGTCGTCAGACCATTTACTCTGCTTCCATTTGCGCATCGCAGCATGGAGCATACGACGTATAAGGCGTAACTTCCGGTGGCGCATGTTCCCGCTGGTTCTTTGATGGCTTTTGCGTAGATATGTTGGCTTCACTTCATCCCCGTCATTTTGCACTTGCGCGCTACGCCGTGTTCAACGGTGTGCTGATGCTGTGTGCGGTGGGCATGGTGATAAAGATTGCCGATATTGCCGGCTCAATCAGAGCTGAGCACGCGGTGGTCGCCGAAGCAGAACCATCGCGCGTGGAGACTTTCAAACGTGACGTGGCGGCGGCCGCTTTGGCTCCACAGGTGCCCATGCCGCGGCGGGTTGTTGCGCTGAGGGTGCCGGATATGCCGGTTCAGGTTTTGGCTATGCGCATCGATCAGGCGGAGAACGTCAAGGTCAAGCCGGTCAAGATAAAGCGTAAGCCGGCGGTTCGCGTCGCGAAGGCAACGGTGCGGAAGCGCAAGCCTGCTCCGAGCGTCTTTGGAGACCTTCCTGCGATCGTTGTTCAGACGGCGTTGGTGGAGACGGGGTCGGTGCCTGATAAGCGTGCGAAGAAGAGGGCGGTCGTCGCCGAGAGCTCGCGCGATATCACCAATCGTAGTCTCGGCGTGTTGGTTGTCTTAAACAACTGACGACGGCCGATTTGACGGCTGATCGATGCGACGCGGTTCAAAACATCGCGTGACGTGATCAGGCGACTGGCTTTTCGAGGCCCGTTATACGCTGCAGCAGGCTTTGGCGCCGCGGTTGATTGGATGTTTCGGTTGCTGGCGACGGTGTCTCGGTAGACCCGGTGCCGGGGCTTGTGGTGGCGGAGGCTTCGTTGCCGTTGGCCGCATACGATGAGCCGTTCGAAATTTGGACGGTCGCCACTCGCGGAGCATTCATCCGTTCAGCCAAGGAGAGCCGCTGGGCGGAGGGTATTGGCACTTCGGATGGCGGTGGAGGCGCGGTGGGGCGTGTGCCAGCCTGAAGTTTTTTCTGTTCGTCCATGTAGAACTCAGCCTGGCGGGCGAGCTTCTCGTTGCCGGCGGCGACTTCGGCGCGCAGCCCGAGGATGATGGACGCTTGCTCGGCGGCTTCGGCCTCTAGAGCGCTAAGCTTGGCGCGCAGGCCAATCGCTGCTTGTTGTTCCGATGATGCAGCGTCGGCAGGTGTTGCCGATTTCAGCGCCGTGAGTTCGGCTGTGAGGCGGGCTATCGTCGATGCCTGATCTTCGAGGGTCGATCGCAACGCGCGGACCTCGGTGTCGGAGCCTGTGGGGATGGGACCACCTCCCCGCTGCGCGTCCTGAAGGGCGCGTTCGGCCTCGGCCAGACTGGCGCGAAGGCGAACCATCTCCGGTTCGGACGGGTTGATCGCGGATGTGGCCGATCCAGACTGGAGGCGGGCAATGAGATCGCCTTGGTCGCGGACACGGGCGCGAAGTGCTTCAATCTCGGTGCGCAGAGCGATTTCGGTTTCGTGCTTCTGCTCTTCCGCCTTGTCGCGGTGGCGGGCGGCGCGGGTGGTGAGTGTCGCGTTGAGCCGGTGAATGTCGTTGCGCTGCTGGGTGTTGATCTGCGTGGCTTCCTCCAGCGCGATCGATTGGTGTTGGGCGGTCTGGGTGAGAGCAGAGATTTCGCGATCGCGGTCGAAGAGAAGCTTCTTGGCTTCGGCGAGGCGTTGCTCGACCTTGGGTAGGCGGTCGGTGATGGTGAGCTCCAGCACGCGGCGGGCGTTTTCGTGTTCCTCGTTCACGGTCGACAGCCGGGCTACGTCGCTTTCGAGGGCGCTGATGCGGGCATCGCGGCGGTTGATCTCGATGAGTTGGCGGGCGGTCTCTAAGGAAAGCCCTTCGAGATTGCTCTCGAGCTTGTGGACGCGGATCGCGTAATCGGCGCGGATGCGGTCTTTGTCGGCAGCGATCTCCGCTTCCGTCAACGGCATCGTGCGCTTCAGTGCGAGTGTGGCAAGGCGGGCGGCACGGCGGCGATAGGCCGGCGCGATCACGCAGGCTAGCAGCCCGGCAATTGAGAAGCCGAGCACCACCAGCATGGCCGATTGGATGGTGATCACCCCGTCCGTCCTCGTTCGAGCCATTGTCCGCCGTCGGTCCGGGCGATGGCCCGACGGCGGTTCGGCGACCCCTCAGCCGCCTCCCGTGATTTCAGTCGCGGGCCGGTCGGTGTATTGCCGATGCACGGCAATCGCGTGACCAAACCCGTTACCGGTTCGCGGCCGCCAACAGAAGCGGTTATAGCGGATTCCACGTTGGTGAACGGGTATACTTCATGTAGCCGACGTTGGCACCTAGCCGGAGACCGACGCCGGAACGGATGACCGCGAGTGTGACATCGCCGTGCTTTTGGACCTGGACGCTGACGCCACCCACGAGGTAAGCGGCGCCTTGGACACCGCCGAAGCGTTCGTAGATCTGGCTGGGGTCTTGCATATTGTATACGAGAACCATGGCTTTAGAGCCTTCGGCTCCGGCATCGTAGCCAACTGAGGGTCCCTGCCAGAAGACCTTTTGACTGCCGGACAGCTTGGAATGCATCGTCCCCTCGCCATAGCGGAGGCCGAAGACGAAGGCGCCGCCGGCATCTTCGCCGACGATGTAGGCGTTCGGGCGGCCCTGGCTTTGGAAGGCCCATTCGACTGCTTCGGCCAAGCCTTTGCTGACGCCACCGAACAGTTGGTGACCGGCTCCGATGATTTCAGACTGGTTATAACCAGCTTGAGACCCGGCCCCTGCTTCGCCGGGGCCCTTGGGTTCAGGCAGGCCGTCGTCGGCAGACGGTGGTGAGTAGGGTTCGCCGTAACCCGATGCCGGAGGAACGCCCGCCGTCGAGCGGTCGCCGCCGAAGCTGTCGCGGCCATTGGAGCCGGGTTCAGGACGATATTCCTCGTCGGGCTGATAGCCGCCGCCAGACGGATAGGCCTCGCGCGATGGGGCCGGACGATAAACGTCTTCGGCGCCTTGATCATATGATTCATAGGAGTCGGCTGGTGGGCGATAGGCGTCGTTGGCGCTGAGAGGGCTCGTTGAAAGACACGCGGCGAGCACCAGCGCGCCCAGTGTTGCTCTGGCATTTGTAGTGAGCATGCGAGACGTCTTCAAAGACGACATGGTGCGCATTCCCAAGATGGACAGGCCGCGCAAGCGCGGCGGTTAAAGCTGCATCAACCATCGCGGGAAAGTATTACCAAAGTGTGGCTTTCAGGGCTCGGATCAAGGCGGCCGCGTGGCTTCAGCTGGATTTCGGCGCGGTGCGGCCGCGGGCAATGAAGGGTCCGTTGAGAAAATTGGCGGCGGATTTGCCGTAGACTAGAGGCGCGCCATCGAGAGCGGTGACCGTGCCGCCTGATGCTTCGACAATGGCTTGGCCGGCGGCGGTGTCCCATTCGCAGGTCGGGCCAAAACGGGGGTAGACGTCGGCGTCGCCGCGCGCGAGCAAGCCGAATTTCAGGGCGGAACTGGCGACCGTGCGCTGCGTCACGCCTAAAGCCGCGAGGCGATTGTTGAATGCCGGTCCTGATTCGCGGCGGCTGACGAGAGCGGTCAAGCCGGTGTGGGGCATGGTGCGAACGCCGATCTGTTGCAGATTGAGTTCGGCCAAGGTGTGCGCGGGGCCCTCCGGATCGAGACGTGTTGTGACGGCGAAACCGGGTGCCGTGGTGATGAAGAGGTCGTGGCGGGCGGGCGCATAGATCAAGCCGAAGACGGGGTGGCCGTCGTCGATGAGGCCGATGTTGATCGTGAAATCGTCCCGTCCGGCGGCGTAGTCACTCGTGCCGTCGAGAGGATCAAGTAGAAAGAACTGTGGCCCGATGGATGGCGCGACTCCGGCAGACGCCGATTCTTCGCCAACAACGGGGATATCGGGGTGAATGGCGCGCAAGGCGGCGGTGAGAATGCGTTCGGCATGGCGGTCGGCCTCGGTAACGGGCGAGCTATCGGATTTCGAATCGACGATCAAGCCGTTGCGGCGCGTCTCGAGGATGAAGCGCGCGGCCGCGATAACGGCGGGGAGGATGGCAGAGGCCAGCGCAGCATGGGACTGATAGGACATTGTTGCGGATGATCTCTCCGAGGGTGGCGCTGCGGCGGTGACAGCACTCCGGTTGCTGCCCATGTGATTCGGCGCCTGTGTGTCGTGCGTGGGGTGGTGCGACGGGTCCGGGGCTTGTGTAGGCCGCGTAGAGACGGCTCTTTTCGCGTGTTCTCGTGTGGACCTTTCACCCGCGTTCCAGGCCGTGTATCAGAGCAGGTGTGCGAGGGGCAAGCTGTCGTGATTCGGCGTTGGTGCCCATGCCTGTGGCCGAGCGAGCCGCAAGCTAATTGATTTCGAGGGACCGAACTCCATGACCGATACCGCCCACCCGTCCGATCTCGAGATTGCCGCGCTGATTTCCAGCAAAATTTGCCACGACGTTATCGGCCCCGTGGGCGCGATCAGCATCGGGCTGCAGTTGCATGATGAGGAAAAAGACGAGGACGCGCGGAAGTACGCCTTCGACATGATCCGCAACGTGACGGCTCAGGCGTCTGTTTGTCTGGAGTTTGCGCGGTTTGCATTCGGCGCCAGCGGATCGGCGGGCGCACTGATCGACCTTGGCATGGCTGAGAAAATCTCGCGCGGATATGTCGTCAACGGCAAGGGCAGGGCGAAGCATCGGCTCAATTGGAGCGGCTCACCCGGCTATATGAGCAAGGATAAGGTGAAGCTCTTGCTCAACATTATCTCGTCGGCGATCACGGCGTTGCCCAAGGGCGGCGATATCGATGTCACGATCGAAGGGCCGGTTGAACGGCCAGCGTTTCATGTCGTTTGCCGGGGGACCGGCGCGCGGCTGCCACAGCACCTCAACGAGTATATTACGGGCAAGGATGCGCCGCCGCTCGATGCGATGACGATCCAAGCTTATTACACCACGCGGTTGGCGAAGCTCGCGCACATGCCGATCACGGTGGTGAAAGATGGCGTCGACGTGCGCATCCATGCAGCGGCTGGATGATCGCATCGTCAATGCTTCATTAACCATCTGCACGTCACAGTCGGGTTTGGTCACTTGGCAATTGCGCCGGTGATCCCTTTGCTGAACGTTGTGAGCGCCGGGTCGAACTCCATGAAGCGTTGCCTGATCGTGGACAGCAGCGATGTTGTTCGGAAAGTCGCATCCGCCATACTCTCCGGGATTGGCTACGAAGTGATCGAAGCCAGCAACGGCAAGGATGGCTACGACCTGGCCCGCTCGACGTTGCCGGACGCAATTCTGCTCGATTGGCAGATCCCGGATCTGTCGGCGCACGACTTTATCGTCAAGCTGCGCATGCCGACGTCGGGACCGCGTGCCAACATCGTGTATATGACGACGGAATTCATCCAATCCGATATCACGCGCGCGCTGGCGGCAGGTGCTGATTCCTGCCTGATGAAGCCGTTTGACAGGGCTTCGCTGGAGGATCGTTTCCGGCTGCCACGTGCCGCCTAAAGTGCGGTCGGTGCCGATGGAATGGACGACTCGTCGACGATATTTGATTGAACCGATGTTGCACGTTTCAGACTGATGTCTGGGACTTAAGCCCCCGCTTGCTCTGGTTGTTCTGCTCCAGACTTGGTAATCACATCCTGGCGTTCCATGTGAGCGCAAGGGGGGCTCAGTGCTGCGCGTTGATACATTGAGGCTTGCGCCAATGCCTCCGCTCAGCTTCGAGGTCGCCGGTGGCGAGTGTCTCGCTGTCGAGGGCGCATCGGGTACGGGGAAGACACGGCTCTTGAGGGCGATTGCTGATCTCGATCCCGTCGAGGGGCTCGTGTTTCTCGACGGTGCGGAGCGCGCGGAAGTTCCCGCTCCGCAGTGGCGGCGCATGGTTCGGTACGTGGCAGCCGAGCCCGGCTGGTGGAGTGATACACCGCGCGCCGCCTTTGCGCCGGGATTGGTGGACGGTGGACGGCTTGACCGGCAGTTGGACCATGTCGGGCTGACGCGGGCACATCTTGATATGGATATCGCGGTGCTTTCGACGGGGGAGCGGTCGCGGTTGGCTTTCGTGCGGGCGCTGCAGGGTGATCCGAAAGTTCTGCTGCTGGATGAGCCGACGGCGGCGCTCGATCCGGGCAGCGCGGCGCTGATCGAAGAACAAATTAAATTCCAGCTTTATGGCGGTCGGATCGTTCTCTTAGCGACGCATGATGCTGGTCTCTCGCAGCGGCTGTCGCATACGCGGTTGGTGTTGCCGAAGCCGCGTGCCGTGGCTGGCGCGGGGGCATCATGAGCTACGTGCCGTTGACACCGTTCGATCTGGCGCTGGCCGCGATCCTCCTCGTGGTCACGGCCGGTTTGTCGCTCGCGTTCAGGCTGGGGCTGGAGCGAACGATTGCAATTTCGGCGTTGCGCATGTGTGTCCAGTTGGGTGCTGTGGCGCTTGTTCTGAAGCTCGTGTTCGAGAGCGGGTCGTCGCTGGCGACGGCGGCATTTGCGCTAATGATGTTGGCGGCAACGGCGTATGAAGTCGGATCGCGGCAGGAACGCAGGTTTCACGGTGCCGCATCGTATCTGATTGGTGGCGCGGCGCCGTTTGTTGCGGGGTTGATTGCGTCCGTTTTTGCGGTGTCGGCGATCATCGGGTCGGAGCCGTGGTGGTCGCCGCGCTATCTTCTGCCAATCCTCGGCATGGTGATTGGCAATGCATTGGCGGGCGTGACGCTCGTGCTCGATGCGATCACGAGTGCCGCCAGCCGGGAGCGGGCGGCCATCGAAGCGCGGCTGGCGCTCGGCGAAACGCGGACCGACGCAATGCAGGATGTTTTGCGGCGCGGATTGAAGGCCGGCATGACACCGATTTTGAGTGCGATGGCGGTGGCGGGATTGGTGTCGGTGCCGGGCATGATGACCGGGCAGATTTTGGCTGGCGCCGATCCTGTCGATGCCATGACCTATCAGGTGATGATCCTGTTTCTGATCGCCGGGGCGACGGGAATTGCGGTGGTTCTGGCGGGGCTGGCTGCTGTGATGCTGCTGACCGATGACCGGCACCGGTTGCGGCTTGATCGGCTCTCGGCGGCGAAAAAGACGGACTAGCGCAAATCGAAAAAGCGCGCCGGATGAGGGCGCGCTTCTTTATGATGGGGTCCGCGGTCGATCTGGATTTTTTGACTAGGGCTTGGGTTCGACGGGGGTGACCGGGGCGACGTCCGCGGGCTTGCCTGCTCCGAAGGCCGGCATCTCGAGCTGTGAGGGTGTGGCAGCCTTGCTCGACGCGGCGGCGGCGCGTTCGGCAGCGGCTGCCGCGCGCTCGGCGGCTTCGGCTGCGCGTTCGGCGGCAGCAGCGGCGCGGGCTGCGGCGTCTTCGGTCGCGGCGGCGGGAGCAGCGGCAGGTGCAGCGGCTTCCGCTTCAATTGCGCCGGTTTCAATGGCGGCAGCTGGGGGCGTCTCGGCAGGTTTTTCAGCTGTCTTTTCAGCAGCCTTTTCCGAAGCAGCGTCGGGCTGTGCTTCGCTCGATTTCTTGTCTTCATTTTCGGCGGACTTCGCCGCAGGCTCCTTGCCCTTTTCCTTTGCCGACTTGGCGGGCTTTTCCTTGCCCGGTTCATCCCAGCAGACGTTGGCGGAGGCGGTGCAGGTGTGCTCATCGAACAGAATGACGTCGATGTAGAGCTCGCACTTCACGTCCTTCTTGCCGATCGTATAGTTCTTGATGCCGTTTTGAGCGGCCCATTCGGCGACGTGCTTGTCGAGAAGGTTTTTCGCATCTTCGGTTGGGCCGTCTTTGCCGTAGTCGTTGACGAGGAAGCCCATCTTTTTGCAGGCCGCATTCGCGGTGCCAGCAGAGAGTAGGATGGCCGCTGCGGCAGCTAGTGCGGTCAATGGGGAGCGGGTGAGCGCGCGCATCAAAGATCGTCTCCTATCGGTGGCCGCGTCTGGGCCAGCACAAGATTTCTGCCATACCTATAGCCATTGATCCGCAACGCGACCAGAGGCGAGGGCATCTAACACCCGTATGCTTTTCAACAATCTGTTGATCTTGTGGCCTAACGACGGCGTTGCGGCTGGTCAGTCAGGACGTGTGGCCTATCGGCCATGCGGAGAACCCCGGTGTCGGGTTTCAACGGGCGGGCGCGGCTCGGGGCGGGAGAGCGATCGGGAGGGTGATGAACTGGCAACGTCAATGCGTGACCCGGGTGGCCGCCGGGTCGTCGTCTCGTGTTCGGTTAAGGCGCTTGCGCGGAGTTTGGCCTCGCAGCGTCTTGGCTGTCCCTATTCGGGTTTCAGCTCAACAGCCTTCGGGCCCTTGCCGCGTTTGTCGGGCTCGGTCTCGAAGGAGATGCGCATGCCTTCGGCCAAATTCTGTAGGCCGGACTGCTGAAGCGCTGTGATGTGAACAAAGATGTCGTTGCCGCCATCGTCCGGCTTAATGAAGCCGAACCCTTTCTGTTCATTGAAAAATTTTACAGTTCCTAGCTGACGAGTCATTTGCCACCGATCTGCTGCTTTTTGCTTATGCAGGCACCAGCCTCCCGCGACACTTCATCAACTGCGGCGCCATGTCCTATGCGATCAAAGTTTTTTACCTTGCGCAAGGCGCAAATGACACGCTTTGCGACAATTTTCGTGATCACAACCTGAGCGGGCAGCGCTGGCAGATTGGCTGCGGGTTGTCACGGCCGCGCGGGCGGGCAGTTTTTATCCAAGACGTAAAAGGCTCCCGGATCGGACGTGAAACGGGTCGTGATGGCGGGCAAAACAGTGCGGAGTTTGCCGGCGAGTGTGTACGGGGGGTTGAAAATTACCAGTCCGGTGCCGTTTAGGAGGCTGGTGTCGATGGGGTCGCGGATGAACAGTTCGGTGACCAGGATCTTGTCCAGGCCGAGGGCTGCGATGGCCGCATAGAAGCGGTCGAGGGCGCGGGGGGCTTTGATCGGATACCAGAGGATGACGGTGCCGGTGGCGAAGCGGCGCTGGACATCCTTGAGCCCTGTGACGAGGCGATCCAGTTCGCCGGCTTCTTCGAACGGCGGATCGACGAGGATAACGCCGCGGCGTTCCTTCGGCGGCAGCAGGGATTTGAGTGCGGTCCAGCCGTCGAGATGCAACACCTTGGTTTGGACGTCGCGCGCAAAAAGGCTGGCCAATTCGGCGTGATCTTCCAGGTGGAGTTCGTTGGCGACGAGGACGTCGTTTTCGCGCAGGAGGCGGCGGGCGATCAGCGGGCTGCCGGGATAGCGGACGAGGGCTTCGCCGGGGTTTTCCGATTGGACGCAATCGAGGTAGGGCGCGAGGATCTCTGCGACTTCGGGAGAGAACGGTTCGGCGCGGATAAGGCCGATGCCGGAGAGCCATTCGCCGGTTTTGAGGGCCTCGACGCTGGTGAGATCGTAGAGGCCGGTGCCGGCGTGGGTGTCGATGACGCGGAAGGGGGCCGGCTTCTGCTTCATGTGCTCAATGACGAGCGTCAACACGAGATGTTTTAGAACATCCGCGAAGTTTCCGGCGTGATAGGCGTGGCGATAGTTCATGAGCTTGAGGGTTAACGCGGCGCGGGATCTGGGCCGTGCGGGCTTCATGCCTCGAACCCGCGCGGCTGTCACGCACTTGCGCGAGACTGAGAATGGGGCATAAGCGGCAGACTTACCGGCGAGCGGGACCTTCAGTCCGACATTTTGCAGGTGCTCGCAGGTAACATTTCACTTGCGCGCGGCCGCCCACCATCCCCGCGTGTGACCCCAACAGGCAGATCCATGTCCCCTTCCAAGGCGTCCTCAGACCCGGCGTCGTCGCGCCCCGCGTCATCTCCGCTCCCGACGGTCGCCATTGTCGGGCGGCCGAATGTCGGCAAGTCGACGCTGTTTAATCGGCTGACGCACACGCGCGCGGCGCTGGTGTCGGATCTGCCAGGACTGACGCGCGACCGGCGCGACGGGGAGGCGAACTTCGAGGGACATGTTTTGCGGATTACGGATACGGCGGGTCTGGAGGAGGCGACGCGGGGGTCGATTGCGGACCGGATGCGGCAGCAGACACTGGCGGCGATCGAGATGGCCGATCTCGTGTTGTTCGTCATCGATGCCAAGGATGGCGTGACGGCGGCGGACGAAGCATTCGGGCGGATCGCGCGGCAGTCGGGCAAGCCGATTGTGCTGGTTGCCAACAAGAGTGAGGCGCGGTCGTCGGCGGCGGGGTTCTACGAGGCCTACAAGCTGGGGCTTGGCGAGCCGGTGGCGATTTCAGCCGAGCACGGCGAGGGCCTCGGCGACCTCATGATCGATGTGCTCAATGCACTCGGTCTGAAGCCGATCCTCCGGCAAAAGGATCCGCACGCGGAATTGGCCGAAGAAGCGTTGCCAGAGGATGAGGAGTCGTTGCGCGCGCATCGTCCGCTGCGGGTTGCGATCGTGGGGCGGCCAAATGCGGGCAAGTCGACGCTGGTGAATGCGCTGCTTGGCGAAGACCGCATGATCACCGGGCCGGAGCCAGGGCTGACGCGAGATAGCGTCTCGAGCGATTTCCAATGGAAGGGTCGCACCGTGCGGCTCTTCGATACGGCGGGTCTGAGGCGCAAGGCTAAGATCACGGAGCTGGCGGAGAAACTGTCGGCGTCAGATGCGGTACGCGCGATCCGGTTTGCGGAAGTCGTGGTGTTGCTCGTTGATGCGGAACATCCACTCGAGCATCAGGATCTGACGATCGGTCAGTTGGCGACGGATGAGGGCCGGGCGTTTGTCATCGCGGTCAACAAGTGGGATCTGATCGAGGACAAGCAGAAGCGGCTCAAGGATATTCGCGAGTTGGTGGCGATGAGCTTGGCGCAGGTGCCGGGTGTGGCGGTTGTGCCGGTGTCGGCGCTGGGTGAGAACGGTCTCGATAAGCTCATGACGGCGGTGTTCAAAGCGGCGGAAACTTGGAACCGGCGCGTGTCGACAGCTGATCTCAATCGCTGGCTGGCAGAGGCGCTGGCGCGGCATGCGCCGCCGGCGGCGGCGGGCAGGCGGATAAAAATTCGTTATGTCACGCAGCCGTCAACGCGACCGCCGACATTCGTTGCCTTCTGCCAAAAGGCTGAGGAGATGCCCAAATCTTACCTCAAATATCTCACCAACAGCCTCCGGAAGGCGTTCGATCTGCCGGGTGTTCCGATCCGGTTCAATCTCAGAAAGGGCGAGAATCCCTTCGAAAAAGGTTGGCGGCGGAAGTCTTGAACGGCGGCGCGGCTGCGGTTGCCGCAGCGGTCATCGGACGCTGGCGCCGCGTGGCGTGGCAAGCTAATTTCCGCCGTAAGCTTTGAGCACAAGTGTAGCGCACGGACGCCGGGGCGGACGTTCGAACGACAGAAAGGTTCACAACGATGATCATTACGAAACGCATATCGGCGTTGGCGATGGCCGCCGGAATGGCGATGATTGCGGCATCGCCAGCTGAAGCCGTGAATTCCAAGGTGCGGGAAGCCTGCGGCGCGGACTACAAGCGGTTTTGCCCGAAGTACGAACCCAACTCGACGAAGGCACGTCAGTGCATGCGTTCGGTGGGTAAGCGACTGTCCGTTGGGTGCATTGACGCGCTGGCAGATGCCGGTGAGATCCGCCGCCCGAAGCGTTGATCGCTGCACATGCGACGCGCATCAAGACACACGCCCCTGGTCCGCCAGGGGCGTGTTTTGCTTTGTGGTGATGAGGAGGGGCCCAGAATCACAGTGGGCGGGAGACATACAGCGAACCGTTAAGAGGCTGCCATCTCACCGCCCACACAGGCGTCACCACTTAAGGCGCCGCACCGGACCCCGACATTTAGTTGGTCGCGGCCCTCGATTCAAGTGCTCTCGATCAATGATGTTGCCGCGTTGGCGCCGGCGCGGAATGGGTGTGCTAGAGAGTGATCCATCGTCACGCTGGCGGGGTGTCATGACTGAGAAACCGGACGTGCTTTTCTATCATTTGGAACGGCAGCCGCTGGAGCGGGTGCTGCCGGGGTTGCTTGAGAAAACATTGCAGCGCGGGTGGCGTGCAGTGGTTCAGGCGGGCAGTGCGGAGCGGCTCGAGGCGCTCGATGCATCGTTGTGGACCTATAGTGAGGATAGCTTTCTGGCGCACGGCACGGCGAAAGACGGACATGCCGAAGATCAGCCGATTTTTCTGACGCTGGAGCCGGTGACGCCGAATGGGGCCGGGGTGCGCTTTCTCGTCGATGGGGCCGATGCACCGGATTTCCAGACGCATATCCGGCTCGTGTATCTCTTTGACGGCAACGACGAGGGGGCCAAATCGCATGCGCGCCAGCAGTGGGCGGCGGCGAAGGCGGCGGGCTGCAAAGTGACCTACTGGAAGCAATCGCCCGAGGGGCGCTGGGAGAACAAGGCGTGAGGCGCCGTCGCGTCAGCCGTTGCCACGGGTTTTACGGGCGAAGAAAAGCGTGAGGATGCAACCGGCGACAAAGATGGCCGGCATGGCGGCGGGCGGGGCGAGTTCGAGTGCGATGCCGCCGATGATGGGGCCCAAGAGATCGCCCACCGTATAGACGATGGCAACGGCGGCGAGGATCGGTAGGAGGCCAACGTCGGCCCCTGCGGTGATAGACGCTTCCATGACGGACAGCGTGTAGAGCGCTCCGGCGGCGGCGCCGAAGCCTAAAATCACGACGTAGGATGCGAACGGCGATGTCATTGCGGGATGCAGGAGAGCGAGTGCCGCGATCGAGAGAATGAGTGCGCCGCGAATGGCGGGGCGCGCGCCGGCATTGTCGGCGTAGGTGCCGAAGGGGAGCTGGCCGAGGATGTTGCCGAAGCCTGAGAGCGCGGCGAGCATCGCACCTGCGGCGGCGCTGAGGCCCAGCGTGACCGCATAGAGGGGCACGGCCGCGGCGGCGACGCCTTCAAGAATGCCACCGAGGAAGGCAACGGCGAAGGCGAATGGTGCTAAGCGGATGCCCTTCGTGAGATCGGACAGGCGGGCGCGGCCGGTGGTGACCTGCGGCAGGTGCATGCCGATGGTGAGGACTGCGCCGATGATGGCAGCGAGGATGCCGATCATAAAGCCGCGTGCGGGGTCGTCGGTGGAATAGGCCGCGATGAGCGGTCCTAGCCCAAGCGCGCAGGAGCGGATCGTTTCATGGAAGGCGAGGAGCCGTCCGCGTTGGCCGCTGATGGCGAGGTGATTGACGAAGCCGTCGCTCAAGACCCACCGCATGGAGGCGCCGAGACCGACGCCGAACGAGCCAAGGCCCCACAGCCACAGCGAGCCAGTGCGATCGGCGCCAACGAGGCAGAGCAGCGACGCGACGAGTACGAGCGCGGCGAAATAGAAAACGCGCACAACGCCGAAGCGGCGGGCGACGCCGGGCAACACTGTCGACATGGCGATAACGCCAGCGGCCGGTAGGCTTGCGAATGTTCCAGCGACAGCTGTCGAGTAACCATCGCTAACGAGGGCGAGGCCGACGAGCGCAGTGGCGAGCCAGCCGGGCGTTTCGGAGAGTGCGGCTGATACCGACAAGGGGAAAATGGTGCGGTAAAGTGCGAAGGGAGTGCCGCCGCTCTCATCGATGTGCGGCATGCACTCCCTCCGGAACTCTTACACTTCGCCGGGTCGCCCTTTACACTGGGCGCCGCGCGGCAATCAACGGCCGTTGATGACGCCGCCAATCTGGCGGACGAAGCTTTCGAAGAAGCCGGCGAGCGGCTGGTTCGCGGTATTCTTATTGTTCTGGGCAGTCATGATACGGGTCCTTGGGGTTTAGGCTCTGATTTTTCGAGCCTTTTACTTGAGCCTTGCGCCGGTCCGGGGATCAGCGCTAAACTCTACATCGATGAATATATATTCTGCGCCGCAGAAGTCAAGGCTACAGTGTAGAAAAAATCATCTACGGTGAAGGAATTATTGTTGCAGGACGAACACGAAAAGTCTCGCCGGGGTCGCCGGGGTATCCGCCGCCAGGATCTGGTCGACGCGGCGCTTGAGATGCTGGCTGCCGAGGGGGAGCAAAGCTTCTCTGTCCGCAAGCTGGCCACCGTCGTGGGCGTCGACGGCATGACGATCCTGCATCACTTCAAGTCGCGCGAGGGTTTGATGCGGGCGGTGGCCGACGCCATGGTCGCGGGTCTGGATATCGAGCGGCCGAAGGGGGCTTGGCGCGAGATTCTGTTGGAGGTGGCGCAGCGCTATCGGGGGCTGGCGGAGAAATACCCGAAGGCTTTTCACATCGTCACGCGCTACCAGACGAGCGGGCCGGCGGATTTCGAGCTGGGCGAGATGGTCTACGCGGCGCTGCTTGATGCGGGCTTCAACGAGGTCGACGCGGCGGACTACGGGATGGCGCTGTTTACGCTGGCGATCGGGTTCGGCGTCGTGGAAGTGGGCGGCATGTTGAACCCATGCACGCCGGAGGAGTTAGCAGAGATAGAGGCGCTGGACCCGCGATTGTTTCCGGTGACGCGCAAGATGGGCCCCGTGTTTGCGCACGACGAAAGCGACCGGGTGTTTGAGATCCTATTGGGGTCGTTTCTCGACGGGATCGAGCGGGCGTTGGCGCCGCCGCGGGCGTAGAGCCATTGCGGAGGACGTGTGATGGATGACGATCTCAATGCCATGAGCCGGGACCAACTTGCCGACGAGGTCCGGAAACTACGCGCTGGAATTCGGGCGCATCGCGATTCTTCAGGCCACGCCTTATGCTGGTATCACCCGCAGTTGTGGAGCCTGTTGCCGGAACCGATGGCCCCTGACGTCGCGGTGCCGCCGTGGCCTCAATTCATGCGCGGGTGCATTGCGTTTCGAACGTCGCTCGATCGGGAATTGCCAGGTGCCGTCGTAGACGATCGCGAATTTGGAGATTGAGCGTTCGAGGACAACATGGCGGCCAACAAAACAATGCCGACAGCGGTGCGTGTCGAGACGTTTCTCGATGCTGTGCCCGATGACAGCAAAAGAGCCGATGCGCTTTGTCTGATCGACCTTATGAAAAAGGCGACCGGCGAGCCCCCCGTGATGTGGGGGCCATCCATTGTCGGGTTTGGCAGCTATCATTATCGCTATGAGAGTGGCCGCGAGGGCGATAGTCCCCTTGTCGGCTTCTCGCCGCGCAAGACGTCTCTGGTGGTCTATATCGTGACGGGTTTTGATGGCGCAGAGCCACTGCTGGCAAAACTCGGCACGTACACGACAGGGAAGTCCTGCCTCTACATTAAGCGGCTTTCCGATGTGGACTTGAAGGTCCTCGCCCGGCTGATCAAACTGTCCGTCCAGGCTGTGCGAAAGAAATACGCGCGCTGAGCACCGTAGCAGGGCGTGCCCGTCCGGCAGTTACGAGATCCAGCCTTTGTCGAGGTCCATGGCTTGGCGGGAGATGGTTTTGCCGGCGGCGTCGCTGTGGACGGCGGTCCAGGCGAGGTGGGTGCCGGTTTCTTCCGATGAGCGGGAGCGGAGCGAGAGCAGGACGTGCTCGGTTGCTTTGGCGGGGATGGGTTCGTTCAGGGGAAAATAGAGCTGTTCCCAGTGGGTGCGGGGCGCATCGGGGGCGGTGGAGATTTCGAGATCGCCACCGAGGCCGGCGGTCCACCAGTAGGCGAAGCCGTAGATCCAGGCGTCGTGGTCGAGGGTCCAGGTGATCTCGCCTTTGCGGGTGCCTTTTTGCGGTCTCGTTAGATCGATGTCGTCCCACATTTTGGCGGCGCGGCCGTGGTCGAGTAGTTCGGTGGGCTCGAGCGTGCGCACATAGACGTTGTTGACGCTCATGGTGCGGGCGGGTTCGAGGTCGAGGCCGTGGCCGACATCGCGCCACGCGTTCATTTCGGTGGCAAGGCGCGGGGATGTGACGGGGCAGGCGAATTGCTGAATGCGCGAGGGGATGACGGTGCCGCCCGGTTTCAACATGCGATCGAGCGCATCGGCGAGGGTTTCGAGGATGTTTTCTTCCAGCGCATAGTTGCCGAGCGTTTCGGAGATGATGACGTCGGCTTGCGGCGCGTCCAGCATGTCGGTGGAGCGGCAGGGGTAGAGGTGGCAGTTGCGAGCGCGGTTTTGTTTCAGGACGGCGGCTGCGACGGCGGCGACCTCTTCGGACGCTTCGTAGAGGTGGACGTCTTTGGCGCCAAGCTTGGAGGCCATGAGGCCTAAGAGGCCGGAGCCGGCGCCGATGTCGGCGACGACGGATCTGCCTTTCACGATGGCGCGTTCGAGCGCTGCGAAGAGCGCTTCGTTGCGGGGCTTATCGGCAATGAGGGTGCGGTGGTACTCGATACGCATGGTGGCGGTCAGGTTGTGGTGCCGGAACGGGCGCGCCAGATGAAGTAAAGGCCGAGCAGGAGCATCGGCAGCGAATAGATCTGGCCGGCGGTGAAGGGGCCGACGTTCAATGCGTGGCCGAGGTGGGGTTCGCGGAAGATTTCCGAAACACTCCGCGCGATGGCGTAACCGGCGAGAAACACACCGATGATGAGGCCGGGGGATTTGAGCGCGCCGCGATGGTGGGTGAGAAAGCGCAGCACGAGAAACAGCACGAGGCCTTCGAGCAGGGCTTCATAGAGCTGGCTCGGATGGCGGGTGGCGGGTTCGACATCGGGGTGGAGAAGTTTTGCCTGTGGGAACGTCATGGCCCACGGAACGTCGCTGACGCGGCCGAAGAGTTCGCCGTTGATGAAGTTGGCGAGCCGGCCGAAGAGGAGGCCGATTGGGTTGGCGGCGGCGCACAGGTCCATGGCGCTCCAGGGGCTCACGCCATAGGCGCGCGAGAAAAGCCAGATGCCGACGGCGGAGCCGAGGATGGCGCCGTGGAAGGACATGCCACCCTGCCAGACTTTCAGGATGTCGACCGGATTGGCGAGGTAGCTCGCCGGGTCATAGAGGAAGACGTATCCGAGACGGCCGCCGAGGATGACGCCGACGGCGATGTAGACGAGGAGGTCGTCGACGCGCTCGACGCCGAAGGGGGGCTTGTTGCCGCGCCAGAGATCGGTCTCGCGGAGCAGGCGGCGGACGTAGAGCCAGCCCAGGATGAGGCCGGCCATGTAGGCGAGGCCGTACCACTTGACGCTGACGGGGCCGAGGGAGAAGGCGACCGGATCGATCTCGGGGAAGGGGATGGCGAAAATGGTCATGTGATCGAGGCCTTGAGATCGGAACGCCGGGCGGCGGCGGACGTTAGGTTGGGGGTCGGTTAAAGTCCAGGGCGGAGGCGGTTTTCAGGTTCAGGGCTTGGTTGCGCTTGGCCGCCGCAGTGCCCATAGTCTGGCCATATCTCAAAACCGCGACAGCACCGGGTTCTGGAGCGCCGCAATT
>LNFM01011875.1_pt1 | contig 24576 bp, 23 predicted proteins | sample 596031 | NCBI WGS metagenome assembly LNFM01 (sample SAMN04254537, study PRJNA301005) | activated carbon metagenome | isolation source: dual media filters at the Ann Arbor, Michigan drinking water treatment plant | place: USA: Ann Arbor | reverse complement strand
GGCTTGTGGCCGTCGGCGAAGGTCTTGATGTTGATCAGCACCTTCTCGCCCATGTCGATGCGGCCCTCGAGCGTGGCCGAGCCCATGTGCGGCAGCAGCACGACGTTGTCGAGCTCGACCAGCTTGGGGTTGACCTGCGGCTCGTGCTCGTAGACGTCGAGGCCGGCGCCCGACAGCTCGCCAGCCTTGAGCATGCGCACCAAGGCGTTCTCGTCGATCACCTCGCCGCGCGCGGTGTTGACGATGATGGCGCTGGCCTTCATCAGCTTCAGCCGGCGCGCCGACAGCAGATGGAAGGTCGCCGGCGTGTGCGGGCAGTTGACCGAGACGATGTCCATGCGCGCCAGCATCTGGTCGAGGCTCTCCCAGTAGGTCGCCTCGAGCTCGCGCTCGATATCGTCGTGCAGGCGCTTGCGGTTGTGATAGTGGATGGCCAGCCCGAAGCCGCGGGCGCGGCGGGCCAGCGCCTGGCCGATGCGGCCCATGCCGACGATGCCCATGCGCTTGCCGAGCAGGCGGCCTCCCAGCATCGCCGTCGGGCTCCAGCCGGTCCACTTGCCGGCCCGTACCAGGCGCTCGCCTTCGCCCATGCGCCGCGCCGTCGCCAGCACCAGCGCCATCGTCATGTCGGCGGTGTCCTCGGTCAGAACGCCCGGCGTGTTGGTGACGGTGATGCCGCGCTGGCGCGCCGTGTCGAGGTCGATGTGGTCGACGCCGGTGCCGAACGAGGCGATCAGCTTCAGCCGCGGGCCGGCCTGCGACAGGACGCGGCTGTCGATGCGGTCGGTGACGGTGGGCACCAGCACGTCGGCCGCCTTGACCGCCTCGACCAGGGCGCCGAAGGCCAGCGGCTTGTCGTCGGTGTTGAGACGCGTGTCGAACAGCTCCATCAGACGCGTCTCGATCGCGTCGGGCAGCTTTCGCGTGACGATCACCAGCGGCTTCTTCTTGGAACTGGACGGCATGGACGATCTATACCGGGCGCTGGCGGTGGGAACGAATCCGATTAGCAATTCCTCAAGTGCCTTGTCCAGCAACCGCGGCCGATTGCACGACGCGACCGAAAAGCACGCATTATCAGCCGGTTGTCGATCGTCACGAAGAATTGAGGTATAGAGCAGGCGATGGGATTCCGACCCACCCCGATCATTTGGGCGACTTTCGCGGCCGTGATCGCCCTGTCGCTGCCGGGCGTCGCGACGTCCCAGGGCACCGCCCGCTCGGGCGACAAGGCGACCGCTACCCAGCGCAAGGGATCGGGCCTGCCGCTTTCCGCACCGGCCCCGGCACGCGCTATCCGGTCGACTGGGTGTTCAAGCGCAAGGCGATGCCGGTCGAGATCGTCGCCGAGTACGAGAACTGGCGCAAGATCCGCGATTGGCAAGGCGCCAGCGGCTGGGTCCATCAGAGCCTGCTGAGCGGCAAGCGGAGCTTCATCGTCTCCTCCAAGGCCACCAGCGTGCACAAGACCCCGGCCACTTCCGCCGAGATCGTCGCCAGGCTGGAGCCCGAGGTGATGGGCGAGATCCGCTCCTGTACCGGCGACTGGTGCCGGGTCAGGGTCTCGAACGTAACCGGCTGGATCCAGCGCACCGGCATGTGGGGCGTCTACAGGTCCGAGCCGATCAACTAGGCCCGGGAGCAGGTCGATGGAGCAGGCAGTTTGCCTTTTGGCGGTTTGCAGCCGGAAGCAATGCGCTCTGGCGGCCGTACCGGCCGGGTCGTAAAACTGGCGCCACCGTGGCCCACGAAGTCAGCCTCAGCTACGCGCGCTCCGACCACATGTCGCCCACCGGCCTGGTGCTGGCGGCCGTGCTGCATGGCGCCGTGGGTCTGGCCCTGTGGTGGATATCGCCGCTCACCCACGTCGACCGCGCCGAGAATCCCATCGAGATCACGATGGAGCAGGAGCCGGCTCCCCCGCCCCCTGAGACGCCGGCGGCTGCCGAGCCGACGCCACGCCAGGAAGCGGCCGCCACCCCGCCTCCTCCTCCTGCCGCACCAGCGCCGCCACAGCCGGCGCCATCGCGCGCGACGCCACTGTCGGCGCCGATCGGCGACACGCTCGACCCGAAGGCCCAGCTCGGCGCCCAGCCGCCCGACCCGAAGGTCGCCGCAGCCAAGGAACCGAACAGCGCCGGGCCGACCGCCCCGAAGGCTGAACCGGAGGCCGCGGCCGAGTCGGAACAGCGCGAGCCGGCAAGGCAGGAGGCAACGCAACCGGATTCTCCCAAGGCGGAGGCGCCCCCGCCCGAGATCGTCAAGCCCGAGATCGTCAAGCCTGAGGTCCCCAAGCCCGAGGAGAGCAAGCCACAAACGGCCGCCGTTCAGCCGGCCCCCGCGAGGACCGCGCCTGCCAAGCCCGGGAGATCGACCACATCCGCGGTCGAGCTGAGACCGGAACCGGAGAAGGAGATCGAGCCCGCCAAGCCAGTCGAGCCGGCGAAACCTGTCGAGGCAGCGAAGCCTGTCGAGGCGGCAAAGCCTGCCGAGCCGGCAAAGCCTGTCGAGGCAGCGAAGCCTGTCGAGGCGGCAAAGCCTGCCGAGCCGGCAAAGCCTGTCGAGGCGGGGAAGCCTGTCGAGGTGAGGAAGGCAGCCGCGGTGGAGATCAAGCCCGAGCCGCCGAAGGAGCAGCAGCAGGCCGCGCTCGCACTCCCGCCGGCGCCGCAACTGCCCCCGGCACCGCCGTTGCCGCCCGCGCCTCCGGCGCCAAGCCTGGAAAGCGCTCTGCCGCCGATCGACGCGCCGCCGCCGCCGGTGACAGCGCGCGAGATCCCCGCGCCGCCGCCACCACCGCCACCGCCCAGGCCGGCACCAAGCCTGGAAAGCGCCCTGCCGCCGATCGAGGCGCCGCCGCCGCCAGTGACCGCACGCGAGATCCCCGCACCGCCTCCACCACCGCCGCCGCCCAGGCCGGTGCCGACCCTGGAAGCCGCCCTGCCTCCGATCGAGGCGCCGCCGCCGGTGACAGCGCGCGAGATCCCCGCGCCGCCGCCACCGCCAGCCCCGCCCAAGCCGGCACCGCAAGCGGCTCCGCCAGCGCCCAAGCTGCCACCGCACGCGCCCGCGGCCAAACCGGCCCAACCTCCCCAGCAGGCGCAGCAAGCGCCCCCGCAGCGCCAGCAGCAGCTATTCTCGTCGCCACTGTCGAACGTGCCGCAGCGACCGCCGCCCAACTCGCAGCAACAGGCGTCACGCTCGCCGTCGCCGACGCTCGTCAATCCGGCCGAGGCCTACGGCCTGCGCAAGACGCACGAGGACTATTTCTGGTCGGTCGTGCGCAAGATGGCCCAGTATCATTTTCAGCCGAAGATCTGCCCCGACATCGGTGGAGGCGAGGTCGTCGGCCGGTTCACGATCGCCCGCGACGGGCGGTTGCTCGACGTCAGCGTCGCCAAGTCCAGCGGCTGTGCATCCGTCGATGCGGCCATGATCGAGATCGCCCGCCAGGCCTCGCCCTATCCGCCGCTCCCGGCCGAGATTCGCGGCGACCGGCACGTCTTCACTGTTCCGCTCAACTACCGGCGCAACGACCCGCGTTGAGGGAGCGGGGCGCCGTGACCGACATCAGCCTCGCCTCCCGCCGACCGCAGCCGATGCCGCCGAGCGCGCTCGCGCTGGCGATCGTGCTGCATGGCGCCGTCGCCGCGGCGATCTGGTGGCTCGCACCGCACCAGCCGCAGGAGTCGCAGGACGAGCCGATCATGGTGATGTTCGATTCGTCGCCGTCGAACGTCGGCCTGCAGGAGCCCGAGAAGCCCGGACCGCCCGCGGAGTCCGAGGCGGCGAGCCCGCAGCCGTCGAACGAGCCACCGAGAGACGCCAGTCCCCAACAGCCACTGGCACCGGCGCCGACTCCCGAGCGGCAGCAGGCCCCCGCGACCGCATCGACGCCCACCCCTGCGCCGGAGCCTGAGCAGGCGCCCGCGCCGCTCCCCTCCCCGGCCCCGGAACCACGACAGGCACTGGCGCCCGCACCACCGCCCACGCCGGCGCCAGATCCGCAGCAGGCGTCAGTGGCGACGCCGGCGCCAATACCCACCCCGGCACCGGAACCGCAGCAGGCACCGACGCCCAGCCCGGCTCCACCACCATCGGAGCCCGAGCAGGTCGCTGCCCTGCCACGGTTCGAGTTCTCCATCCCGCCGCCGCCATCGCCGCCGCCACCGCCGAGCGCACGCGAGTTCGCCAGCGCGGCCACGCCGCGCCCGCCGCCGGCAGCCGTCCAACGCACCACGCCGGCACCGCCGAGGCCGGCGCCACCGTCACCCTACCGGCCGCCGCCGGCGCAAGCGCCGGCGACGATGCCGTCGCCGATCCCGGGGCCGCAGCCGGGCGACGTCCTGCCGGGCCAGGGACGGCAACGCAACGACTACCTGTCGCGGGTCGCCCGCCAGATCGCCCGCCATCGCGTCTATCCCGCCGTTGCGGCGAGCAACCGCCAGGAAGGTCGCGTGGTGATGCGCGTGACCGTCGCCCGCACCGGGCATGTGCTCGAGGTCAGGGTCGGCACGTCGAGCGGCTGGCCGGCCATAGACGCCGCCGAGACCGAGACGATCCGCAAGGCCGGCCCGTTCCCGCCCGTGCCCGGCGACATGCCGGGCGACCCGATCATCCTCGTGCTGCCGATGACCTACAATCTCAGCGCGGCGCGACGATGAGGCCCGGCCTCTTACTTCTTCGTTCCGTTCTTCTTCGGCCTGGCCTTCTTCGCCGGTTTGCTCGGGGGCGCCGCGGTCCCGAGCATGCGGCGCACCGCCGCGGCGAAAGCCGGGTTGACGTTGGGAGGAAGAGGCTTGGGCATTGGCAAACTCCGGGAGCAAGTAAGCAACGCTCTACGCCTTGGGCAACGACGGGCACGCTCACCATAGGCGATTGTCCCTGCAGCTATCAACCGGGCATGCGTCTCGAGTCCCTCCGCCGTAGGACGGGGCTGTCGAGTTCACCCTCATGTTGTCCTCCCCGCGCTGCGCGCAGGGAGGGCAACATGATGCGTGAACTCGGCAACGTAGGACGAAGGAGGGATTCGAGATGTGTCCAATCCGTAGCAGCGAAGCTGGGGAGGAGAATGATACGAGCGGCGCGGCGCCCTTACGCGAAGTCCTGCGCCAGCGTCTGTCGGACCGCTTGCAGCATCACCGCCATGTGGCCGTAGTTGGGGTGATCGAAGCCGACGACGACGTCGTCCTTGCTGTCGCGGAAGGCTGCGATCTGGGCCGGCGTGAAGGCAAAGCGCAGGAAATGGACCGACGAGGTCTTGCCGTCCTCGCGCGAGCGCTCCTGGTCGCTCTCGGCCGCGCCGCGGACCTTCTCGACCCCGATGCGGATGAACGCGGTATGCTCGACGCCGCCCAGGGTGGCGAGCACGCGGGCGCGGCGGATCGGGTCGTCGATCTCGAACATCACGGTGGCGACCAGCTCGCTGCCCTGCGGGATCAGCGGATTGTAGGCCGCGAGCTCGCCCGGGATCTGCTCCGCGCCGCCCTTCTCGATGAACAGCATCTCGTGCACCTGATGCAGCATCGTGTCGTACGATTCGAAATAGAACGTCGCGAACGGACCGACCTCGAGCCGCCGGTTGCGCTTCAGCTCGGTGATGCGGCGGCGGCGCTCGGCGCGCTCCCTGGCATAGTCGGCCATCGGCAGGATGACCGACGCCTCGATGGCGCGTGGTGTCATGGCTGCTCCTCCAGCAGGCCGTAGGCGCGCGCCATCAGCTCGATCGGATGGCTGGCACGCGACGGCTTGGGCTTGTCGTCCCCGGCGGCGATCTCCATCACCTGCATCAGGTGATCGGCCGCGAGCGGGCATTCGGACGCGACGAAGCTGGTGTCGTTCTTCAGCGCCGCCTGGGCGGCCGGCCTACCGACCTTCACCGCCGTCTCGAAATTCTCGGTGCGGGCGCCCCAGATGCCGCCATGGCCGCTGCAGCGCTCGATCACGGCGACGCGGGTCTGCGGCACCAGGCGCAACATCTCGGCGGCCTTGGCGCCCATGTTCTGGGCGCGCGCATGACAGGCGAGGTGGACGCTGACACCGCCCTCGATCGGCTGCAGGCCGGGCGCCAGCCCTTCCTTCCTGGCGATGTCGACGACGTACTCCGAGATGTCGAAGGTCGCGCGCGACAGGCGCGCCACGGCTTCGTTCTGGGCCAGCAGCAGCGGCCATTCGAACTTGAGCATCAGCGCGCAGGAGGGCGTGAGCGCGATCACGTCGTAGCCCTTGTCGACCCACGCCAGCAGCGCCGACGTCACCTTGTGCGCAGCGTCCTCGACTCCCTCCAGATCGCCCAGCTCGAGCTTGGGCATGCCGCAGCAGGCGGGATGGACCACCTCGGTCTCGACGCCGTTCCGGGTCAGCACGCCGCGCGCCGCGGCGCCGATGCCGGTGTTGTTGAAGTTCACGAAGCAGGTCGCGTAGAGCACGGCTTTGCGCTTGCCGTAGGCCGGCGCCGCCTCGTTGAGGAAGGCGCCTTCGCGCGCCGCCCGCATCTCGAAGGTCTCGCCGGCATAGCGCGGCAGGCGCGCGCCGTGATGGATGCCGGCCAGGCGCTGCAGGCCGCGCCGCGTCAGCGTGTTCTTCTCGTCGGTCGCCCAGTTGGCGGCCGCGGCGGCGAAGCTTCCCAGCCGGCCGGTCAGGTCGGTGTCGGCGAGGCGGCTCTCGACGAAGCCGATACCCTTCTTGCGCGCGTGAACGGCGCGATGGCGCAGCATGAGATGGGGGAAATCCAGCGCCCATTCGTGCGGCGGCACGTAGGGGCACTTGGTCATGAAGCACATGTCGCAGAGCGTGCAGGCTTCCTCGACCTCGGCGAAGCGCCCCTTGTCGACGCCGTCGAGCTCGCCGGTCGAGCCGTTGTCGATCAGGTCGAACAGGCGCGGGAAGGAATCGCACAGGTTGAAGCAGCGCCGGCAGCCGTGACAGATGTCGAAGACGCGCTCCATCTCCTTCTCGAGCGCCTTCTCGTCCCAGAACCAGGGATTGTGCCAGTCAAGGGCGTGACGAACGGGGGCTTCGAGGCTGCCTTCGCGCATGGGGAGCTTTGCTCGGTTGGAGGGCGTGGTGGTGGGGTGGAGGTCGGGGGTCGAGATCAGGTGGTGTCGGCGTCATACGCCCACCGGGGGCTCATCCATGAGCGCCACGGGAGCGGCGCGCTCATAGGCGCTAACCCTCGTCGAAGGCCCAACAAAACCTCATCCTGAGGAGGCTGCGTAGCGGCCGTCTCGAAGGATGGGCACCAACAACATCGTTGGAAAATCGGTATCGCAGCACTCTCGTCGTTGCCGACCCTTCGAGACGCGGCCCTCCGGACCGCTCCTCAGGGTGAGGCCCCTTTGTAAGCTAGCGCCTCGTGGCGCGCTCCCAGCGATGGCCCTCCCGTCGCCGAAAGGCGACGACACCTCCCCAGCAAAGCCGGGAAGGTGCAGGTCCGTCGAACTCTTCGGCCTGATCAGGCGAGCGTGTCGAGCGCCTTCTGGAAGAACCAGTCGGCGATCTCGCCGAAGCCCTCTTCGCGCGCGGTGCGCGCCATGCCCGGGTACATGTCGGTGTACTCGTGCGTCTCGCCGGCGATCGCCGCCTTCAGGTTGAGTGGCGTGCCGCCGATCGGCAGGCCGGTGGCCGGGTCGCCGCTCTCCTCGAGGAACTCGAGATGGCCGTGGGCATGGCCGGTCTCGCCCTCGGCGGTCGAGCGGAAGACGACGGCGACGTCGTTGAAGCCCTCGACGTCCGCCTTCTGGGCGAAATAGAGATACCGACGATTGGCCTGGCTCTCGCCGGCGAAAGCAGCCTTCAGATTGTCCTCGGTCTTCGAACCCTTGAGATTCGCCATCGCTTTTCTCCCTTCATTCTGTGCGGCCAGCCCCTCGACCGGTCCGCTGCCGGAAGTATGGGTAGCCCCGCCGGGGGCGTCAAGCTCTTTAGAACGATTCTAATCTGTGCGAACGATTCGCAAGGCGCCGGAACGGCCCGGAGATATCAGCGGCGGACCCGGACGATGACGTCCACGCGCGACAGGCGCGTGCCCTTGGGCGGCGGCGGCAGGCCGCTGATGCTCACCTTGTCGGACGGGAAGTCGTGCAGCTCGCCGTCCGATTCGACGTAGAAGTGATGGTGGTGGCCGATGTTGGTGTCGAAATACGATCGGCCCGGGGCCACCACGACCTCGCGCAGCAGCCCGGCATCCCGGAACTGGTTCAGCGCGTTGTAGACCGTGGCCAGCGACACCGGCATCTGCGCCGAGCGCACCTCGGCGTGCAGGCTTTCTGCAGTGACATGGCGGTGGCCGCCCTCGAACAGGAGGCGCGCCAAGGCGACCCGCTGGCGGGTCGGCCGCAAGCCGACGGCTCGCAGGCGGCTGGGGAAGTCGGGGCTGGTATTGGGCATCGGTCACTCCCTATGTAGAGCGCAGGAGGGCCGCTGAAAAGGCCCGCCCTGCCGACCGCGCCGGTTTGCGCTTGGCGTCCGGCATCCTTATTGTCACCGAGATTCCAAAATCGGATGCCCGTGGGACGGTACGTGTGAGCGAGCAGAAGCACAGCTATACCTTCGAAGACCTGATCGAGTGCGCCAAGGGGCGGCTGTTCGGGCCGGGCAATGCCCAGCTGCCGCTGCCGCCCATGCTGATGTTCGACCGCATCCTGAAGATTCAGGATACCGGCGGCATGTTCGGCAAGGGCGAGATCGTGGCCGAGCTCGACATCAAGCCGGACCTCTGGTTCTTCGGCTGCCATTTCAAGGGCGACCCGGTGATGCCGGGCTGCCTGCCGCTCGATGCGCTGTGGCAGCTCCTGGGCTTCTTCCTGGGCTGGAAGAAGGCGCCGGGGCGCGGCCGCGCGCTGGGCGTCGGCGAGGTCAAGTTCTCCGGCATGATCGTGCCGACCGTGCGCAAGCTCACCTATCACGTCCATCTGAAGCGCGTCATTCTCCGCAAGCTGGTCCTGGGCATCGCCGACGGCTTCGTTCACGCCGACGACAAGCAGGTCTTCGAGGTCAGCGGCCTGAAGGTCGGCCTGGTCCAGGACGCAGCGGCGGTTCCGGCAGCGGGCTGACATCATGAAGCGCGTCGTCGTCACCGGCCTCGGGGTCGTCTCCTCGATCGGCAACAATGCCGCCGAGGTCACCCGTTCCCTGAGGGAAGGCAAATCCGGCATCGAGCTCGTGCCGCAATACCGGGAGCTGGGCTTCCGCAGCCAGGTTGCCGGCACCCTCAAGATCAACGTCGACGAGCTGGTCGATCGCCGGCTGCGCCGTTTCATGGGCGATGGCGCGGCCTACGCCTGGCTCGCCATGAAGCAGGCGATCGCCGATGCCGGCCTCGGCGAGGCCGAGATCTCGCACGAGCGCACCGGCCTGGTCGCCGGCTCGGGCGGCCCGACCACCGGCGCCATCGTCCAGTCGGCGATCATCGCCAAGGAAAAGGGGCCCAAGCGGGTCGGCCCGTTCATGGTGCCGCGCGCCATGTCGAGCACGGTCTCGGCCAACCTCGCGACCGCCTACAAGATCAAGGGCCTGTCCTACTCGATCAGCTCGGCCTGCTCGACCTCGGCCCATTGCATCGGCAATGCCGTCGAATGCATCCAGCTCGGCAAGGCCGACCGCATGTTCGCCGGCGGCGGCGAGGAACTCGACTGGACCCTGTCGGTGCTGTTCGACGCCATGGGCGCCATGTCGTCGAAGTACAACGACACGCCAGAGCGGGCGAGCCGCGCCTACGACAAGGACCGCGACGGCTTCGTGATCTCCGGCGGCGGCGGCATGCTGGTGCTCGAGGATCTCGAGGTGGCGCGCGCCCGCGGCGCCCGGATCTACGCCGAGGTCATCGGCTACGGCGCCACCTCCGACGGCGCCGACATGGTGGCGCCGTCCGGCGAAGGCGCGGTGCGCTGCATGAAGCTCGCGCTCGGCGGCTTCCCGGGCGCGGCCCGGCGTAATGCGCCGGTCGACTACGTCAATACCCACGGGACGGCGACGCCGGTCGGCGATATCATCGAGCTCGACGCCATCCGCGCCGCCTTCGGCAACGAGCGCCTGCCGACCGTCAGCTCGACCAAGTCGCTGACCGGGCACAGCCAGGGTGCCACCGGGGCGCACGAGGCGATCTACTCGCTGCTCATGCTGAAAGAGGATTTCGTTGCCGCCTCGGCCAACATCGAGACCCTCGATCCCGGCGCCGGCGACTACCCGATCGCGCGCCAGCGCATCGACAATGCCCGCCTGCAGACCGTGATGTCGAACAGCTTCGGCTTCGGCGGCACCAACGCCTGCCTGGTGTTCTCGCGCTACGACCACTGAGGGGGACCATGCCCGACAATCGTCCCCTCGCCGCGGCGCCCGATGCTTCCGGCGGCGGTTCCGCCGACGCGGGTGCGCCGACCCATACCCCGTCGCGCGCCGTGCCGCTGCCCGAGGTCCCGAAGCTGATGGCCGGCAAGCGCGGCTTGGTCATGGGCGTCGCCAACAACCATTCGATTGCCTGGGGCATCGCCCAGGCGCTGCACGCCGCGGGCGCGGAGATGGCCTTCACCTATCAAGGCGCCGCCTTCGGCAAGCGCGTGCTGCCGATGGTCGAGAAGCTCGGCTCGAAAATCGTCGAGGAAGCCGACGTCGAGAACGAGGAGAGCCTCGACCGGCTGTTCGAGCGCCTGCGCCGGGAATGGGGCCGGCTCGACTTCGTGGTCCACGCCATCGCCTTCTCCGACAAGGATGAGCTGAAGGGCCGCTACGTCGACACGACCAAGGCCAACTTCCAGCGCAGCCTCGCCATCTCGTGCTATTCCTTCACCGAGATCACCCGCCGCGCGCTGCCGCTGATGACCCAGGGCGGCAGCCTTGTCACGCTGACCTATGAAGGCGCCGTGCGCGTGATGCCGTCGTACAACGTGATGGGCGTGGCCAAGGCCGCCCTCGAGGCGAGCGTGCGCTATCTCGCGGCCGACGTCGGCCCGCAGGGCGTGCGGGTCAACGCCATCTCCGCCGGCCCGATGCGCACCCTGGCAGGCGCCGTGATCGGCAGCGCGCGCTACGTCTACCGGGTATCCCGCGAGGCCTCGCCGCTCCGCCGCAACATCGAGCTCACCGATGTCGGCGGCGCCGGCCTCTATCTGCTTTCTGACCTCAGTGCCGGCGTCACCGGCACGGTGCACTATGTCGATGCCGGCTACCACGCCATCGGCATGCCGCACGCCGGCGCCAACGGGCAGAACGGCAACGCCGAGTAGGCCGGCACGCGATCGAGGGGACCTCGCATGGGCTCGCCGCGTCGCCGTACCCTGCTCGCCTCCGCCGGCGCTGCGCTGATCGCAGCCGATCCGGTATGGGCGCAAGCGCCAGCGGTCGCCGAACCCGATCGCTTCTTCATGGCCGAGGCGTTTCGCATGAAGGACGAGGCGGTGGCGCGCGGCGATCAGCCCTACGGCGCGGTGCTGGTCGTCGCCGGCGCCATCGCCGGCTACGGGCCGAGCCGCGTAGTCAGCGACCGCAACCCCGACGCCCACGCCGAGCGCGTGGCCTTGTGGGAGGCACAGAAGCGTCTCGGCCGGCAGAGTCTGGCGGGCGCGGTGGTCTACGCGACGTCGCGCCCCTGCGCGGCCTGCCAGCGCGCACTGGCCTCGGCCGGCGTCGCGCGCATGCGGGTTGGCCCGGCGGCCGAGGATGCCGGCCCGCCGCACGCGAGCTGGTAGGCGGCCAGGGTGCTCGCATATGACAAAAAGCTGTCATCCCGAAAATGCCCTGGGTAGGCGGCCCATGCCGGGACGCTGGCCGTGGCAAGCCGTGCTGCTCGCTGCCGCATTGGTGCTGCCGATGATCAACCCAGCCCAGCCGCAGGATAGGGGTCAGTCGCTGCTCGATGCTGTCGCGCGCGGCGAGACCGACGCGGCAGGCCAGACGCCGCTCCTGCTCGCCGTCCAGAACGACAACCTCGAGGCGGCGACCCGGCTGATCGAAGCCGGAGCGAACATCGACGCCCAGGCCGCCAACCGCGACACGCCCTGGCTGCTCGCCGGCGCACGAGGGCGCACCGCGATGCTGCGCCTGATGCTGCCCAAGGGACCCGACTTCTCGATCCGCAATCGCTTCGGCGGCAATGCGCTGATCCCCGCCTGCGAGCGCGCCCATGTCGACACCGTGGCCTTCCTGGTGACCACGGGGATCGACGTCGACCACATCAACAACCTCGGCTGGACCTGCCTGCTCGAGATCGTGATCCTGGGCGACGGCGGGCCGCGCCATGTCGAGGTCGCCAGGCTGGTCCTGGACGCCGGCGCCAATCCCAACATCGCCGACCGCGACGGCGTCACGCCGCTCCAGCATGCAAGCCGCCGTGGCCAGCACGAGGTCGCCGCACTGATCGAGGCGGCGGGCGGGCGCTGAACCAGCCGGATGAGAAGGCGATGGTCGAGGTCAGCCGCTTGGCTGCTCTTCCCGTCCGATCCCACCCGTCGGGTCGATTGCCGGGGAGACAGGAACCTCTGCGCGACTATTGCTCCGGCCGCGATCGTTCGTCGCGTATCTGCCGTCCGCACCGGGCATGTTGGCGCAACCAGCGACCACATCAACGATTGCAAGCCAGACGAGCGTGCTGCTTAACCACTTGGTCATTGGATTGGCCCTTCGTTGGTCCTCCTCGGCACGAGGTAGACTGAACCATGACAGCCTCTTAGCAGATGGACGGGCCGCCTCGAAGCCGCCGAGGGCCTGCCGCGGCGTTCACAATCCCGTCAAGCACGCTTGCGAGTCTCCTGCCTGCATGCCTCGAGGCGACGCGTGATAGGCTGACGCCCATGCGTTCCTTCATCTCGACCCTGCTCGCCTTCTGCGTGGTGCCCGGCCTGGCCGCGGCCGAGTCGCTGACGCCATTGAGCTTCCGGTCGGCCCTGGAAGTGGCCAGGCTCTACGCTGCCGACCGTACCCTGACGGTGACATTCACCTACATGATCCTGCACGTGGAAATCGAGGAAGCCCTCGTCAAGCTGCGCGCCGCCGGCAGCGACGCCAAGCAGAATGCCCAGCTCGTGCAGACCGTGATGACCAACGTGCGTTTCCCGGCCCCCGGGGCGTCCGATCCTGCCCTCGATGCCGAGTGCAAGGCAAAGAACGTCGCGAACGAGTTCTACATCTTCAACGGCAGCTTCAGCGTCCCCCTCGCCCACCGCCGGCCGTTCAACACCCTGACGCGGTGACCGCCTCATCGTTCTTGCGCACGACGAAGAGCATGAACGCCACGGCGGCGGAGGCCAAAGCCCTCATTGTCGTCCTGAGCAAGGCGCGGTTCACCGCGCCGCTAGCGAAGGACCCCATCGCCACTTGCCGCGAGCGTCCTGTGCGGCTTCTGGCGATGACATCCTTCGCTGCGCACAGGGTGACAGGAAAGATGCGCCTCTCATCCGACTCTCGAGAACTCTTCGTGGCACGCCCCCGAGCTCAATCGGCCGCCTCGGCGAGGCGCAGGCGCGCGGTTGCCGCAGAATCGACGACCCCGGTGGCGGCGTCGACCGCGACGCCGTAGATCTCGCGCGCGGCGCCGGCGCTGACCACGCCGTCGAGCACGTCGCGCGCCACGGCGGCGGGATCGCGCCGTCGCGGGTCGCCCCAGCCGCCACCGCCCGCGGAGCGCACCTTGAAGACCGGGTTCTTCAAGGTCCGTTTGCCGTAGGCGGGCAGGTCGTTCACCAGCTGGCCGGCGCTGGCGATGGTCATGTCGGCGCCCGCGCCCTCGCCGCCGCCGTTGACGCCGTACGCGGCGGCATAGGTCAGGCCTTCGCTGCGGAACGACTGCACGACGTCGCCATAGACCTCGGCCTCGTACTCGATGCCGCCGCCGCCGCGCCGCTCGCCGGGCCCGGCGCTGTCGCAGCGGATCTCGTGACGGTGGATGCGGATCGGGTAGAGCCGCTCGTAGGCCTCGACGTTGGGCACGGTGAGGCCGCCCAGCGCGCCCAGCAGGCCGACCTGGTGGAAGCCGTCGCGCTCGGCCACGGCGCCGGCGCCCGACAGCGCGTTCCAATGATAGAGCACATAGGGCTCGCCGGCGGCGTTGTGGCCCGTGCTGATGCCATGCACCGTCTTGCCCCAGCCCGCGCAGGCGCGCCTGGAATCGGCCTTGGCCAGGGCCTTCCAGATCGCATGAACGATCTCGTGGCCCATGTACATGGTGCTCATCGTCTGCGGCGCAGGCGCATTCGGGTTGACCAGCGTTCCCGGCGGCAGGATGAGCTCGGCCGAGCGGAACGTGCCCTCGTTGATCGGGATATCCTCGCCCATGAAGGAGGCGAGGCCGACATAGGTCAGCGAATAGGTGTTGGCGAGCGGGCTGTTCTTGAAGCCGCGCATCTGCGGGTCGGTGCCGGTGTAGTCGATCGTGAGCTTGTCGCCCGCGATGGTGAGCTTGACGTGGATGTTGAAGCGGCCCGGTGCGAAGCAGTCGTTGTCGGTGTGCTCGTCACCCTCGTAGACGCCGTCGGGCAGGGCGGCGACGACCTGGCGGAAGCGGGCGTCGGCATGGTCGAGCACGGCGTCGAAGATGTCGGCGATCACCGTCGTGCCGAGCTCGTTGCCCAGGGTCACGATGCGATCGCCGCCCACCCGCGTTGCCCCGATCATCGCCTGCAGATCGCCATCCAGCAGCTCGGGCGTGCGGCTGTTGAGCAGCAGCAATTGCCAGACGTCGCGCCGCACCTCGTTCCTCTCGACGATTCGGATGGGCGGCAGGCGGATGCCCTCATGGAAGATCTCGGTGGCCTCGCCGTTGTAGGTGCCGGGCGCGCCGCCGCCGATGTCGGACTGATGCGCGCGGTCGCAGGCGAAGGCGACAAGGCGACCGGCGACGAAGACGGGCGTGGCGATCACCCAGTCGGGCAGATGGTTGCCGCCGCCGACGTAAGGGTCGTTCATCAGGAAGACGTCGCCCTCGGAGATGTCGTCGCCGAACGCCGCGATCAGGGCGCGCACCGCGAAGCCGCCGCCGGCGGCGTGCGCCGGCAGGCCCTCCGCCTGGCTGATGATGTGGCCGTCACGGCCGGTGATGAAGCAGGTGAAGTCGTGCGCCTGGCTGAAGATCGGGCTCAGCGCCGTCTGCTGCATCACCCAGCCCATCTGGCGGCAGATGTGGTCGAGACGATTCTGCGTCAGCGCCAGGAGAACGGGGTCGACGATGCGCTTGTCCATGGGTCACCTCAACTCGATCACGAAGTTGCCGGCGCGATCGACACTGACATGGTCGGCGGGGCCGGCATAGAGGGTCATCGTCTGCTCCTCGATGACCAGCGGTCCGTCGAGCACGTGACCGGCCCCGAGGTCGGCGCCGCGATAGACCGGAACATCGGCCCAGCCGGCATTCCTGTCGATGAAGACGCGGCGCATCTCGGCGGCGCGCGGCGTGCCGGTCGCCTCGGCGCGCTCGGGTACGGCGAGGGCCGAGGCCGCCACGGTCGCCACGACGCGCAGCGCCGCGATGCGGATCGGGGTGATCGGCTTGATGTGGCCGTAGAGCCGCCGATGGTCTGACTCGAAGCGCCCCTTGAGGGAGGCAATGTCGTCGTGGGAGGGCTCGTAGTCGACCTGCACCGAGCGCATCTGGCCCTTGTAGACCAGGTCGAGCACACGGCGCAGGGTCGGCGGCGACGCCGCGGCCTCGGCGCCGACCTCCTCCAGTGCCGTCGCGGCGAGCTCGGCGAACGATGCGGGCAGGGTCGCCATCGCCTCGTCGCCCAGCGGCGCGTCGAACACGCGATAGAGGTCGTGCCGGATGTCGCTGTCGAGCATGCCGAGCGCGCAGAACGCGCCGGCATGGCGGGGCACGTAGACGCGCCGGCAGCCGAGCGTCCGGCCGACCGTCGCGCCATGCATCGGGCCGGCGCCGCCGGCGGCGATCAGCGTGTAGCGCGCCGGATCGAGGCCGCGCTTGACGCTGATCTCCTCGACGGCGTGCAGCAGGTTCTGCTCGAGCAGCTGCACGATGCCGATCGCCGCCTCCTCGACGTCGAGGCCGAGCGGCCCGGCGACGCGCTCGGCGCAGGCGGCGCGCGCCCGCACCGGATCGATCACCACCGAGCCATCGCCGATCGGCCCGGCGCGCATGCGGCCGAGCACGACCAGCGCATCGGTCGTGGTGGCGTCGCTGCCGCCGCGCCCGTAGGCCGCCGGCCCCGGCGCGGCGCCCGCGCCCTGCGGCCCACAGCGCAGCAGGCCGGCCTCGTCGACCCGGGCGATCGTGCCGCCACCCGCGCCGACCGTATGGATGTCGATCGCCGACAGGCCGACATGATGGCCGCCGATGCCGAAGCCATCGATCAGCTGGGCCCGTCCGGATTGCAGCATGCTGACATCGCAGCTGGTGCCGCCGATTTCCATGGTGATCAGGTTGTCGCTGCCGCACAGCCGGCCGTAGTAGCGCATGGCGCCGATGCCGGCGGCCGGGCCCGACAGGCAGAGCACGGAGGGCGCCCGCGCCACGCGGCTGAGGCCGATGGCGCCGCCGTTGCTCTGGATCAGCGCCACCTCGCCGCCGAACCCGAGGCCGCGCAGGCGCTCGCCCAGCGCCTCGAGATAGGCGATGACGCGACGGCGGATATAGGCATCGACGACCGTCGTCGAGCCGCGCTCGTACTCGCCGACGATCGGCGCCAGGCGCGACGACAGCGAGATCGCCATGTGCGGCGCCACGCTGCGCACGATCTCCGCCGCCGCCTCCTCGTGCCGGCCGTTGGCATAGGCATTGATGAAGCAGATGGCGACGGTCTCGACGCCGCGCTGCGCGAACCTCTCGACGGCATCGCGGACATCGTCCGACGAGAGCGGCGCAAGCTCGTTGCCCTGCGCATCGAGGCGCCCGCGGATGCCGAGGCGAAGATGGCGCGGCACCAGCGGCTCGGCATAGGGCACCCGATGGTGCCACGGGTTCTCGCGGATGCTGCGGCGGATCTCGACGCTGTCGCGGAAGCCCGCTGTCGTCAGCATGCCGACCCTGGCGCCCTTGCGCTCCAGCACGGTGTTGGTGGCGATCGTCGAGCCGTGCACGAACCAGCCGCAGCCTGCCAGCAGGTCGGGCACCGTCGTGCCGAGCCCGGCGGCGGCGGCGGCGACCGCGTCGAGCACGCCCTGGCTGGGATCGCTCGGCACCGACGGCACCTTGAAGACCTCGATGCCGCCGTCGGGCAGCTCGACGACGAGATCGGTGAAGGTGCCGCCGACATCGACGCCGATGCGATTGCCGGCGGGACCACGCGAGATCGAGGCGTCAGGCATGACGGTCACGGCCGATAGGGGAATTTCGTGCTGCCGCCCCGGGTCACCGGGACGGGCTTGCCGTAGGCGCGCTCGAGGCCCTGCTGCGCAAAGTAGTCCTTGAAGCGCGGCACGTTGGGATTGCGGTTACGCTCCTCGAAGTAGGGCAGCAGCGGCGCGTACCAGTCGAAGATGCGCCGCAGCTCCTTCACCGGCTCGTCGGAGATGTCGACGCGCAGGTCGCAGCGCGGGACGATCTGCTCGCCGAACGTCAGCAGGCCGGCCGACGTCTGCCCTTCCTCCTGGCCGCCGGCGTCGCGCCCCGCCTCGATGGCGTGCAGCAGGCGCACCTCCAGCGCGTCCGATTCGCGCTCGTGAAAGGCCTCGGCGATCGCCTCGGCCACCTGCGGCCCCGCCAGCACGTTGCCCATGGCGACGAAGTTCTCGCCCGTGATGTGGCCCGCCCAGGGCATGTTGGCGTCGCCGGTGAAGGCGGCGGAGCGGCCGTCGGCATCGACGATGCCGATCTGGCGCTTGCCCGGCCAGTCGTCGCTCGACGTCACCTCGGCGACGACCTTGCGCGGGCTGTAGCCCTGCTCGAGCAGGCGCAGGCTGAACACGCCGAGCCGCGGCTCGGCGACGGCCTGGAAGGCGACCGCGCCGGCGTGCGAGACGAAGGAGCATCTCGTGCCGATGGCCGGCGAGCTGGTCGCAATCGCGATGCCGCGATGGCCGGTCCTCTTGCACCGGCCGACGATCGTGAACGTCATGTCGTTTCCCTTGTCGAAGATGTGTTCTGCGGCAGCGCCAGCAAATCCTCGTCGCGCCAGCCGAACTCGATGGTGTCGCCCACGCCGGCGCCCGCGAGGCCGGGGCTGTCGGCGATCAGCGTCGTGCCGCCGGACTCGATCGTGAGCCGCGTCAGCGCGCCGAGAAAGGACCGCGAGCGCACGACGCCGCTGCCGCGCGCCTGGCCGGCCGGGATCGACGGGCCGAGGACGATGGCTTCGGGCCGGACGGCAATCATGACGGCGCTGCCGGCGGTCGCCGGCTGGCCGCGGACCGAGAGCTCGCCAAGCGCCGTCGACACGCGCAGCCCGTCCGGCGCCGCCCCGGCGACATGCCCGGGCAGTAGGTTGGTCTCGCCGACGAAGTCGGCGACGTAGGCGCTGGCCGGACGGCGGTAGATCTCCTCGGGGGTGCCGATCTGGGCGACCCGGCCCTTCTCCATGACGACGATGACGTCGGACAGGTTCATCGCCTCTTCCTGGTCGTGCGTCACGTAGATGAACGTGATCCCGACGTCGCGCTGAAGGGCCTTCAGCTCGCCCTGCATGCGCTTGCGCATCTTGAGGTCGAGCGCGCCCAGCGGCTCGTCGAGCAGCAGGACGCGCGGCCGCGTCACCAGCGCGCGGGCGAGCGCCACGCGCTGCTGCTGGCCGCCGGAGAGCTGGCGCGGATATTTGTGCGCCTGGTCGGAGAGACCGAGATTGCCGAGCATCGCCTCGACGCGCGGGCCGATCTCGGCCTTGGCGAGGCCATCCATGCGCAGCCCGAACGCGACGTTGCGGGCCACCGTCATGTGCGGGAACAGCGCATAGCTCTGGAACACCATGCGGGTGTGGCGGCCGGGCTCGTCCTTGACGACCGGCTCGCCCGCCACCGTCACCTCGCCGTCATCGGCCTGCTCGAAGCCGCCGATGATGCGCAAGGTCGTCGTCTTGCCGCAGCCCGACGGGCCGAGCAGCGTCACGAACTGCCCGCGTGCGACGTCGAGGTCGATCCCCGCCACGGCCTCGAAGCGGCCGAAGCGCTTGACCACGCCGCGCAGCCGCACGTCGGGCATCCCGGCGCTGCTCGCCGTCATCGCGGCCTCACGCCGCCTTCACTTCGTTCCAGATCTCGTTCCAGCGCGACTTATCCTTGGGAATCTCCTTGAAGGCCAGGCGCGAGACGTTCTTGGGATCGATACCGAGGTCGGCGATCAGCGCCGGCTCGAGCCGGTCGACGGCCGCCTTCGAGGCCGGCGCGTAGCGCGTGGTGCGGGCCATGAACTCGCCGTACTCCGGGCTGAGCGTGAAGTTGGCGTATTCCTGCACCAGCTTCAGCTTCGAGGTGCCCTTGACCGGCGTGATCGACTCGCTCCAGCCGATGGCGCCCTCCTTGGGCCACACCCAGCCGGCATCGACGCCCGCCTTGCGCAGCGGCGCGATCACCGCCAGGAACGTCCAGGCGGCCACCACCTCGCCCGAGGCCAGCATGTTCTGCACGTCGGCGACATTCTTCCAGTAGGCGCGCAGCAGCGGCTTCTGGGAGATCAGGAGCTTCTTCACCTCCTGCAGCTCCCTCTCGTCCATGGCATAGGGCTGCTTGATGCCGAGCTTGAGCGCGCCGACGCCGAGCGAATCCTCGGGCTCATCGCGCATGGCCAGCCGGCCCTTGTATTTCGGGTCGAACAGGATGTTCAGCGAATCGACGTCGCCCGTCTCCTTCCTGTTGAAGGCGATGGCATTGGCGCCCCACACGAAGGGCGCGCCGTAGAGCTTGCCGTCGACCGTCCATTGCGGCATGGCGGCGAACTCTGGAAACAGCGTCTTGGCGTTGGGCAGGCTGGCGGGATCGAGCGGCTCGATCAGCCCGGCCTTGGCCGCCGGCGCGATGTAGTTCTGCACCGGCACGATCATGTCGTAGAGCTTGGTGCCGCCGCCGCGCAGCTTGGCGATCATCTCGTCGGAGCTGCTGTAGAAGGTCGGCTTGAGGTCGATCGAGACCTTCTTCTTCGCGTCCTCGACGAACGGCCCCTCGCCCCACGCCGACCAGGTGAAATAGTTCAGGGTCCGGTCCTGCGCCAGGGCCCGGCCGGCGCCGCCGGCCATCGCCGCCGCGCCGAGGCCTGCGGCGCCGAGCGCCCGCAGGGCGCCGCGCCGCGACATGCCGGCGGGCAACAGCAGATTGAGGTCTATTCTCTCGGTCATCATCGGTCTCCTGTCGTGTCGGGATTGCTCACTGTCTTCGGTCGGCGGTCGTCCGCGCGCGCCGTATTGCGATCTCCGCCAATCCCGCCATCACGCAGCTGACGACGATGGTCAGCGTGGCGATGGCGTTGATCTCGGGCGTGATGCCGAAGCGCAGCATCGACCAGATCATCATCGGCAGGGTGTTGTCGGTGCCGGTCGTGAAGAAGGTGACCACGACCTCGTCGAAGGACAGCGTGAAGGAGATCAGCGCCGCGGCGAGGATCGCCGGCGCCAGCAGCGGCAGGGTGATCTCGAGGAAGATCGTCAGCGTGCTTGCCCCGAGGTCGCGCGCCGCCTCCTCGACCGACGGGTCGAAGCCGACCAGCCGCGCCGAGATGATCAGGAAGACGTAGGGAAAAGCCACGATCGAATGACCGGCGATGACGGTCAGCAACGACAGGTCGGCCTCGACGATATTGAAGAAGCTCAGCAGCGCGATGCCGAGGATGAGATGCGGCACCATCATCGGCACGCTAGACGCCGAGCGCAGCACCGTGCGCCAGCGGGCCGCATAACGATGGACACCGGTCGCCATCGCGACGCCGAGCGCCGTCGCCAGGATCACCGTCGCGCCGGCCACGATGAAGCTGTTGGCGAGCGCCGCGCGAAAGGTCGTGTTGGCGGCGAGGCGGCCGTACCATTCCAGGGTGAAGCCGCGGATCGGGAAGATGCTGATCTCGGACGTGTTGAAGGAGAACAGCACGACCAGCACCAGGGGCGCGAACAGGAACAGCAGCACGAGCGCCGTCCACAGCGCGAACAGCGGTGTCGTGGGGATGCGCAGCGCCGGCATCAGGCGACACCTGCCGGCCGGCCGGCGCGCAGCAGGGCGACGGCGGCCAGCAGGATGATGCCCATGATGGCGAGCGCCATCGCCGAGCCCAACGGATACTCGAAGGCGACGCCGAACTGCTGGGCGACGATGCTGCCGATCAGGATGCTGCGCGTGCCGCCCAGCAGCTCCGGCGTGACGAACGAGCCCATCGACGGGATGAAGACGAACAGGCAGCCAGTCGCCACGCCGGGCAGGCTGAGCGGCAGGGTCACGTGCCAGAAGGTGCGCCAGCGGCCGCCGCCGAGATCCTTGGCCGCCTCGAACAGGCTGGGGTCGAGCTTCTCGAGGACCGAGTAGAGCGGCAGGATGAGATAGGGCACGTAGATGTGCACCAGAGCCAAGGTGACGGCGAAATCGCTGTAGAGCAGCCACGCGATCGGCTCGCTGGTCAGGCCGACCGCCTGCAGCCCCTGGTTCACCGCGCCCTTGGTGCCGAGGATCAGCATCCAGGCGTAGGTGCGGACCAGGTAGCTGGTCCACAGCGGCAGGATCACCAGAACGAGCAGGGTCACCCGGAAGCGTTTGGTCTTGCGCGCGAGGTAGTAGGCGACGGGATAGCCGATCAGCAGCGAGATTACCGTCACCAGCAGCGACACCTTGATGGTCCGCCAGAAGACGTCGAGATAGAGCGGCCGGAACAGCTTCTGGTAGTTGGCCAGGGTGAAGTCGGCGACGATGTCGTAGTCGACGACGCGCCAGAAGCTCAGCAGCACGATGGTAGCCATCGGCAGGACGAAGAAGACCGCGATCCAGAGGCCGGGCGGTGCGAGGAAGGCCGTGGCGGCGGCGAGGCCCCGGCGGGTCATGACCCGATCCGCGCCGAGGGGCGGTGCGCCGGCGCCGGTGCAGCATGGCCGAGCGCGCGCGACAGCTCGGCAGCGCCGCGGCAGACCATGTCGACGAACTGCGGGACGCGATCGTCGGTGAGCCGCAGCGACGGCGCCGAGATGACCAGGCTGTACTGCACGTCGCCGTCGGCGGTGTAGACCGGGGCGCCGACCGAGCGCGCGCCCGGCGTGATCTCGGCATCGCTGAAGCCGTAGCCCTGGGCGCGAATGCGGGCGAGCTCGTCGCCGAGCGTCGCGGGCGCCACCAGCGTGCGGTCGGTGAAGCGCGGCAGCGGCCCGGCCGCCAGCAGGGACTCGATGAAGCGCTGCGGCTGGAACGCCAGGATGACCTTGCCGACGCAGCCCGCGTTCAGCGGGAAGCTTTCGCCCGGCCGGATGGTGAAGCGCATCGATTGCGGGCTGTCGACATTGGCGAGGCAGACGCCGTGATCGTCCTGCAGCACGCACAGGCTCACCGTCTCCTGACTGGTCTCGACGAGGTGCTGCAGCACCGGCCGGGCGATCGCCAGCACGTCGTGGGACTGCTCGGCCCGCCGGCCCAGCGAGACCATCGCGGGGGCCAACCGGAAGCGTCCCGTGCGCTCGTCCTGGCGCAGGAGACCGCCGCTGGCCAGCGTCACCAGGAGGCGATGGACCACGCTTTTGTGCAGCCCGAGCTCGCGCCCGAGCGAGGCGGTGGACCATTCGTCGGCCGAGCCGAATGCCCGCAGCACCGAGACGGCGCGCTGAACGGACTGGATCTCCCCCGGAATGGCCATTGACCTCGTTGTCTCACGATGTGAGACGGCGTCTCACTATTGGAAGCATACGAAGTGAAGCGCCGCCGTGTCAAACAGATGACGGGTCGCAAGAAGGGGCGGTGACGAGGAGGCCGCGACAGGGTGGGCCGCGAGAAAGGTCCCGGAAAGGGGCTAGACGACGATGTCGATCGAGGTCGCGAGCGCCCCGGCCTCCAGGCCAGGTGCTGGCGCGAGCTTCATCTCCACGAGCGCGCGCTGGCGCGGGTCGCGGATGCCGCGAAACACGCCGTCGCGCTCGTTGCCGGGATCGCCGGCGATGTAGAGCTGGCTGGTGAGCATGCGGCCCGTGGAGGTCGCGACCTTGAAATGGATGTGCGGTGAGCGGCCGGCATAGGCCACGGGCTTCAGCGTGCGGAAGCTGTAGCGGCCGTCGGCCGAGACCAGCAGGCGGCCGTAACCCTGGAAGGCCGAATCGCGCCGCTCCCGACCGGGCTGACGCGGATGGTCGTAGACGCCCTGGGCATCGCATTGCCAGATCTCGACCAGCGCCCCCTCGACGGGCCGGCCATCGACACCGAGCACGCGTCCTTCGAGATGGAGAATGGTGCCCATGGCACGCGCCGCCTGGCCGCGCACCTGCACGAGATCGTTGTCCATGTCGGCCGGAAGGGCCGCCGGATAGAACGGCCCCTCGGTCTGCCGCGGCGTGAGAACGAGGCTCGTGGCCCCGGCACCGAGAGGCAGCAGGCTCGCGCCGGCGGCGGCGAGCAGGAGGCGGCGCGACGGGATGGCAATCGTCATGTCCAGTTTATGGTAATCGCCAGGGCGCACTGCAAGCAGGCTGGGGCGACGACCGGAGATGTCGGCAGCGCATCGAGAGACGCATCGCGGCATGACACGCCGGTTGGTAGCAAAGTCAGCGCCTACGGGTTCACCCTTGCGCTGGGAGCGCGCCACACATCAATTTGTCCTCCCCGCGCTTCGCGCAGGGAGGACAACCTGATGCGCGCTCGCCGGTTCGGTGCTGGGGCATCCACCCACCTCTCCTCCCCCGCGCCATGCGCGGGGCCCCTTTCTCTCCCCCGCTGACGCGGGCGGAGAGGACCCGATGAGCGACCTCCATTCCGATCTGGATGTGTCCACTCCTCCTCAGCTTCGCTGAAGCGAAGCTGAGGAGGAGAGCCGAAAAGTCAGCGCCCATGGACGGCGAGCCCGGTTCAGCCAGCCGCGCCGCGAATGACCTCGAGAAAGGCGTCGCCGTAGCGCTCGAGCTTGGCGTCGCCGACGCCGTGGATCTCGCGCATCGCGCCCTGTGTGCCCGGCCGGTGGGTGGCGAGCTCGACCAGGGTGCGATCGGAGAACACGACGTAGGCCGGCACCTTCTGCGCCTGCGCGAGCCGGGTGCGCAGCGCCTTCAGGGCGCCGAGCAGGGCCTCGTCGGTGCCGGCGACAGCGGGCGCCGCGGCTGCGGTCTTGCGTTCCCGGCGCCCGCCCTTCGCCGTCGCCGAGGCGAGGTTCTTGCGCAGCTCGATGCGCGCCTTGCCCTTCAGCACCCGCCAGCCTTCATCCGTCACCAGCCAGCGGCCGTGCTCCATCAGGTCCTGCGAGATCAGGCCGGTCGCCGAGAGCTGGCGGAAGATCGAGCGCCACTCGGCCGCCTTGCGATCGGCGCCGACGCCGAAGGTGGGCAGGCGATCGTGGTTGAACTTCAGCACGTTCTCGGTGCGCTCGCCGGTCAGGATGGCGACCACGTGCTCCACGCCGAAGCGCTCGCCGGTACGCACGATGGCCGACATCGCCTTCTGCGCCTCGATCGTGCCGTCGAACAGCTCGACGCCTTCCTGGCAGAGGTCGCAATGGCCGCACGGCTGCGATGCCTCGCCGAAATAGGCGAGCAGGGTCTGGCGCCGGCA
>LNFM01008048.1_pt1 | contig 24581 bp, 24 predicted proteins | sample 596031 | NCBI WGS metagenome assembly LNFM01 (sample SAMN04254537, study PRJNA301005) | activated carbon metagenome | isolation source: dual media filters at the Ann Arbor, Michigan drinking water treatment plant | place: USA: Ann Arbor | reverse complement strand
CCCCGCCGATCCAGTCGGCGCCGGCGGAGCTGAAATGCACCCGGTCGCGCAACATGAAGGGCTCGCCCCGCGTCGCCAGTCGATCCGCCGAACAGTCTCCGCCCATCCGCCCGTGCCAGTCCCAGAACGCCACACCCATGTCGGCAGCGACCCGGCGTTGCACGTCCCGCACCACGGCGAGGGACGGCGGCGGGCTGCGGCGACCGTCGGCGCTGCAGCCGTTGGTGACGCCGTTGCGCAGGGCGTCCGGCGCGCCGAGGATCATCAGCGAGGCTTCCGGGGCCAGCCTGCGCAGGCGCACGATCTGGCCGCGCAGCAGGGCCTCATAGGCGCGCGGGTCCAGATTGTCGTCGAACCCCTCATTGGTGCCAAAGGCGAGGACGATCAGCGCCGGCCGCCAGGCCGCAAGTTCGCGCGCCACAACCCGCTGGTCTCGCGCCGCCAGATCCCGGATCGTCGCCCCGACCACGCCGAGACTGGACACCTCCACGCCCGGAGTCATGTTGGTCAGGCGGACATCGTGCAGGGACAGGACATCGTCCAGCGCGCGGAGCTGGACCTGTCGCGGACTCCCGTCGCTGTAGAGGATGGCGCAGCGCGCCTCACCGAAATCCACCGTCCAGCGTTGGTCGTCCGCAGTCACCTCAAGCCGTCCTGGCCCATCCCCGCACAGGCCGATCTGCACGAAGGCGGGCGAGACCGTTTCGCGACGGAAGGACAGGGTGCTGCCCGGCTGGACCGTGACGGCTTGCACGCCGGACAGGCCGACCCCGGCCCTGACGTAGCCCGCATTGCCCGCCAGGGGCGCGAGCGTGGTCGTCCATCCGTCCGTCGTCACCTCGACCTGTAGAGGAGCATAGCCGGCATAGGGAATGCCCGGCGGCAGGACGCCTCGCCCGCCGTCGCCGAACCGCGCCTGCAGGGCGGCCCTCAGCTTGCCGGTGATGCGGTCGCCCGCGGTGTGGCTGTCGCCGATCTGGAGGATGTGCACCGGTGCCGAACCGTCACCGGTCCCCGTCCGCGCGAGGGCCTCGAACACGCCGTTCAGCGCCTCGGGCTGGCACAGGCCGTTCGGACAGACGGACGCGCCGGACAAGGGCGTATCGGCCGGACCATAGGGAACCTGGGCGGCCGCCGCGGACGCCAGAACAGCCGCGACAAGGGCCCCGGCGAACGCCTTCATGCTCAGGCGGCGGGCGGTGCGGCGGGCGCGGCGGGCGCCGGGCGGTCCAGCCCGGCGTCGCGCTTCAGCCGGGCGGCGACCGGAGCGCTCATGCGCAGATAGCCGGCCATGGACATGTGGATGCCGTCGCCGGCGCGCATCAGGACCCGGCGTCCGCCGTCGGTCGGCAGATAGGCCTCATAGCCGCCCTCGCCGTTCGAGGTCAGGCCCACGGTCTCGATATACGGCGTTGATCAGCATCATCCGGGCGTCGAAGGTGTCGCGCTTCATGCGCGGCAGGCCGACCCAGTAGACCGCGACATCGCGGCTGCGCAGCAGGGCGACCAGATCGTCGATCCGCTTGCCGTAGGCGGCTTTCCAGCCGTCGGTGCCGAACATGTGCACCACACCGCCGGTGTCGATGCCCTGGGCGTCATTGGTGCCGAACAGCATGACGGCGACATCAACCGGCTGCTCGTCGAGCTGGGCCTGGGTCCTGGCCTGGATGTTCACATAGTCGTAGCGGCTCAACCCGGTCGAAACCTGGGAGAATTTGGTGACCGAGACGTTCGGCTGGTCCTGAAGGTCGCGGTACAGGCCCGCGTACAGGCCGTCCGCCATCGAGTCCCCGAACACGCCGATCCGCAACGGACCCTGCGCCAGCCGGGCGTTCAAGGGCGTCACGCGGACGATGGCGGGAGCGGCGGCGGGCGCGGCCACGGGCGGGGGGGCGGCGGGCGCAGCGGCAGGCGGCGCAGAGGCCGCGGCCTTGTCACCCAGCATAACGGTCGGATTGCGCAGCCATGCCCGTCCGTCCGGCGTCAAAGCCAGTCCGGCCAGGACGCCGACCACGAAGATCGCCGTCAGAGCATTGACGCCAGCACGCAAAGCCATTTTCCCCGACTGAACATCGTCCAGTCGCACCTTTTACCCTATCGCCGCGATCTGGCCACCTCGCGCCCGTCTCGCGGGAAGAAAAAGGTTAATCGCGAGGGGCTTAGCCGAACCGGCGTTCGGCCCATCGCGCGCTGAAATAGCCGCCCAGTGCCGATACGGTCGTCAGGGTCGTGCCCCAGGCCAGGTCGATCAGCGTGAGGTGAAGCGACCAGACCTTCAGCGTCGCCTGGTTGGTCAGGTCATAGGTGGCATAGGCCACGAAACCGAGCACCGCCCCGTTGATCGCCGCCCGCTGCCACGCCCCCTGGCGCAGCGCGGGTGCGATGGCCAGGAAAACCGTCCCGAAGATCGAAATCAGATAGAAGGCAACCGCCGCCTGCATGTCCGGCTTGTCGGCAAGGATCGGCCCCAGCACCGGCCTGTAAAGCCGGTCAGTCATATTGGTCAGCCAGACGGCGTCTATGGCCGCGAAGGTCAGGCCGGCACCGAGATAGGCGACGATGTATTTGATCATGTCTTCAGGTCCTCAAGCCGGCTTCAGCAGATAGTGGCTGACTGCCCAGGTGTTTCCGCCATCGTTGCCGAACAGGCCGGCCGTGGCCAGATAGAACCGGCGCCAGCGCCGCCGCCACAGGGCCGCGTCGGCACCGTAGGTCTCGCGCATCAGCTCCATCACCCGGTCGCCGTTGGCGTCCATATTGGCCAGCCAGTGGTCGGCGGTGCGCTGGTAGTTGACGCCGTTCCAGGTCCATTCGCGCTCGACCCGGAACAGGTCCGGGAACTGCCGCATCAGGCCGCGGCTGGGCATGACGCCGCCGGTGAAGAAATGCTGGGCGATGAAGTCGCCGCTGTCGGTGTGGTCGAACCGGTAGGGCGCGTCGCGGTGGGTGAAGATGTGAATGAACATCCGTCCGTCCGGCTTCAGCCAGCCATGGGCCCGCGTGAGCAGGGCCCGCCAGTTGGACATGTGCTCGAACATCTCGACCGAGACGATCCGGTCGTAGACCCCCTCCGCCGCCGGCTTGAAATCGTTCATGTCACAGGTGACGACGGTCAGATTGGTCAGGCCCCGCGCCCTGGCCTGGGCCTCGATATGCCCCCGCTGGCCATGGCTGTTGGAAACGGCGGTGATGGTCGAGTTGGGGTAGCGCTCGGCCATCCACAGGCTCAGCGAGCCCCAGCCGCAGCCCAGTTCCAGCACCGTCTGGCCGTCGCTCAGGCCGGCGTGTTCGCAGGTCTCGGCCAGGGCGGCCTCCTCGGCCTGGTCCAGCGTCGTGTCGGCGGCCGGATAGAGGCAGCAGGAATATTTCAGCCGCTTGCCGAGGCAGATCTGGAAGAACTCGGGCGGCAGTTCATAGTGCTGGGCGTTGGCCGCCGCCGTGTGTTCGGCGATCGCGCGCTTGGCCATGTCGCGGGCGAAGACGGCCTCGTCGTGCGGCCCCTCGCGGTCCAGCCGCCGGCGCGCCTCGCTGACCAGACTGTCGATCGCCGGGCGGGCGATGAAATCGGGGAATGGCGCATCCTGGAGCCGGCGGATGGCGCCAGTCACGAGAGAGGTGGGCGCGAGAGACATGGGCGTTCCTGACAGGCGTGACGATAGCACTAGCTACGCTTCAACGCGTCATTCGGATGAACGGCATCCGCCCCGCGGTTTCAGGCGTATATGTTGCGAACCAAGGTTGGAGTCGGCATGCCCCCTCATCTCGTCGCGGAGACGCCCGCCTCGCCCGCCGGGCGGCGCATCGCCGTGGTCGGCTCCGGCATATCCGGGCTGTCCTGCGCCTGGCTGCTGTCGCAGGAGCATGAGGTCACCCTGTTCGAGGCCGACGACCGGCTGGGCGGGCACTCGAGCACCGTCGACGCGCCCTCACCGCAGGGGCCGGTCGCCGTCGACACCGGCTTCATCGTCTACAACGAGTCCAACTATCCCAATCTGAAGGCCCTGTTCGCGCACCTGAACGTGCCGACCAAGCCGGCCATGATGTCCTTCGCCGTCTCGATTGACGACGGTGCCTTCGAGTATTGCAGCCAGGGTCTCGGCGCCCTGTTCGCCCAGAAGCGCAACTACGCCAGCCCCCGGTTCTGGCGCATGATCAGCGACCTGCTGCGGTTCCAGAAGCAGGCGCCGCGCGATCTGGCCGAGCTGGAGCGCACCGGAGAGACGCTGGAGGCCTATCTGGTTCGCGGCGGATACGGTCCGCTGTTCCGCGAGGCCCACCTCCTGCCTCAGGCCGCTGCCATCTGGTCCTGCACCATGGGGCAGATGGCCGACTATCCGGCGGCCTCGTTCGTCCGGTTCTACATGAACCACAACCTGCTCAAGCTGGATCTGAGGCCGACCTGGCGGACGGTCGACGGCGGAAGCCGATCCTATGTGAGCCGGCTGGTCGAGGCCATCCGCGGCAAGATCGTCACCAACGCCGGGATCACCGGCGTGCTGCGCGGTCTCGACGGCGCGGCGCTGCGGTTCGCGGACGGTCGGATCGAACGGTTCGACGCCGTGGTTCTGGCGACCCATTCCGATCAGGCCCTGACGCTTCTGGAGGCGCCGTCCGCCGAGGACCGCCGCCTGCTGGGGGCCATCGCCTACCGGCCCAACAAGGTGATCCTGCACCGGGACACGTCGCTGATGCCGAAGCGCCGCAAGGCCTGGGCCGCCTGGACACACATGGGCTATTCGGAGCGCGCGGGCGAAGGCGGGGTGACCTACTGGATGAACGAGCTGCAGTCCCTGCCCGGTCCGCCCCTGTTCGTCAGCCTGAACCCGGCCAAGACGCCGGACCCGGCGCTGGTGATCGGCGAGTGGGACTATGAGCATCCCGTGTTCGACCGTGCGGCGGTGGCCGCCCAGTCCGAGCTCTGGTCGTTGCAGGGCCGCCGCAATGTCTGGTTCGCGGGCGCCTGGTTCGGTTCGGGCTTCCATGAGGACGGACTGCAGGCCGGCCTCGCGGTCGCCGAACAGCTCGGCGGCGTCCGCCGGCCATGGTCGGTCGAGAACGAGAGCGGCCGGATTCAGGTGCGCTCGCCCGTCGACCCGGACCGGCTGACCGAGGCGGCGTGACCACCCGCCCGGCCATGGCCCCATCGTCCGCCCTCTATGTGGGCGAGGTCGTGCATCAGCGGTCGCGGACCTTTGACCACCGACTGCGCTATCGGCTCTGGATGGTGCTGGTCGATCTGGATGAGCTGGACGGACTGCAGTCGCGCCTGCGCCTGCTGGGACGTGGTCGTTTCGGGCTGATCAGCCTGCGCACCGCGGACCATGGTGACCGCTCCGGCCGCCCCCTGCGCACCCAGATCGAGGGTCATCTGGCGGAGGCGGGCATCGACATTGCGGGCGGGCCGATCCGCCTGCTGACCATGCCGCGCATCCTCGGCTACGGCTTCAACCCGATCAGCGTCTTCTTCTGCCACACGCCCGACGGCGCGCTGGCGGCCCTGCTCTATGAGGTCACCAATACCTTCCATGAGCGCCACAGCTATCTCGTGGCGGTTCCGGCGGACCGGACCGGCGCTGTGCGCCAGACGGTGGACAAGCAGCTGTTCGTCTCGCCCTTCATGGATCGGAATCTGTCCTACGACTTCACCGTCCGCCCGCCCGGCGAGGCGGTGTCGGTCGTGGTGGCAGTGCGTCGGGGCGATACGCCGATCCTCACCGCCAGCTTCGCCGGCCAGCGCAGGCCCCTGACCGACGGCCAGCTGCTCCGCGCCTTCCTCACCCACCCACTGCTGACGTGGAAGGTCACCTGGGGCATCCACTGGGAGGCGGCGAAGATGATGCTCAAGGGCGCCCGCTATCGCCATCGCGGCACTCCGCCCGACCAGCCGGTGACCGAGGGGTCGGCACGGTAGTCTTGTTTCCAGATTGGGAACGCGCTATGTTGGCTGTGTGCGTATCATCGCCAAATCGACGCTGGTGAAATTCTGGTCGGGTTTGCCGAAAGGCAAGCTCGCTGACGCCGCCCGCATCGCCCTGACGGAATGGCACACCACCGTGTCCGACGCCGATTGGGGCAACTTCAGCGAGGTGAAGGCCACATTCAACAGCGCCGACTATGTCGCAGACGGCAAGATTGTCTTCGACGTGGGCGGGAACAAGTATCGCGTCGTCGGCCTGATCGGCTTCAGGACGAAACGTGTGTTCATTCTATTTGTCGGCACGCACGCAGACTACGACCGGATCGACGTGGCGAAGCTCTAGGAGGCGATTATGGATTTCAGCACCCTGCGAACCCTGCGTGACGAGGCCGAATACGAGGCCGCGCTTGCCGCTGTCCGCCCGTATTTCGACAACGAACCCGCCGCAGACACGCCGGAAGCCGCCAATTTCGACGCCCTCACCCTGCTGATTGAGGACTATGAGGCGCGCAACTATCCGATTGCCCGCGCGGACCCGGTCTCGGTGGTCAAGTCAGTGATGGCGGCCAACAGTTACACCCGCGCAGACCTGATTGAGGTCATTGGCTCCAAGGCGCGCGCCGCCGATCTGTTGAACGGCCGCCGCGAGATCAACCTTGACCAGATCCGGAAGCTCAGCCGCGCCTGGCACATTCCTCCCGGCGCCCTGATCGACGGCCTCGCCGCCTGACGACCAATTCCGACGCAGGCGGCAGCTACGGTCCCTGCGCATCAGCGATCAGTTGCGCACTAAGTGCAGTCGAAATCGCGGGTGCACATTTCGTCGGCTTTCAACTCTTTGGACTCGCTTTTGCCCCGCCCGCCTTGCTCCCGAACGCCTCGCGCGTTAGGGACGGACAAGCGCCGCCAATATTCATCAGGTGGTGAAAATATGAGGAAGCGATGCGGAAAATCTTCCCCGACGCGGCGTCCGCCCTCGAGGGCCTGACCTTCGACGGCATGACCGTGATGTCCGGCGGCTTCGGCCTGTGCGGCATTCCCGAGCACCTGATCGCCGCCCTGCGCGACAGCGGAACCAGGGACCTGACCGTCATCTCCAACAACGCCGGCGTCGACGGCTTCGGCCTCGGCCAACTGCTGGAGACCCGCCAGATCGCCAAGATGATCTCGTCCTACGTCGGGGAGAACAAGGAGTTCGAACGCCAGTACCTGGCCGGAGAGCTCCAGCTCGAGTTCAACCCCCAGGGCACCCTGGCCGAGCGCATCCGCGCCGGCGGCGCGGGCATCCCCGCCTTCTTCACCGCCACCGGCGTCGGCACCCTGGTCGCCGAGGGCAAGGAAGTCCGCAATTTCAACGGCCGCGACTATGTCATGGAGACCGGCCTCGTCGCCGACCTGTCGATCGTCAAGGCCTGGAAGGCCGACGGCCGCGGCAATCTCCAGTTCCGCAAGACCGCCCGCAACTTCAATCCGATGATGGCCACGGCCGGCAAGGTCACCGTGGTCGAGGTCGAGCACATCGTCCCGACCGGCTCGATGGACCCCGACCAGATCCACACGCCCGGCATCTATGTCGACCGCATCGTCCTGACCGTGCCCGAGAAACGCATCGAACAACGCACCGTCCGTGCCCGGGAGACCGCATAATGGCCCGCACCCGCGAACAACTCGCCGCCCGCGCCGCCCACGAGCTGCAGGACGGCTTCTACGTCAACCTAGGCATCGGCATCCCGACCCTGGTCGCCAACTACATCCCGCATGGCATGGAGGTCACCCTCCAGTCCGAGAACGGCATGCTGGGCATGGGCCCCTTCCCCTATGAGGATGAGGTCGACGCCGACCTGATCAACGCCGGCAAGCAGACGATCACCGAGATTTCGGAAAGCAGCTATTTCAGCTCCGCCGACAGCTTCGCCATGATCCGCGGCGGGCACATCAACCTGTCGATCCTCGGTGCCATGGACCGGCAAGCTGGTGAAGGGCATGGGCGGGGCCATGGACCTGGTCGCCGGCGTCAAGCGCGTGGTCGTGGTCATGGATCACGCCAACAAGCACGGACAGTCCAAGGTGCTGAAGGCCTGCACCCTGCCCCTGACCGGCACGGGCGTGGTCAGCCGCGTCATCACCGACCTGTGCGTCTTCGACGTCAAGCCGGACGGCTCGGGTCTGGAGCTCATCGAACTGGCCGAGGGCGTCACCCTTGAAGAGGTCGCGAGCAAGACCGAGGCGACCTACACGATCGCGCCCGGACTGGCCTGACCGGCCTCAGGCGCTCGCGTACAGGGTCGCGAGCGCCGCCAGCGCCTGCTCCGCCTCGGCGCGGTCGGGCGTCTCGTCCTCGACGCCATAGCCGACCATCTGGCTCGCGCCATTGGCCTGGATGACGATACCGTCGTGGCGCGGGACCATGCTGATCGCCCGGAAATTGACGGCGTAGGTCAGCTCGGGCTGCGGCGTCAGCCAGGCGATCTGGCCCCGGACCGGGACGACGCTCTCGTCCCCGAACAGGGCCCGCGCGCCATAGCCGGTGCAATTGACCACCACCGGCTCGGCGAGGTCGGCCAGTTCCGACGGATGGTTGAACACCCGCTGCACGATCCGTCCGCCTTCCATCAGGAAGGCCTCGGTCAACTGGCGCGCATACTCCGCCACATTGAAGGTCATCTGCGGGACCACCCGGGCGGACGCCACGGGAAAAGGATGCTCGCCCATCGCAAGTTCACGCGAGTGCGGGACCAGGTCGGCCAGACGGTCGCCGTAACGGACGAAGCCGACGCGCCCCGGCGTCGGCGCCGGACCGACCGCGCCGTTGCCGCCCCGCTTGGCCGACAGATTGTACTGATCGATGAACCGCACGGGGTCGCCGTCGAGGCCCAAGAAGGCGTGGTGATCGACCCACGACCGCCGCGCCATCGCCTCCCATCGCGCCGGGAAGTCTGCAGACACCGAGGCCTCCGCCGCGATCCGCGAGTCTGGCGACCAGACCCCGGTAGCCCGCGCGGACCGGGTGTAGGGCGTGCGTTCGGCGGCATGGATGGTCACCCGCCCGCCGGCCCTCAGGATCTGCAGCGCCGCCGTAAGGCCCAGAGCGCCGCAGCCGATCACGGCGACATCCCGCTGACCGCCCGCCAGCGCCAGATCGCGCGCCGCCGCCGCCGCCCCCCAAGAGAGGGACCAGCCCGAGCCGCCGTGGCCGTAGTTGTGGACCACCCGCTTGTCGCCGACCGTTTCAGTCTCGATGCGCGGTCCCGGGGCCCGGAACGGACGGGTGCAGACGGTGATCCGGCTCAGCCGGCCCGGGTCGGTCAGCAGGGGCGCGAAGGTCTGGCGCCGGAAGACAGGACGGCTGGTCGTCACCAGGCGGGCGGGCGTCGTGGCGCAGCCTGCAAGGCCGACATAGCCCAGGCCGGCGAGGACCATCCGACGGTGCAACTGAACGTCCATCGGGGTTCCCTCAAGAAAGCCGGCCCAAGCCGCCTATCATTGGGCATCAGACCGGGCAATGCGAGCCCGCGCCGGCTCCCCATACAACCGGGACAACCTGTACCGTTGCCGCCGGGCCCAAGTCGTAGTCATACTCGTTCACCGGTCGCAGAACCGGAGGGGTGGAGTGAGTGTGATGGCCGACGGTGCCTATCGCTGGCAGGGCAACTGGCCTGCGCCTGACGCGGCGCGCGTCGCGGAAATCGACGCCGGCTGGGACGACGCACAGGTCGAGGCCTTTGCCGAGCCCGCACGGCTCGCCGCGGTCGAACGCATCGAACGCGCCCTCGCCGCCGCGCGGACCGGCGATCTGACCGAAGCCTCGGCCCAGCTGACCCATGCTCGCTCGGTTCTGGAAGGTCTGGACCCGATTGCGCTCGAGCCTCGCCGTGGGCTCGCCGGCCTGTTCGACAGCCGGGGCGGACGGCTGAAGCGCTTCCGCGAGACCTGGAGCCGCGCCGCGGCCGGGCTGACCGAAACCGCGATGGAGCTGGCTGGCCGGGTCGAAGGGGCCGCCCAGCGCTCAGGCGCGCTCGACAAGGCCTGGACCGAGATCCGGGACGCGCTCTCCGACCTTGACGCCCACCTTGCGGCGGCCGCGGGCCGGCTGTCCGGTCATGCCCCGACCGAGGGCGAGGCGCCGCATCCGCTGGTCGCGCGGCGCGCCACGCTGGACGCCTGCCGCGCTGCCGCCCTGCAATCCCTGCCGCTGATCCGCAGCGCCCAGAACGCTGACGCCCGCGCCGCCGAAGCGCTCAAGGCCTGCGCCGACGGTGTCGCCTCATGGCGCGATGACTGGAAAGAAGCGCTCGGGCTCAACGCCAAACGGCCGAAGAAGGTCCGCCCCGACCGCGATCGGATGGGCAAGGTGCGCGCGGACCTGAAGGCGCGCATGGATCGGGCGCTGGCCGAACTGACGGCATCACGCAGCCGCCGGGCCGAGGTCGAGAGCCGGATGGCCGACCTTCGCCGCCCTCTTTGATTCAGGCCGCTCTGATCAGCCCGCGCTGGCGTCGGTCCAGGCGACGATCTGCGTATTGAGATCCCGCGTCGCCAGATCGAAGGCCTCGACAATCGAGGAGACCCGGTTGGCCGTCGCCGGCTGTTCCACGGTGAACACCCGTTCCGCGGAAACCGTCCGCTCAGGCAGGACGAGCATGCGGGCGCGGGCCGTCACCACGATGGTGGGGGCCAGACCCGGCGCGTCATAGCGGGCCTCGAAGGAGCGGATGTCGATATCGAGCGACCGCTGGCCCCGGGTCAGCTCGCGCGGACCGATCAGCCGCACGCGCGTCGCCTGGGCGGCGAAGGCGTTCTCGATGCTTTCCATATAGAGGTCCGACGCCGGCGAGACCCAGCGGGCACCGGCGATATAGGCGGCCTCGGTCCCGGTAACGCCGAGCAGTTTGTCGCCTTCGACCGCCTCGGGGAACTCGACCCGGCGCAGGGTGACCTGGACCGGGCTGGCGACCACGGTGCCCGACGAGGCAGCGGCCGCCCCTCCGAACCGGTAGGTCTGCACCGGGTCGGGCGTCGACAGCAGGGCGCAGGCCGAGAGCGCCATGGTGGCCACGGTCGCCGCGAGCGGGCGGATCAGCGAGAAGCGGGTCAAGGTTGGACCTCCAGTTCCTTGGTCGGCGGGCGGCTGATGAAGTCACGCGGGCTGGACCGGACCTCGTCGATCAGTCCTTCCAGCGAACGGGTTGCGTCTTCCAGACCCTGGATCGACTGCTGCAGCTGCGGCAGGCCGGTGGTGGCGAACTCGTTCATCGGGCCTTCGACATTGGTGGCCGTACGGTTGATCGAGGCCACCGCCGCGCGCGCCTCTTCGGCTGCGGCATTGATGTTGGCCACGGCCTCACGCCCGTCGCCTTCGATGATGCCGCGGGTGCTGACCGCCAGGGCCTCGAACTCCGCCACCGCGGAATTGGCCTTGGTCAGCGCCTGTTCCAGCTGTTCCAGCATGCCCTTGCGGGCTTCCAGCTCGGTGGTCAGGGACTCGATGTTCTTCAGGCTGGTGGAGAACGAACGCACATTGTCGTCCGACAGCACGCGGTTGATCCGGTTCAAGGCATCCACCGTCTGGGCCAGCACGGTGCCGGAGCCGCTGAGCAGCTCGGCGATCGGCGATGGCTGGCTCTGGATGACCGGCACGACATTGTCCGGATACTGTTCCTTGAGAATGGCGCTCTGCGGATTGCCGGCTGTGATCTGGATATAGTTCAGGCCCGTGATGCCCTGCGGTTCCAGCTGGGCGCGCGAGGTGACGCGGACCGGCGTGGTCGCGTCCACGCGGATGCGGGCGATGACCTGATCGCCCTTGTCAGGGTCGAGGTTCAGGTCGGTGACCTCGCCGACGCGGATGCCGTTGAAATGCACCTCGCCGCCCTCCGACAGACCGCGCACGGGCCCGTAGAAGACAATGTCATAGACATCATAGTCGTTGTTGAACTGCAGGCGGGCCAGCCAGATAGAGAACACCGCCAGCGCCGCCATGAGGGCGATGGTGGCGATGCCGACGGCGGCGTAGTGGGCGTCTCTTTCCATGCTCGGCTCTCCTTAAGCCGCCTTGTCCGCGGCGCGACCGCGCGGACCAAGGAAGTATTCTCGTATCCAGGGATGCTCTGAACGCTCGAGTTCCTGAACCGTCGCCTTGGCGACGATGCGCTTGTCCGCGACCACCGCGACCTTGTCGGTGATGGCGTACAGGCTGTCGAGGTCGTGGGTGATCATGAACACGGTCAGCCCAAGGTCGTCCGAGAGCCGTCTGATCAGCTCGTCAAACGCGCCGGCCCCGATCGGGTCCAGCCCGGCGGTCGGCTCGTCAAGGAACAGCAGCTCGGGGTCGAGGGCCAGGGCGCGGGCGAGGCCGACGCGCTTGCGCATCCCGCCGGACAGCTCGGCCGGCTTCAGATGATGCGACTCCGGCTTCAGCCCCACCATGGCAATCTTCATCTCCGCCAGTTCGCGGATAACGTCCTTGGGCAGGCTGGTGTGCTCCACCAGGGGCGAGGCGACGTTTTCGATCACGCTGAGGGCCGAGAACAGGGCGCCCTGCTGGAACAGGATCCCGGTCCGCCGTTCGATGTCCGCTTCCTGCGCCGCCGTCATGGTCGCACGATCGTAGCCAAGGACGCTGACGGTTCCGCCTTCGGGCTCCTTGAGGCCGATGATCGAATTCAGCAGCACCGTCTTGCCCGAGCCCGAGCCGCCCACCACGCCGAGCACCTCGCCGCGTTCCAGCTCAAGGTCGAGGTTCTCGTGGATGATGCGCTCGCCGAACTGGCTCAGCAGACCGCGCACTTCGATCATCAATTCGGGCGCTGCGGCGGGCGTTGCGGGCGGGACGGTCACAGGTTCAGCTCAAGGAAGATCATGGCGAAGACCGCGTCGAGGAAGATGATGGCGAAGATTGCCTGGACCACGGCGGCCGTGACCCGGCGTCCCAGGCTTTCGACATCCCCGGCCACCGACATGCCCTGACGGCAGCCGATGGCGGCCACGACCACGGCGAAGACGGGTGCCTTGATCAGGCCGACCATCAGATGGGTGCCCATGTTCGGATCCTCACTGACCCTCTGGATGAAGAAGGAGGGGCCGTAGTCGAGTTCGCTCCAGGTAACGAGCATCCCGCCGAGCATGCCGGTGATCATGCCGATGAAGGTCAGCAGAGGCAGCATGACCAGCATGGCGGCGAGGCGGGGGATCACCAGGGCCTGGAATGGGTTCACCCCCATGACCTGCATGGCGTCCACCTCCTGGTTCATCCGCATCGAGCCGATCTCCGCCGCAAAGGACGAGGACGACCGGCCCGCCAGCAGGACCGAGGTGATGACCACGGCGAACTCCCTCAGCACCGCCACGGCGACCAGTTGCACGGTGAAGACGCCGGCCCCGAACTGGGTCAGCAGATTGGCGCCCAGGAAGGCGATGACCGCGCCGATGAAGAAGTTGGTGACCGCGATGATCGGGATCGCGTCCAGCCCTGACCGCTCGGCCTGGCTGAACCACGCCGCCCAGCGAATTCCCCGGGGGTGGCGCAGGGCGGCACCGACCGCGACGATCAGCCGGCCGAGAAAGGCCATGGACAGGGTGGCTTCCGCCGCGATGTCTCCCACCCCGCGACCGACCTTGGCGAAGGCGCGCACCCAGCCGGGGATCTGGCGCAGCGGGACCGCGCTCTCACGCTCCAGCTTCTCCACCAGGGCGTACATACGGCCGGCTTCAGGCCGCTGGCGCCAGGCCGAAGGAGGCAGGACACAGTTGGACGCCTTGACGATGGCGAGGGCACCCGCCGTGTCGAACCGCCCCAGCTCGCTCAGATCGACCGCGTCGACGCAGCGCTCGCTCAGCTCATCGTCCAGACGACGGGAAATCCGGCCCAGTTCGGTCGCGGTCCAGTCGCCCGTGAGCCGAAGGGTCAGCCCCGGCCCGCCGTCCTCGATCTGAAAATCCGCTGCGGCCATGCCCTTACCTAGATTGCCCTGTCGGTTTTGCCTACGCCGACCGAACGGCAAAGCTGGGGCGGACCTTCACAACGCGGCCCGGCCGTATTCGTTCAGCCACGGTTTCCGCTGTTTACGGTTCAGAACATCGCCCGGACGCGCTTCAGGTCGTCGATGAAGCGACCGCGTTCAGCGATCCGGGCTGCTTCATCCGGCAAGCGCAGCAACCAGGCCGGATGCACCGTCGCCATGACCCGCGCCCCGTCAGGCTGAAGCATGGCCTTGCCCCGCTCCCGGGTCACCGCGATTTTCCGGTTCAGGACGCCCAGGGCCGCCGTCGCGCCGAGCGTCACGATCACCTTCGGCTTCACCAGCCGGCGCTCCGCGTCCAGCCACCAGCGGCAGGCGCTGATCTCGCTGTCGAGCGGCGTCTTGTGGATGCGCCGTTTGCCGCGCGGCTCGTGCTTGAAATGCCTCACCGCATTGGTGACGAAGGCGTCCTCCCGCCTGATCCCCGCCTCCGCCAACGCCTCGTCCAGCACCTGCCCGGCCGGTCCGACGAAGGGTCGTCCCGCCAGGTCTTCCTGATCGCCCGGCTGTTCGCCGACGATCATCAGCGGCGCAGCCTTCGCCCCCGCGCCGCAGACGCCCTGCGTCGCATCACGCCACAGAGGGCATCGACGGCAGGCCTGGACCGCCTGCCCCAGTTCATCCAGCGTCGAGGGGACGAAACCTTCGTCGAAGGCGTGGTCGCGATTGATACGGGACAGGGTCTTTGCAAGCCGGATGTTGGGTTCAGAGGCCGGTGCCGCGACCATGGTCTCGGTGCGGGCGAACGACTGCGCCGTCAGCTCGTGGATCACCGCCGCCTCGGGCAGGTTCTTCCAGTACCGTTTGGGCATCTCGCCCTGCATGGTCTTCAGCTTCAGGCGGGCGGGATTGAAGGTCGAGGCGTAGTAGGTCTTCCAGAAGTCCTCAACCTCGTCCTCGCCCGGAGCCATGTCGCGGGTGGCCGGCGGTCCGAACGCCAGCGCATCCCCGTCCCACGTCGCCGACCCGTCCGGCGTGAGGATGGTCCAGCGCATATTGGCGAACCGGCGGGCGAAGAAGGGCGCTGTTCGTTCCAGCACCCGATGCGCGGGCTCGAACCACGCCGCCCAGCGCTCTCCGTCCGCGGCATCAATCCGCCGAAAGCGGACGAAGGCCTTCATCTTGTGGCTGGCGCGGCTGACGTTTTTGGCGCGATCCATGGCCTCGGCCACGTCGGCGTCGGTGATCACCCGGATCAGATCGGGTTCGGCCCTCAACCGCCAGAGCAGCCGGTACAGCAGGTCAAACCGGTCCTCCGACCGATGCAGGATCACGGACTGCGCCAGATCGACGAAGGCTCGCGGGGTGTGAAAGCCGGTCTCCGGCTTGGGCGATGGCAACCCGTCGTCGAACAGGCCCGGTCCGCTCCCCCCGACCCGGAAGACCGCCTCGCCCGGCGGAACGCCCGCCTGCCGGAACGCCCGCGCGCCGGCCCGCCAGCCGTCGAAATCGGTCTCACCGGCGAGGGTCGCGACGCGCATTCAGAACAGACTCAACTGGACCGGCTGCACGGCCGGGGTCATCCGGGCGCGAAGATCGGCCGCGTCCGTCAAACTGCCCGGAGTCCAGTCCAGCGCGGTGATGAACGGCCGGACCTTGTCGATGCCACGGCAAAGTCGCCCGATGTCCTCGAGCCGCAAGGTGCGCCAGCGGCGGACCTGAACGATCCGGTTCACCGACTTCACGCCAAGACCCGGCACCCGCAACAGCATCTCGCGCGCGCCGGTATTCACATCGACCGGAAACTGCGCCCGGCTGTTCAGCGCCCAGGCCAGTTTGGGGTCGATGGCGAGGTCCAGCATGCCGTCGTTGGCGGCGTCGCCGATCTCAGCCGGTGAAAAACCGTAGAAGCGCATCAACCAGTCCGCCTGGTACAGCCGGTGTTCGCGCATCAGGGGCGGCTTTGACAGCGGCAGGATGCTGGACGAATCCGGGATCGGGCTGAAGGCCGAATAGTAGACCCGCCGCAGACCGTAGCCGGCGTAGAGCGAGGCGCTGCGGTCGACGATTTCAGTATCGGACGCGCCGTCGGCACCGATGATCAACTGGGTGCTCTGGCCGGCGGGCGCGAATTTCGGCGGTTTGGCGCGGTCCTTCTTCGCCGGCCGTGCGGCCTCGACCTGCAGACGCACCCGGCCCATCGCCTGTTTGATGACGCCGACGTCCTTCTGGGGGGCCAGTCGCTTCAGCGCTTCGTCGCGCGGCAGTTCGATGTTGGCGGACAGCCGGTCGGCGTAGAGGCCGGCTTCCTCGACCAGCCGCGGGTCGGCCTCGGGGATCAGCTTCAGATGGATATAGCCGCGGAAGTCGTGCTCTTCCCTGAGCGTCTTCGCGACCAGCACCAGCTGCTCCATGGTGTAGTCGCCCGAGCGGATGATGCCCGAGGAGAGGAACAGGCCCTCGATGTAGTTCCGCTTGTAGAAATTCAGCGTCAGCTCAACGACCTCGTCGACGCTGAACCGGGCGCGCTGGACGTTCGAGGACGCCCGGTTGATGCAATAGACGCAGTCGTAGATGCAGAAATTGGTCAGCAGTATCTTGAGCAGGGACACGCAGCGGCCGTCCGGCGTGTAGGCGTGGCAGATGCCCATGCCTTCCGTCGAGCCGACGCCCTTGCCGCCGGACGAGTCGCGCTTCGAGGTTCCGGACGATGCGCAGGATGCGTCATATTTGGCCGCATCCGCGAGGACGGCGAGCTTGCTGCGGAGATCGAGAACGGCCATTCGTTCACTTTATGTTCTCCGTCGCCCGCATGTCGAGCGTAGCCGCAGGATAAAATGCGCTGTCAGTTTAGATAGTTGAGCAGGGAGACCTGTCGCAGCTGGCTGATCACCTGGGCCGACGCCTGGATCGCAACCTGCGACAACTGCAGGTCGGTGATGGCCTCCGCCATATCGGCATCCGTCCGGCTGGCCAGAAGCCCGTCGAGGGCGATCTTCTGGGCCTCATGCCCATCAGTGATGCTCTCCACCTGTTTGGCGAGCGACCCGGTCCTCGCCATCTTGTCGACCACTGAAGTTCCCGCCTGCTCAAGCCGGCTCATCTGCGTCGTCAGGAAGTCTTTCTGCGTCCCGGTCAGCTTCCCGGTCAGCGGACCTGATCCGGGGGTCGCGTGATAGGTCTGGATGTCCCGCAGGATACCCAGGATCTCCGTGCCCACATCGTCAGCGAGGAAGCCCGTTTCCAGCGTGGTGCCTTCGGCGACGCGGCTTGCCGTCTTCAGGGTGTCATTGCTGAACAGCGACGCCACATCCGGCGCCGCCGCCAGGTCAGCGAGCGTGGCGGCGGCGACAGGGGTGGTCGAGGTCGAGGCACCGGCGAACAGATAGCCGCCATGGTGCCGCATATTCAGCCCGCCACGTGCCGACTGGAAATGAGACTCCAGCTCCTGCATCAGCAAGGCACCGGAATCGGTCGAAAGCGCGCTGCCCAGAGAATCGCGCACGCCGGTGACGGCGTCCTTCACCTGACTGAGGGCCAGGTCCTGCGTGGTCAGGCGGGCGCTGACGGCGGCGCTGGTGTCGATGAAGCCCTGTATCCGGCTCTGCGAGCCCTTCAAGGCGGTGAGGGTCTCGGACTGGCGACCGAACCCGGTCAGGTCCGTCGCGACCTTCTGGGTCGAGACCCGCTGCTGGGCGTCGGTCGCCCGGGTCTGGGCGTTCATCAGGTCCAGCAGGGCCGACTGGTAGTTTCCGAAGGTTGCGACGCGGGTCATCAAACCATCCCCATCAGCGTGTCATACATATCCTTGGCCGCCTGGATCAGCCGCGCCGAGGCATTGAAGGCCTGCTGGTAGGTCGTCATCAGCACCAGCTCTTCGTCCAGGTTGACGCCTTCCTGCGCCGTCTGGCGGGAGCCCGCTTCGGTATAGAGAGCGCTCGCCGTCTCCATCCGGTTCTTCGACGCAGCCGCCTTGCCGCCGATCTCCCCTGACAGCTCCGCGGCGTAGCGGGAGACCGAGATCGCGCCGCCCGACGATCCGCCGGCCGCCTGGAAATTCGCCGTGCGCTCGCCGGCGTCGGCAAGGGCCAACGCGCCCCTGCCGTCGCCCGTGCTCAGGGACGGGGTCCCGACAGCGGCGGACAGGTTCAGCTGCGCGAGAGACAGTCTGGACGGGCTTTGCCGGATGTCCGCCCGCAGCGCGAAGCCGTCCGCGCGCGACGCGCGCACGCCGCCGCCGAGGCCGAACAGCTCCGTCACGGACACGCCGGACGGGACCTGGGTGGTGCGGTCCTCGAGCACCGTCATCGTCGGCGCCGGATTGCCGTATCCGGTAAAGGACAGCGAGCCGTCGGCGGCCAGCGCGTAGGAGCCGAAGCGGCCGATACCCGTCGCGGGATCGTTCAGGGCGGCGACCAGGTCTCCGACCGTGCCGCCGGCGGGCACCGCCACCTGCAGATCGCGCAGGCGCGATCCGGTCTCGCCGGTGAACCGGAAGCTCAGGGTCTCGCCGGCCGTGAAACCGTGCGGCGAGGCGGCTGTCAGACCGTTGTCGTAGAAGGCCGGCCGATCCGAGGAGACCAGGTCGTTGAGGCCGAAATAGTGCGAGAAGCCGCGACCGGCCTTTGCCGACGGGGTTGTGGCGCTATCCGCCACCGCGACGCCGTTGCCGCCCGTGGCCGCGATGGTCAGCCGTCCGTCGGTGAAACTGGCCGTCGCCGCTCCGCCCAGCTGGGCGTTGAGCACGGTCAGGAAGGTCGCCGGCGTCGCCGCGGCGCCGTTCACCGTCATGGTCCCGCCCGAGAAGATGATATCGGCCCGCGTCTGGATGACGCCGGCGGCATTGGTCACAGCGACGGTGGTCTGTCCCGAGAAGCCGGCGATGGCGCTCTCGAACGACTGGCCCACATTGCGGCCGGTCAGCCTGGTCGGTGCCGGCACGGCGGAGTTGGCGTTGTGCGCGCGGTTCAGTTCGTCCGCCGCATGGGCGACCAGCTCGGCCAGCCGTTCCGCCGCGGCCGGGGCCTCGATGTCCCTCAGTTCGACCAGACCCTTGATCTCGCCGGACTTGACGCTGTCGAGCAGCGACCGCTTCTGCCCGCCCGGCTCGGTGATCCAGACTTCGTTAAAGGCGGTTTCGCCCGTGATCGTGCCGGCGCGATTATAGCCGAGCGTTGCGGCCCCCTGGCCGGCCAGCAACGTGCCCGCGCCGGTCCGGATCGAAACCCCTCCGACGGGCCGCGGCGCGACCCGGATGTCCATCAGCTCGGCCAGCTGGCCAATCAGGGAAGACTGGGCTGTCTCGGCGCCCGAGGCGTCGCCGTCCACGGCCGTCGCCCGCGCGATCTCGAGGTTCAGGCCTTCAATCTGCTGAAGCAGGTTGTTGGCCCGTTCGACCGCGCTCTGGATCCGGCTGTCGGCGTCTTCGCGGACCGCCTGAATCTGGCCGGCGATCCGGCTGGCCTCGTCGAACAGGGCCTGGGTCCGGAACAGGGCGTCCTGACGACGGGGCGAGGAGGTCGGGTCCTCGGCGCTGGCAGCGAAGGCCGAGAACACGGCGTCGACCTGGGAGAAGAAGCCGGCGTCGCCGCCCGGATCCCCGAACAGGGACTGGATGCGATCATAGAGTTCGTGGCGCACGCCCATGCGCGCCGACTCGGCTCCCGCATTCAGGCTGGCCGCCTGCAGGAAGCGGTCGGTGGCGAGGCGAATGCGCGACACCTCGACCCCGGAGCCCATCCCCTGGCCGGTCAGGGTCTGCTGCTCCGCGATCTTGCGGACATAGCCGGGCGTGTTGACGTTGGAGACGTTGTCGGAAACGACGCGGAGCTGGGTCTGGGCCGCCTGGAGGCCCGAGCTCGCCGTGTTCATGATGGCGTTCAGGGACATCCGAAGGCCTCCAAAGGCGCGGCACCCGGCAAGCCCTGCCAGCCGACGCGCGCTTTTTGCCCGGCATCGCTTGAAGGCGGGCCGCACAAGTTACTGAAATTACGCGCTCTTGCGTTTCGCGCCTGGGTCATGAGCGACAAGGGGCGCAAACGCCGGGCCAACCGTGGGTCGAGTGTTCGTCCGGCCAGGGCGGTGACGACCGATCTGCGCCGGGCACCGGGCAAGAATCGTCTTCACGCGGCAAGTTTCGACTGAGCCATCGCCAAGGCGCGCCGAACGGGCGCGACATTTTTTCCTGCTTATTCCACATCTTGTGGTGCCCTGATCAGTTGGCCCGCGACTTGCGCCAGCGGTTCCGAATGTCCGGCGCAGCAAGCGCCCTCGTCCCCCCTCGCTTCGGCGACCCGCCCCTCGGCATAATGTCCGCCCTCACCCTGATGTCCGTCATCGCGCCATCCGCTCCCAACGGTCCGCAAGGGCCGTCGGGCGAGGACGCGTCCGGATTCCAGGACCTGCTGACGACCCTGTCGGGCGAAGACACCGCCGCTCCCACGACCAAGGGCGGCGCGACCGATACGGGGACGTCGGTCGACGCCAGGACCGATGCGACGGACACCGACGGCGTCCTCGTCATGCCGACCCAGCCCCCGGTCCCGCTGGTCCTGCCTGCGGCCCCGGACGCCCCGGCCAACAGCGATGTGAAGCCCTCGGGGGAAGACGGCGGCGAGGATCGTCCGGTCGTCCTGCCGCCCACGCCCGCCGGCGCATCCGGGACTTCGGACGATCCGCCCGTGATGCCGCTGCAGCCGGTGGACAAGAACCCCGCGCCCAAGACCAACGACCCGCAGACGCCGCCAATCGTGTCCGACCCCCGCCCGGTCCGGGATGGAGTTCGCGGGCCCCTGATCGCCACCGCCCCCCAGACCGACGCCCAGACCGCCACCGCGGTGGAAGCCATCAACGCCGAGGCGCGGACGGGCGCGCCGGCCGCTTCGACGGCACCCACGGCCCAGCCTCCGGTCGTTCCGTCGCCGGCGCCGCTGCGCGCCCTGGCGGAACGCACCTCCCGGCCCGTGGAGCCGTCCGACGGCAAGTCCGGCGGAGATCCCCGGGCAACTGCTCCGTCCGCCGCCGCTCCGGCCGCCGCGACCGCCGTCCCGCCCGCCGCCTCAGGCCCGATGCCCGGCGCGGCGGACCTCCTCGCAGCCGCCGCAGCCGCCCGCGACGCCGCCGGTGAGCAGGCCGACGCCGGGGAGCCCACTCCCGACATGCCCCAGCCCGGCGAGGGCGCTGCGGCGCAGACCCAGGCGACGGCCGCGCCGCGGGAAACCGGCGTGTCCCAGCTGTCGCGCGCCACCATCGAGGCAACGGCCCAGATCGCCGCCCAGATCCTGCGCCGGCTCGAAGGCCGCTCCACCCGGTTCGAAATGGCCCTGACGCCCGATGAGCTCGGCCGGGTCGACGTCAAGCTGGACATCGATTCCGAAGGGCGACTGAACGCCCGCCTGGCCTTCGACAACCCCGCCGCCGCCACGGATCTGAGAGGCCGCGCCGACGAACTGCGTCGCCAGCTTGAGGACGCCGGCTTCCACCTGGCCGCCGACGCGTTCGAGTTCGCCGAGCGGGACAGCGGGTCCAGCGCCTTCGACCGCGGTCAGGATGCGCGGAACGGCTCGTCGCGCGCCTTCGCCGCGGCCTCGCGCCTCAACGATGAAATCGATGTCGCCCAGCCGCCGCGCTGGCTGGCGCTCACCCTCTCGCCTTCGGGCGTGGACATGAAGGTCTGATCCGATGGTCGACTCTGTCGCCAACACGACCGCCAACGCCACCAACCGGATCGGCGCCGGCTCGACCATGCTGGCCTCGAATTTCGAGACCTTCCTGACCCTGCTGACCTCGCAGTTGAAGAACCAGGACCCGCTGTCTCCGGTCGATTCCAACCAATTCACCGCCCAGCTGACGCAGATGGCCGGTGTGGAGCAGCAGCTGCTGACCAACGACCTGTTGAAGGGCCTGCTGGCCGCCCAGGGCGGCGGCGGACTTGCCGGTGCCGCCACCTATATCGGCAAGGAAGCCACCGCGGCCTGGTCGGCCACCAAACTCACGGACGGTGAAGCGACCTGGAGCTATGAACTGGCCGCGAACGCCGCCTCGGCGCGGCTCGAGGTGCTGGACGGCTCGGGCAATGTGGTCTGGTCCGGCGATGCGCCCGACAAGACGACGGGCGTGCATGACTTCACCTGGGACGGCGAGGCCACCAGCGGCAATGACGGCCAGGATGGCCAGGTCTATTCGCTGCGGGTCGTGGCCAAGGACGCCGCCGGCGGCGCCGTGGACAGCCAGGTCCTGACCCGCGGCCGGATCACCGGCGTCGAGATGTATGACGGCGTCCCGTATCTGACCGTCGGCAACTCCATCCTGCCGCTCTCCACCGTGATCGCGCTGGAAGAGTCCCGGGCGGCCGCGACGCCGCCGCCCGCCAATGACGACAGCGAGGAAGGCCTGATGGCCGCCATCGCCTCCTCCCTCAACCCAATGAAACTGTTCTCGTAAGGAGTCTGACGCCATGAGTATCAACAGCGCCCTGCTGGCCGGCGTGTCCGGCCTGACCGCCAACTCCGCCGCCCTCGCCGCGATCTCGCAGAACATCGCGAACGTGAACACCGTCGGCTACAAGCGCACCGCGGGTGAATTTTCGACCGTCGTCAACAACCAGTCGCAGGGTGCCGGTTATTCAGCGGGCGGCGTGCTGGCCACCGCACGGCACTACACAAGCCAGGCCGGCCAGCTTCAGCGCACGACATCGAACACCGACCTCGGCATCGCCGGCCAGGGCTTCTTCGTGGTCACCGAGCGGCCCGAGAACCTCCAGGTCACCGACAGCCGCCTGTTCACCCGCGCCGGTGCCTTCAGCGTCGACAACCTCGGCTACCTCAAGAACACCGCCGGCCTGTATCTGCAGGGCTGGCCGGTCGATGCGGACGGCAATATCGCCACCGACCCCTCGGATCTGAACCGCCTGCGCACGGTCAACGTCGGTTCGGTCGGCGGCACGGCAGAGGCCACCACCCGCATCCAGCTGAACGCCAACATCAAGTCCAGCCAGCTGGTCTCGGCCGAGGCCACCGACGCCGCGGCCGTGCCGCCCGGCGCCAACGCCTACGATCCCGCGACCAACTCGATGGCCATGTGGGACGCCGAAACCGGTGCCGGCGTGAAACCCGACTTCGAACTGACCATCCCCGTGTCGGACTCCAAGGGCGGCCAGCGCACCGTGGCCATCTCCTTCCTGAAGAGCAGCGTGCCCAACCAGTGGTACGCCGAGGTCCGCGCCATTCCGGCTTCCGATGTCGTGACCGGCGCAGGTCTGTCCAATGGTCAGCTCAGAACCGGTCTTGTGGCCTTCACCCAGGACGGCCGCCTCGACGTCGACGCCATGGCCGCGCTCGGTGCCGCGGCCCTGTTCCCGGATCCGACGGCCGCCACCCTCAACTTCGGGTCCTCGGACAGCGCCGCTCCGGCGGCCGGTGCCGTGAACTGGGCGCCCGGACTGGGCATTGACGACCAGGCGCTGGCTTTCGACCTGACGGCCGCCGCCGGCGGTCTGACCCAGTACGACAGCGCCTCGGTCGTTCAGGCCGTCCTCACCAACGGCACCGCCTTCGGCAACCTGTCCGAGGTCAAGATCGACGAGCGCGGCTTCGTCACCGCCATCTTCGACAACGGCGTCACCCGTCAGATCGCCCAGATCGCCCTCGCCACCTTCCCGAGCCCGGACACCCTGAGCCAGACCTCGGGCAACGCCTATCGCGTCAGCCAGGGGTCCGGCACCTACAACCTGAAGGCGGCCGGCACGGGCGGCGCGGGCCTCATCGGGGCCTCGCAACTGGAGGCCTCCACCGTTGACCTGTCGGCCGAGTTCACCGGCCTGATCACCACCCAACGCGCCTATTCCGCATCGTCCAAGATCATCACCACCGCGGACGAAATGCTCGCAGAACTCATCAGCATCAAACGCTGATACTTGAGTAACAAGGCGTAAACCTCAATGAATCCTTCGTTGAATATTGAGATGGTGGACGGACGGCATTTTAGCCTTTCCTTCACCACGACGCTAGTGGTGGTGGTCAATGAGGCATAAGCCCATGTTGCAAGAGCGACGCCTTAATAATCGAGGCGAACAATACGTGGTCGGGCCGACGGGCACTCCCCTGACGCTGCACGACCTCCCTCCGGCCAATACGGACCGTTGGGTGATCCGCCGCAAGGCGGAGGTCGTGGCCGCGGTTCGCGGCGGACTGATCAGTCTGGAAGACGCGCTCGCGCGCTACCGTCTGACGGCCGAGGAATTCCTCGCCTGGCAGAAGGCGATCGACAAATGGGGCATGCAGGGCCTGCGCACGACGCGCATCCAGCACTACGGCCGCCCCTAAGGCGACCGCTCCGACGAGATCACGGCCGCTCCCGGCGACGGGGGCGGCCGTTGTCGTTTCCGGACGGGCCTCGAATTCGCACCGCTTTCGCACTACATGGCCCGCCATGACCCTCGCTGAGGACATTTGCCCGGTTCCGACCATCGCCCGCACCGACATGGATGCGGCGGTCGAGTCCGCGCGCGCGGCGGTCGGCCTTCCGGTTGGCTCCCGCGTCGTGGCGGCCATGTCGGGCGGCGTGGACTCCACCGTCGTCGCGGCCCTGCTGCACAGAGCGGGCTATGACGTCGTCGGGGTGACGCTTCAGCTCTACGATCACGGCGCGGCGCTGAAGAAGAAGGGCGCCTGCTGCGCCGGTCAGGACATCCACGACGCCCGTCTGGC
>LNFM01004750.1_pt1 | contig 24584 bp, 26 predicted proteins | sample 596031 | NCBI WGS metagenome assembly LNFM01 (sample SAMN04254537, study PRJNA301005) | activated carbon metagenome | isolation source: dual media filters at the Ann Arbor, Michigan drinking water treatment plant | place: USA: Ann Arbor | reverse complement strand
AGACGGCTCGGCAGCTTGGCCTTTTCGATTTCTTCGAAGCCGTCAGAGTGGATGGTGGTGTCGATCGTCCGAGAATTCACGAAGACAAGCGTGCCTGTTCACAAGTGAGGCCGTCAACAAGTGAATTCACATTTCCGGAATCTCACCCGCATCCGCCCAATTTCTCACCTGAGCGTCTCCGCAACCAAAGGCATTCCGGGCGGCGGTTATGCCGCCGCCCGTTTTCTCACTTATGAGGCCGGCGGCCTTCGAAGTGTCGGCGTATTGCCAAGAAACGTACCGATCAACGCGATCAACCGATCGCGTTTTGCGGGTTCCGGCCAGCCCAGCCACCGGTCTTCGAAAGCATCGAGAATGAATGCCGCCGCATCCGCGTCGCTAAATGCACTCGCTGTCACGGCCTCCAGAGTTTGGGCCATGACGGCCACGATCTCGCGTACATCGAAAAGGGTGTTGAGCGTCACGCCCCTACCAGCCACGAAGAACAGCAGCAGAGCGGCTTCTTCATACAGTCTTGGCATGCTGCACCTGTCATACGGCGGTGCTGATCAGATGCGTCAACGGCGACACGCCAGCTGCGTAGACATGCGCAGGCCTGCGCGCCTCGATCCATGTCTCGATGTCGATAAGACGCCAGCCGACTCGATTTAGGCCAATCCTCAGCCGGAGAGGAAATTTGCCCGCCTTTTCCAGCCGCCGGATATGCTGCGGCGTGTATGGCACGAGTATACGCAGTTCTTTTTGCGTGATGATGCGAAGGTGGTTGAGAGAAGACATGTTGATCTCCTGCGCAAGCGCATGGGGTTGCTGGAAGTGGCGGAACCGGTGTTCCGACCGAAACTTTCACCCCAAGCCCAGCCCAGAGACCGAATTGCCTCCAGGAGATCGGCTATACTTATTTAACCACGATATTCCATCGCGACGAGTTATTCAACACCCTAATATACTGATTTTGCGACCTTTTCTGTGGCTCATGCAACGATTAACGTTGGAGCCGTCTGAGACTGGATCGTCGATGTTGCTGCATGTTCTCTCATGTTCGCGTTGGCGGGATCATCAAACAGCAAGGACGATAGCTCCTTTTCCCAGGCACCTAATGCTTCGCGCTTCTCTCGATCGTATGCGTAGCGATTGTAGACGGCATCGGTGATGCCCCGGCTCATCGGGGAATGATTGAGTACGAGGGAGCGCACATGTACCGGCAGCCCCAATCGCGCCAGCTCGGTGCCAACGGTGCGTCGCAAATCATGTGGCGATACAGTCGGCATGTTGAGCTCAGTAATTAGCCTCGCCATCGCACGGGTGACAGCCGGAGCTGATATCGGCAGTCGCCGATCGGCCGGCGAAGGAAAGACATGAATGCTTTCCTTGGCAGAAAGTGCGATCGCCTTGCGGAACTCAGCCGCTGCCATTGGGCAGAGTGGCAGTCGATGCAGAAGCCCGTTCTTGGTCCTCTTCCCGGGTATGGTCCAGACAGGTTCCGATCCCTGCAGCTCGAATTCGCACTTCTGAGCCTCCACAACTTCGCTGCGTCTCTGTCCCGTCAGCAACAGCAGTCGCAACACCGATCTGGTTGCCGGCGACAGCATTCGCCCTTTCTCTGTCCGTGCCATCCGCTGGCGGGTCATATCTTCCATGACATCAAGCGCATGCCAGAACCGAATGATGTTGGCGTGGGAGAGCACCCGTTCGCGCGGTTTGCGTTCGCCCACCTTACGCAATCGTGCCGCCGGGTTGGCTTCCATCAGGCCCTCGTCAAGTGCCCAGTTGAAGATCCTGTTCAGGAGCACCATCACGCGATTGGAGGTAAGAGGTGTTGTCTTCCGGGCCACCGTGTCTCGGAATGCGCCGATTTCAATGCGGGTCAGCTTTTTTAGCTTGTTGCGGCCGAACCCGCCCTCGATGTGACACTTGAAGGTGAAGCGATCGGTGTCTGCCCGCGCCAGGGTCGGTAAGGCGTGACGGGCAAACCATGCCTCAAAGAGATCGTCGACCGTCATGTTTTCCGCATTGCGCACCACGCGGTCGGCATGCGGGTCTTTCTCGGCAACGGCAACTTCAGCAATCACTGCCTTTGAACTTTTGATTGCCGAGGCGAGGTCGATCGCGGTGGCGTCGCCGATGCGGTACCACCGCTCCTGCCGCGTCACGCCGGACCCGATCTGGTAGCGAGCGTACCAAGTGCGGACGCCTGACGGGCCGACGTATAGCCACAACCCGGGAACGCCCTCGACGCGATAGCGCGTCTTCTTTCCCCCGACGGGTTTGGCTGCGAGAATTTGCCTGTGGTTGGCTTTCAGAACGGGCATCGGCTGACCTCTTCTGCAGCCTGCGGTTCACGCTGGGTTCACGCAGGAATGCAGTGCTTCGAGTTCTTCGATGCACGCATAAGATCACGAGATGCGGGCTAAATAATGATGTAAAACAGTGCCTTGAAGGGGACGTCAGCGAACATCGACGAACCTCAAAAAACCTCTCTGGCAAAAATCGCACTGCAGAGGTCAGGGGTTCGATTCCCCTCGGCTCCACCACAGGGCATCCAGTCAAACGCGAGCGGCACTCACCTCGACAACGCCATGCCGCCGAAAGTCCGTTGATCTTCAAGCCGTCCCCCGCCGCCACAGCCCATGCCCAGGCGCAAAGAGAAACGCCAGCACAAAAATGCCGGCCTGGATTAGCACTATGCATGGCCCCGTCGCACCGTCGATATGGAAGCTGACGAGTGTCCCGGCGATGCTCGACCCAACGGCGACGACCGCAGCGATCACCAGCATCCGCTCGAAACTGTTGCTCAATAGATAAGCGATCGCACCGGGTGCAATCAGCATGGCAACAACGAGAATGATCCCCACGGCCTTAAGCGCGGCCACGATGGTCAGCGACAAGAGCACGAGCAGACCATAGTGCAATCCGCGCACCGGAAGCCCGATCACGCGCGCATGTTGCGGATCAAAGCAATAGAGCAGGAAATCCCGCCGTTTGATCAGAACGACCAGCAACGTAAACCCGGCGATGATGCCAATTTCCATGAGGTCGCGGATCGTAACCCCGAGAAGATTTCCGAAAAGAATGTGATTGAGATGCTGGTCGGTTTCGACCTTCGTGAAAAGCACGAGACCAAAACCAAACATGCCGGAAAACACGATCCCCATGACCGTGTCCTCCTTCACACGGCTGTTCTCCTTCAAGTACCCTGTCGCAACCGCACAGCCGAGACCCGCAGAAAAAGCACCCACTGCCAGCGGCAACCCAAGCACGAACGCCAGCACGATCCCGGGCAATACCGCATGCGAGATGGCGTCCCCCATCAGGGACCATCCCTTGAGCACGAGATAGCACGATAAAACCGAGCACACCGCGCCCACCAAAATCGCGGCAATCAACGCCCGCTGCATGAACTCGTAGCTGAGTGGCACCACGAAAAAATCATACAGCGCACTCATGACAGCCGATCCGCGACAGGTGTTGCCACCACTGCAGCAGCAGCCTTACGCCGTGTTGCCAGCACCCCATATCGTGGCGCGAAAAAGAATGTCGCAAGGAAGATGAGCGTCTGCAGCGTCACGATCACGCCGCCGGTCGCGCCATCGAGAAAATAGCTAAGATAAGCCCCGATAAAACTGGTCCCGGCCCCAATAGCCACGGCAATCGCCAGCAGCCGCGGAAAGCGATCGGTCAGCAAATAGGCCGTCGCCCCCGGCGTCACCACCATCGCGATAACCAAGCACGCACCCACCGTTTGCAGCGCCGCCACAACCGCCGCCGACAAAAGTGTGAAAAACAGAACTTTGAGCCCGTTGACATTGAGGCCAATCGAGCGGGCATGCGTCTCATCGAAGAAGACCAACATGAGGTCCTTCCACTTGACGAGCAAAATCCCCAACGTCACGACGCTGATGATGACGACTTGGATCGCGTCCTCATCGGAAATGGCCAGGATGTTACCCAGAACAATCGACTGGATATTGACCGACACAGGATTGAGCGAGGCGATCAGCAGGCCGGCTGCGAAGAACGACGTGAAAACCAACCCGATAACCGTATCCTCGCGCAACCGCGTCTGGCTGCGCACGAACGCCATACCGAGTGCTGCGAGCAACCCCGCGATGAAGGCGCCAGCCGCGAAGGGAAATCCCAAGAGATAAGCGCCGGCAACTCCCGGAACCACAGAATGGGCGAGTGCATCGCCCATCAGCGACCACCCCTTCAGCATCAAAAACGCCGACAGAAACGCGCACGTCCCGCCGACAAGCGCCGACACCCACATCGCCTTCAGCATGTAATCGTAAGTAAAAGGAGAAAGCAGCTCCATCATGAGCCCTCCTCCCCTTTCCGCTTCAGCGGTTCGTCGCGCTCCGCCACACTGCCGTAAAAAACCACCGGCCGTTCATCATCGGTCAGCACCGTCACGCTGCGGCGGTCGTCATCCTGATGCAGCGCATGACCGTCGAGCCTGAAGTGGCGCAGAACCCCTCCGAAGGCTTGCTCGAGATTGGCCTGTGTGAAAGTTGTGGCCGTCGGCCCCGCCGCCAGAACAGTCCGCATCACCAGCACAACTTGGTCGCAGAAATCCGGAACGCTTCCCAGGTTGTGAGTCGACACCAACATCAGGTGTCCCTGCGCCTTCAGTTCGCGCAAGAGATCAATGATCGCGCTTTCGGTCTGCACATCCACGCCAGTAAACGGCTCATCGAGCAAGATGATCAGACCATCCTGCGCCAGTGCGCGCGCCAGAAAAACCCGCTTACGCTGGCCGCCAGAGAGTTCGCCGATCTGCCGCGTGCGATAGGCCGCCATGCCCACACGATCCAGCGCCTCATCCACCATGCGCCGGTCATTCGGCGACGGACGGCGCATGAACCCCATCCGTCCATACCGGCCCATCATCACGACATCTTCAACGAGGACAGGAAAACTCCAGTCGACATCCTCCGCCTGCGGGACATAGGCGACCAGATTGCGCTTCTGCGCCGCACGCGGGCTCAGTCCTGCAATTTCGATTTCACCAGCCGCCGGCGCGACAAACCCCATAATGGCCTTGAACAGTGTCGACTTCCCCGACCCATTCACCCCCACCAGTCCGCAGATTGTACCCCCACCGAGTTCGAACGACGCGTCCGTGAGCGCAACCGTCCCGTTCGGATACGTCACCGCCACGCCGCGCACGGAAAGAGAGGCCGTCAGTTCCGGTGAGACCGCCCCACCTTTTTCCGTCTCTCGCCTGCTGCTCGTCACGTCCCAAAGCCTTCCGCAATCGTCCGCACAGTCACCTCAAGCAATTTCAGATATGACGGCACCGGCCCATCATCGGCGCTTAAGCTGTCGACATAGAGTACGCCGCCATACCGCGCACCGGTTTCCTTGGCCACCTGCTTGGCCGCCTTGTCGGAAATCGTGCTCTCGCTGAACACCACCGGGATCATTTCTCCCATCACCGTATCGATCACGCGCCGCACCTGCTGCGGTGTGCCCTGTTCGTCGGCGTTGATCGGCCAGAGATACAGCTCCTTTAGCCCATAGTCCCGCGCGAGATAGCTGAACGCGCCCTCGCTCGTCACCAGCCAGCGCTGTGGCTCGGGGATCGCCGCCAAACGGCTCCGCAAAGGCGCATCCAGAGCCTTGATCTGCGCCGCATAGGTTGCTGCGTTCTTCGCGTAGATCTCGGCATTCGCCGGATCGTACTTTGCCAGCGCCTTGCGGATATTTTCGACATAGATGAGCGCATTGGCCGGCGACATCCAGGCATGCGGATTAGGCTTGCCGCTGTAAGGACCCTCCGCGATCCCAAGCGGCTCAATCCCCTCCGTCACCACCACACTCGGCACGTCCTTCACGGTCTCGAAAAACTTCTCGAACCACCGCTCCAAGTTCATCCCATTCCACAACACGAGATCCGCCGACTGCGCCTTCACGATGTCGCGCGGTGTCGGCTGATAGTCATGGATTTCAGCGCCCGGCTTGGTGATCGACTCCACAACCGCCGCAGACCCGGCAACGTTCTGCGCAATATCCTGGATGACGGTGAACGTCGTCACCACGCGAAACGGCGGTTTGTCGTCCGCAGACACCTGCGTGGCAACCCAGGCACCCGCAACGGTGAGCGCCACCAACCCAGCAACGACCCCACCGATACCCGCTCGCCGCACCCTATCCGTACCACGCATGGACCCGATCACCCCAGTTGCTAACAACTCATAGTAAGACATTGCATACAAAGTTAGTATGGTCTAACATTTGAGTCAATGCCCCCGCAGGCCAAGATTGGGCTAAATGAGCCGCGGGAGAGAGGCGGGATAGACAATGACATCGGCCAATGATCAGTCCCGCGCGGTAGCAAGGCGCGCCGAACGCTTCCAAAAAGTTCGTGAGGCGCATCAAACAGAGACCGCCGAAGACTACGTCGAGCTGATCGCCGACCTGATTGAGCAAAAGGGCGAGGCGCGCGCCGTCGACCTCGCGGGTTACCTCGGCGTCACAAAACCAACCGTGAACAGCGCCATCCAGCGCCTGCAACGCGACGGCTATGTCGATAGCGCACCGTACCGCGCCATTTTCCTCACCGACAAGGGACGCGATCTCGCTGCCGCGTCGCGCGAACGCCACAGCGTCGTTCGCGAATTCCTCATCGCGCTCGGTATCGACCCCGAAACCGCCGATTCCGATGCCGAAGGCATCGAGCACCATGTGAGTCACAACACACTAAAGGCATTCAAACGCTTTCTCGGCACAGCACGGCGCAAGAAATAGCGCACCCCACCAGCACATCACGCAACCGCCGGCTTCACCGTCGTCATGTCGACATCCTCCTCGACGTCGCGCGGGCGATGCTCCGCTGCGACCACGAGATAGATCACCGGCAAAATGAGCAGCGTGAACAGCGTGCCGATCGCCATGCCGCTAACAAGCATAATGCCGATACTGTTGCGTGCCTCCGCCCCCGCGCCCGTCACGAACACCAGCGGCAGGTGACCGAACACGGTTGCCGCCGTCGTCATCAAAATGGGCCTGAGCCGCGTCATGGATGCTTCACGAATGGCCGCGATCTTGCTCTGCCCCATTTCCTGCAACTCGTTGGCGAATGCCACGATCAAAATCCCATTTTTCGCAATCAGCCCCACCAGCGTGATCAGTCCAATCTGGCTATAGATGTTGATCGTGGTGAAACCCAAAAACGTGAACACAAGAGCCGCCGAAAGCGCCAGCGGCACCGATCCCAAGAGCACCACCAGGGGATCGCGAAAACTGCCGAACTGCGCCGCAAGCACGAGATAAATCAGCAGAATTGAAAATCCCAGCGTGCCCGCCAGCGTCGTGCCCTCTTGCCGGATTTGGCGCGACTCGCCCGCATAGTCGACCGTATAACCAGCAGGCAGAACCTTGCGCGCCGCCGCTTCCAGCGCGTCCAGGCCCTCCGCCTTCGTCACGCCGGGCAACACACCGCCGTAGACACGAAAGCTATCCGCCTGCTGGAACCGCGCCAGCGTTCGCGGCGCCGTCGTCGTCTCAAGCCGCGCAAACGCTGAGATCGGAACCTGCTGCCCCGCGCGCGTCCGCACTTTGTAATCAAGGAGCGTCGACGCCGCCTCACGCGCCGACTGCTCGACCTGCGGAATGACCTTGTACGCGCGGCCGTCCCGCGTGAACCGGTTGACGAAATTTCCAGCAATCAGAAACCCCAACTGCCGTCCAACATCGGCGAGATCAAGCCCAAGATCCGCAACCCGCTCCCGGTCGATGTCCACCCGCACCTGCGGCAGATCGATTTTCAGATCCGTATCCGCAAACATGAACTTGCCGCTCGCGAACGCCGCTCCAACAAGCGTTTTCGCGTAACCCGCCATTTGCTCCGGCGTTCCCGGCCCCTTCAAGACCAACTCAACGTCGAAATTCCCTGCACCCGGCAGCGGTGGCGGAAGGATCGGATAAATTTGCAGCTCTTTGATCTGTGATGTGCCGCCGAAAATCTCTGGCTGAATGTCGTGCGCGCTGCGTTCGCGGTCATGCCAGTTCTTGAACAAGTAGCCACCAAAGCCGGTCGACGGAAAGACGATCTCAAACATCGCGTCGAACTCGGGCAGCGCCTTGCCGACGGCATACACCTTGTCCATATGGCCCGACGTGTAGGCCAGCGAAGCATCGGGCGCGGAATTGACAATCAGCAGAACGAAACCTTCGTCCTCGACGGGCGCCAGTTCCTTCCCCGAAAACATGTAAAGCGGCACGGCAAGAATGCCGACAAACGCCGCGAACGTCATGATCTGCCCGCGCATCGGCAAAATCGCATCGAGCAGCCGGCCATAGCGCTCGGCCAAACGGTCCATCTGCCGCGCGATGAAAAGCGCATAACGGCTCTCCTGCCCGCCGGCAGGCGCCGTATACGCACTCATGATCGGCGACAGCGTCACCGCCACAATGCCCGACACGATCACCGCCGTCGCCAGCGTGAACGCAAACTCTTTGAACAGAACCCCCGTCAATCCCGTCAGCAGGCCGATCGGCGCATAGACCGCCGCCAGCGTCACCGTCATCGAAACGATCGGGCCGAACAACTGCCGCGAACTGACAAGAGCCGCCTGCGTCCGGCTCATCCCATCGCGCATGTGCCGCGCCACGTTCTCCACCACCACAATCGCGTCATCCACCACCAGACCGACGGACAGAACGATGGCCAGCAGCGTCAAAAGGTTCAGCGAGAACCCCATCGCCATCATGGCCGCCATGGCTCCGATCAGCGAAATCGGGATCGTCACGAGCGGCACGAGCGCACTACGCCACGAGCCAAGGAAGAGGAACACGATCAACCCGACGATCGCGACCGTCTCGGCAAACGTCGTCAGGATCTCCTGAATGGAATTTTCCATGTAGACCGCGCCGTCATAGGCCAGAGCAATCTCCATACCCTCCGGCAACGCGGGCGCAATCGCTTTCACCTCGCGCCGCAGAGCCTGCGCAACCTTGATCTCGTTGGTCCCAGGAAGTGGCCAAACGGAGAGATAGACCGCGTCTTTGCCGTTGTGGCGGACGTTCGACGTCTCTTCCTCCGCACCCAGCTCCACGCGCCCGAGATCCGCGATGCGAACAATGCGGTCGCCGTCTTCGCGCACAATCAGCCGCTCGAATTCCACCGCCGAGCGAAGATCAGTATTGGCCAGCAAATCGACCTGAATTTCGTTGCTCTTCGCCCGCCCCACCGCCGCCAGAAAATTGTTTCGCCGCAACGCGGCTTCCACATCTGTGGCATTGAGACCGAAGGCCGACAGTCGCTCGGCATCGAGCCAAATCCGCATCGCCTGTGGACGCCCGCCCTCGAGCCCAACGCGCTGAACATTAGCTATGGTACTCAAACGCGGCTGAATGTTCCGGATGAGGTAGTCCGTCACCTCCGCCGGCTTCATCACCTCCGAGGTCACACTCACATAAAAAGTTGCATAAGGCCGGTCAGCGCGTTGCACTTCCACCGACGGCGACTCGATCTCCAGCGGTAACTCGCTGCGGATCTGATCGAGCCGGTTGCCGACTTCCGCAAGTGCGGTGGTACTGGGCTGATTGAGCTTCAAACGCGCCGTAACGGTGCTGAGCCCCGGCACACTCGACGACTCGACGAAGTCGATGCCCGTCAGCGACGACACAGCCCGCTCGATCGGCGTGGTCACGAATCCCCGGATCGTTTCCGCCGACGCACCGACGTAAATGGTTGTGATGACAATCGACGAACTCTCGATGCGCGGATACTGCTGCACCGGCAGGTTCGTCGCCGCCCGGAGCCCGATCAGCACCAGCGCCAGATTGAGAACGATGGCGATCACCGGCCGCCGTACAAAGATGTCGAGAGCTCTCATGTGCGATTTCCGCGCTCTCTCAATTCATCGCCGCCGGACCGGGTATATCGGACACCTCGGCGACCGGAACCAAAAGTCCATCACGAAGTTTGAACGACCCCGCCGCTGCAACGAGGTCGCCGATCGCCAACCCCTTTTCCACGACGATATGACCGTCAATCACGGCCCCGGTCTCAATCTGTCGCTCCCGCGCGCGACTCTGCCGATCCGCCGTCTCGATGACAAAGACGTGCTGCCCCGCTGGCGAACGGCGCACCGCCGTCAGCGGCACAACAATGCGCTTCTGGGGCGCCGCCGTAGCCGCAATCACGTCAACGAAAGCTCCGGGCCGCAAAACCTGCCCCAATCCTTGTCCAAGCGCCCGAAAACGCACCGCACGATTGGCCGGATCGACGCTATCGTCCTCTGCCAGAATTCTCACGCGGCGGGGTCCATTGAGAAATGCCGGGCTGGTCACTGCAACCTCATCGCCCGGATGCAGCAGTGCGGCACTCTCCTGCGGAAGCGCAAAATCAATGAAAACATCGTCGGCCACACCCTGCATCTTCACGATCAGAGTGCCCGCGTCCAAATAGGCCCCAGGTTGCCAGTCGGTGATCCCGACGCGCGCTTTAAACGGTGCCAGGATCCGCTTGCGATCAATAACAACTTTCAGACTTTCTGCGCGCGCGGTTGCAGCTGCGAACTCCTCCCGCGACTTGTCGAATTCTTGAATGGAAAACGCAGGACTGCTCCGCAACGCTTCCCGCCGGTCCAAGTTAGCCCGCGCAAGCCGCGCGTCCGCTTCCGCCGCCGCCAGCGATGCCCTCTCCTGCCGGTCGTCGAATTGAACCAGCAGTTGACCCTTGTCCACCGTCGCTCCGGACGAAAAACCACGCTCCGAAATCAGTCCGGCGATTTCATTGCGGAGATCAAGTTGTTGCAAGGCGACCACCGTCCCGATCGCGCGCTGCGTCGGCGCCCATTCTTTCTCGGAGACGCGCACGGTCTGCACCGCCTCGCTCGGCTCCGGGCGTGCCGCTCCCGCCGCCATCCCAGCGACGATTTCCGAATACTTGTAAAACCCAAGCCCCCCGACAATGCCGGCCATCAGCAAGACGAGAACAAGCCAGGACAGAAGACTTCGACGCATATGACCTCGAGGACAATCCGGCCGGTCCACGTGACCCGGCAATTCCCGAGCACAGCGGGGCGGCATCCGCCCACCACATGGGAAGTGATCGAAATTCACGAATAGTGGCAGCGCGATGACTTGGCAAGGCCGCCCCTGCAAACGGCATGAACACGCGGCACTCTTTCCGAACAGCCCGCGGCGCCGATGCGGCCCGATGACCGCACGAGACAATACCCAGTCTGCCGCGCGCTACGCGACCCCCGCAACGCAATCGCAATATGCAAACCGAGCACAAACGCGCCGGCGCCACAACCGCGCCTGAGTTGACGGACACTCCGTAGCAAGACACAATTCGATCAAGGCATCCTGTCCTTCTATGTCTGCTGTAGATCCTGCGGCGGAAAAACAAACGTCTCACATCAACCGTAGGGCCCTGAAGGGCCCTACGGTTCGCAAGGTACGAGGGACAGGATGCCATCACCACCCGCCGCCCCCGATGCGGCGTACGAAACACAGCCGTTTGGCGGGCAACCTGTCGAGACAGCCGCCGATCTCGCCAAGGTCCTTGGTGTCGATCTGCCGAAACTTCTCTACACCCTCTACAAAGCCCCTGACGGCGCCCGCTATCGCACCTTCGAAATCCCCAAACGCACCGGCGGGATGCGCGAAATCGCAGCTCCCATCGGCATCCTGCGCGACGCACAGGACGCCCTGTTGCCGGAACTCGTCGCCCGTTACAGAGCCCACCCCGGCGCCCATGGCTTCATCGCCGGCCGCTCCATTCTCTCCAATGCTGAACATCACGTCGGTGCGAAACTTGTCCTAAACATCGATCTCAAAGATTTCTTCCCCGGCATCAATTTCGGCCGCATCCGCGGGCTGTTCATGTCCCCGGTCTTCGGCATGGGAAAATCTGCTGCCGCCGTGGCAGCCCAAATCTGCACCCGGAAAAACGGTCTGCCGCAAGGCGCCCCGACATCGCCCGTCCTATCGAACTTCATCGCCACCGAACTCGACCGCCGCCTGACCCGCCTCGCCAAACAGAACGGCATGAGCTACTCGCGCTACGCTGACGACATCACATTTTCCACGAACCGGCCGGCCTTCCCGGCCAGCATTGCCGCATATGAAGAACGCGATCCAGGCAAGCGCACGCTCGTCCTCGGCGAGGCCCTAGCCGCGGAAATCACCTCGGCCGGCTTCGTCGTCAACGAAAAGAAAGTTCGTCTGCAAACCCGTTCCATGCAGCAATCCGTCACCGGCTTGACGGTCAACGACCGCACAAACGTCACCCGCGAGCGCATCCGCCGCCTCCGTGCCATGCTCCATGCCTGGGGCAAGTTCGGTCTCGACGCGGCAGGCGAGGAACATTTCAAAATACGCCGGGCGTCGCCGCGCGGCAGCGTTGCCAACAACCCCGCCGCTGCCTTTCGCAATATCGTCTACGGCGAATTGGCCTTTGTAAAAATGGTACGCGGCCAAACCGATCCCGTATATCTCAAGCTCTGCGCGCGGCTTATCGATCTCGATCCCAATCCGTCGAAGTTCATCCGCCAGATGATTTTCGGCGCCGACGACTACGAGATCTTCATCTCACATGCGAGCGAAGACCGTCCCGAGGTCGCACGCCCCATTCACGCCGCCTGCGAGCGCCTCGGCCTCAAGGCCTTCCTCGACGAGGAACACATCGCCTGGGGCGAAAACTTTACACACAAAATCAACTCCGCCCTGGGCGCAGCCCGCACCGTCCTGTGCATCATCTCGCCCGTCTCCGTCACCAAGCAGTGGCCGATGGCTGAGGTAAATACATCGCTCTCCCTCGAAATCGCCGGCAAGAAAGAAGTCTTCTGCCTCATCGTCGGCAGACCCGATCTGTCCCACCTCCCCCTAATTGCCGGTAAGGATTACATGCTCTGGAATGGCGACGCCGATGCTGTCGCAAAACACCTGAAATCGCGCATGCACCGCCACCAGATCGCGCCTCCGCCGCCTCCTCCGCAGCAGCAGCAGCAGCAGCCGACGCCACCCCCGCTGCCGCCGGGTCCGTGGACACTGGCAGCGAAGGCCCGCGCCAATGCCTTAGTCGAACCACCGCCGCTGCGCTCGTCGCTGCTCTCTCGGATTCTTTCGATCGGGCGCAAAGGAGGGTCCGGCAGTTAAGGTGCCACCGGCAAACCGCTCTCGAATCGATTGTCGATCCAGACGTTCGCGCCACCCTTGTCCCAGTAGGTCACCGGCCCGAACGATCCCGACTTCGGAAAATACGCCCGCGAGAACACGTTCTTCTCAACATGAACGGCTGTGGACCCACCCCCACCTTTTCCATTTCGCTCCGCCCCGCCGTATAGCGTCCAACCTCCACCCGCCAGAATGTTGCTCCGCAGAGAGACGCTCTGACCCAGCACGGTCACGGCGCTTGTCTGGGGATGCCGGTTCTCGATCCGGCAGCGCGCAATCTCGATCGAAGCCGCCCCATCGAACAGTTGCACCGCATCGTTGTGATCGCCCGGCCGCGCCAGCAAATTCGCAATCTCGCTCTCAATGATGTGGATATCGCGTCCCGCGATCTGCACCCCGTCCGCCGCAGCGCCAACGCGCGACCGGTAGACACGGGCACCAGCTCCGCGCAGCGCCAAGGCCACCCCCACATGCGGCGACGCGCTACGTTTGATCAGCGCCCCGCCGATATCCGACCACAGCACGTGCAGCGCGCCGGAGCCTGGACGCACGAGCACAAGCCACGGCAGATCAGCGGGCGCAAACATCGTCACCCGCCGCAGCACCACCGGCATCTGCGCCGAGATATCGAGCGCGCCGTCAATCGTCACATCCTCAATGAGAAGATGCGGACCCGGCACCAAAAACCCGTCATAAGTCGCAGCACGTGGCACCGTGACGGCATAGCCCGGGATGCGCCCGTCCGTGATCACGGCCCCCTCGACGTGTCGACCCGACGTGCGCCCCAACACGTCCGGCCCCACCACGGCGCGCGAGATCTCCTGCCCATGCGACACGGCGGGCGGCAACTCCGCCGCCTCACCACCACCGCTCCACAGGCACAGTCCAGCAGCAAGTATGCTCCAGACTCGGCAATCTACGGATCGCCCGTTCATACCCGCTTATCCTTGGCAAAGCACAGATCCGCAATCACACACCGCTCGCAAACCGGCTTCACAGCCTTGCACGTGTAGCGCCCATGCAAGATCAACCAATGATGCGCGTGCATCATGTAAGCCTCCGGCACAATCCGCATCAGATCGGACTCCACCGCGTCCGGCGTCGTCCCCTTCGAAAACCACAACCGGTGCGAGACCCGAAACACATGCGTATCTACCGCCATGGTGGCCTGACCGAACGCCATGTTCAAAACCACGTTCGCCGTCTTCCGGCCAACCCCTGGCAACGACTGCAAGGTTTCGCAATCCGCTGGCACGTCGCCGCCGTGCTCGGCGATCAGCTTTTCCGACAACAGGATCACGTTCTTCGCCTTGTTGCGAAAAAGCCCGATTGTGCGGATCAACTCGCGCACCTGATCCTCGCCCAGCGCCACCATTTTCTGTGGCGTATCGGCAAGCTGGAACAACCGGCGCGTGGCCTTGTTGACGCCGGCGTCCGTCGCCTGTGCCGACAAAACCACGGCCACCAAAAGCGTAAACGGGTTACTGTGCTCTAACTCGCCCTTAGGTTCTGGGTTCAGGGCATGGAGCCGTTTGAAGATCTCCTCGACCTCTTGCGGCGTCCGTTTTCGCGGCCTCTGGCGCGGCTTCGGCCGGGCGACCACCGCCCCCCCGCCCAGGTCCTCCGCGAACGGCACGACCGAAGTCATCTTCCTTTTTTTCGCGGACGGGGTTTTCATGCGATTTGACTTCGAGCAAAGTTAGGCGACATGACCGATACCATAGCCCCGACGCAAAGCTCCCGGACATTCCGGGCCATTCTCCACCCCCACAGGTCGCTCCCTCAGAGCGGTTTCCTGATCCTGATGGGGTTCATCTGCTTTGTCAGCCTCGCCACGGGCATTGCCTTTTACATGATGGGAGCATGGCCCGTCCTCGGCTTCTATGGTCTCGACGTGCTGGCGATCTACGTCGCCTTTAAGATCAACTATCGCGCCGGCAAAGCCTACGAGCTCGTGGAGCTCTCCCCAAACCTGTTGAAGATCACACAAGTCCACCACTCCGGCCGCAGCCGCAGCTTCGATTTCAACCCCTATTGGGTCAAGGTGATGCTGAACGAATGGCCGGACGGCAGCGCCGACCTGAAACTCGCTTTGCACGGCAAAGAATTCGAGATCGCCCGTTTTCTCAATACCGATGAGAAGAAAGACTTCGCCCAAGCCCTGCGCAACGCTCTCACAATGGCCCGCAGCGCGCCAACGGCCCTCGCCTGACGGAACCGCCGCCTGTCGTGTTCAATCGTCCAGCATCGCCAGCGCCGCGCGCCGCTCGTTTGGCTTCACCTTCAAAAACTGCGCCCGCGCCGCCTTGATGTCCTTGTCCGACCCGGTCTCGGCCGCCGTCTTCAAGGCCACTGTCGCCGGATGCGCCGCCCCGCAAATGAACGACAGCGCCGAAGCCAGCCGCCCCATCATCGCCGCATCGAACTTGAAATCATCGTTCACTTAAACCGCCCGCGCCGCTGCAGCACTTCGATCTTGTAGCCGTCCGGGTCCTCGATGAAGAAAAACCGGCCAAAGGGCTGCCCCTCGTGGCTCATCTCCTTAATGTCTTTCGGCTGGAACCCGGCGGCCTTGATCCGCGCGTGCTCGCCATCCAGATCATCGACGACGAACGCCACATGCCCATATCCATTGCCCAGATTATAGGGTTCGGTCTGGCCCTTATTGACGGTCAACTCCACCTCGAAGTCGTTTTCCGGGTTGCTCATGTAGGTCAATGAAAAGTCCGGCCATACGCGCCGCTCGGCCACCGTCAATCCAAAGCACTTCGAATAGAAATCGACCGACCGGGCCTCATCCAGCACCCGCACCATCATATGGACCGCTTTGGCCATTCGGCGAACTCCCTCTACAGCCAAGGACGCGTCTGAGCCGTCTTCTCCTCAAACGAGGTGATCGACGCCTGCTTTTGCAGGGTGAGGCCGACGGCATCCAGCCCATTCAGCAGGCAATGCTTCCGGAACGGATCGATCTCGAACGTGATCACGCCGCCATCCGGCCCGCGAATCTCCTGCGCTTCGAGATCCACAGTGACCGTCGCATTCGAACCGCGCTGCGCGTCGTCCATAAGCTTGTCGACGTCCGCCTGCGGCAGCTTGATCGGCAGAATGCCGTTCTGGAAGCAGTTGTTATAAAATATGTCGGCAAAGTCCGGCGCGATCACGCAGCGGATACCGAAATCCAAAAGCGCCCAAGGCGCATGCTCGCGCGACGACCCACAGCCGAAGTTTTCACCCGTCACCAAGATCGTCGCGTTCCGGTAGGCCGGCTTGTTCAGCACGAAGTCCGCGATCTCAGCCCCCGTCGCATTGTCGAATCGCATCTCGAAAAAGAGCGACTTGCCGAGCCCAGTCCGTTTGATCGTTTTCAAAAACTGCTTCGGAATGATCATATCGGTGTCGATGTTCCGCAGCGGCAAGGGAGCGGCTACACCGGTGAGCTTGACGAACTTGTCCATCGCGTCCTCTTGAGGGAAAGGGCGCGTTGATCTCACGCCCTCAATGCATCGGCCAGCGCCCTGAAGTAACCTTCCGCAGCCGTCAGCCGGTCGGCGGCGGCGTGTGGAGTGCTGGCCTGGGGCAGACTAGGGACAGCCACCCCCGGATCAGCCGGGCGAAGCTGTTCAAGCCGCCTTTTAACGCCAGCCAGCTTGCGCCCGTCAAGATGGCGATGCAGCACGCCGACGATCGTTTCCAAATAACCGGAAATCCGGCCAAATTCACGCACCAGCGCGCGCAGCGATGGTCCGTGCCCCGGGTCTGTTTCGAGCTTGTGGTGAGCGTCCGCCGCCCGCGCCAGGGTCGCGGCGATCTCCTCGGCATAGCGGGCGACCTTCTCGCGCCGGACAGCATCAAGCGTCATGAGCTGCCCCACCCATCGGTGCAGCAACTCCGCCAGCGCCAGAATTCGCTTAGAATAATCAGGTACCCGCATCCCTTGCCTCACGTGGCCACCGGCACCTCAACCGGCATAGAGGGACCAGTCTAGATGCGGTCAGCAGGGCGGGGATAAACGCTTAGCGGATGGTCGGGTCGGCGTAGCACTTGCGCATGTATTCGCAGCGATGCGAGCCCGACAGGTGCATGCTGGACCCCTTGGCCGGCGCGATGAACTTGCACACTTCTTCCAGGCCGCCTTCGGTCAGCCAACCCTGACGGCGGCCGCGCTGCACCGCAAAGCAATCTGCCGTTTCCTCATCAGGTCCACGGAACTGATGGCCACACTCGTGTGCATAGATCCAGAGCTTGACCGGTGTTGACACGCGGTCCATCAGCTTCGGATTGAGGATCAAAAAGCCCGGATAGGCCGCACCATAATCGTCAAGGTTCTGGTCGATCACCGTCGGCCGCTGACCACACACTTGCCGGCGGCCGTCGAGCTTCAACTCACCTGGCTTCAAGATGGGTGCGCCCCCAACATGATCGGCGTACTCTTCAGGCGTCGGGACGCTATCGTCGGCGAGCACCGGCAGGGTCCAAATGACCATGACACTGGCCAGAAGAGACAGCGTGCGACGACCTAAAGTCATGATTGATCCGGACAAATCATCTAGCCCCGATCACGACCGGGCCAGCCCTTAGAATTGCGCAATCGCCGCCCCCGTGCAAGGGCTCACGGCTCGGAAGACAACACCACGTGTCGTTGCAGCACCATCACCCCAGCGCGTCCTGCTCGATTTCTTCCATGTCGGCGTCCGAAAATCCGAAATGATGCCCGATCTCGTGCACCAGAACATGCGTGATCAGATCGCCCAACGTCTCGCCCTCATCCGCCCAATAGTCGAGGATCGCCCGCCGATAGAGAAAGACCATATCCGGCTCGCGGGGCGTATCGCTGAGGCTCTTCTTGTCCAAGCTGACGCCCTGATAGAGACCCATCAGGTCAAATGGGCTCTCGATCCCCAGTTCATCGAGCACTTCGTCGATGGCAAAATCTTCGCAGCGGATGACGAGATCTCCGCACATCTGCCGGAAATCGGACGGCAGCCGGTTCCAGGCTTGCCCAGCCAGCATCTCGAACGTGGCCAGCGTCGGCGCCGTTGCCGGCCCCCAGTCGATGTCATCAGCCATAGCCGCTCCAACTCCTGTCCCACACCGCCCGTGCGGCGTGCTGCCGCAAATGGACAACGCCGCCGCTTAACATCATGGCAATCCGGCAACAAGAAGAAGCATGTAGCGATCTGATCGCCCTGCGACGGCGCGCCCGCTGAAATGCAAGCTGACCGTGGTAATCTACTCCCCGACTTCTCCGGGAACTTGGCCGCCAAGCCGCCGTTTCCTTGTCATGCTGCAAATCGTCGATCCAAAACCACCGTCAGGGCGGCCAATCGTGTTGCCTTCAAAGCGTATCATTGGGCACCCAGCGGGACCGCGGGTATGGGCCTCAGCCGACGTGCCCGATCTGTCCGAACTGAGCCGCCGCTCACCCCAGCGCGCGGGCGACCTTGCGTTTCGCCATTTCTGCGAGCCACATCGCTCCGAGCGCCGCGAAGCCGGACACACCTTCATGGTCCGCCGCGCGCGCCGCTTCCTCAAGGACGCCCGCCAGCACGTCGTCCCCTCGCCCCACGGCGATATCCCCGTCTACGTCTTCGAACCCGAGACGAAAACACCCCGCGCCACAATCCTCGTCGCGCACGGTTGGACGTCGGAAGCCTCCTTCATGACGCTGTTCGGCGAGCGACTGCGACACCTGGGCGCGCGCGCTGTGCTTCTCGACGCGCCCGCCCACGGCAAATGCAAACGCACGCGATCAACGGTGGTCGACTACACCGAATCCATCCTTCGCGTGGCCGACGCCTTCCAGCCCGACTATGCGCTCGCCCACTCCATGGGCTGCTTCGCTGTTCTGCACGCCGGCGGTGGCGGCCCACCCTTCCTCCGCCACTATGACTTCAAGCGCTACGTGCTCATCGCACCACCCAATGAATTCGGCGCAGTCACGCGCGAGTTCGCCGATGTCCGTGGCATGACATCCGCCGCCCGCGTCATGTTCGAACGCCATCTCGAGCGCATCGCCCATCGCCGCCTCTCAACGTTCACAAACTCCCACCTGCTCCGCACCGCAAACCGGCCGGCCTTGCTGATCCACGCCAAGGACGACTTCGAGGTGCCCATTCGCCACTCCGAGACGATCATCGCCAATTGCCCCACCGCCGAACTCCTCCCATTCGACGCCATGGGACATCGGAAACTCCTATCTTCTCCGCAGGTTGTGCGCGCCGCCGTCAACTTCCTCATGAAAGACTGACCCGCTGGACCGGGGGGCTCGCGAATCCGCGCCTGCAGGGCTATATGAGCCCCCAGTGAAACGCTGCCCACTCAGGTATCGTATGCCTATCTGAGCCCTTGCAGACAATTCCGCCGGAACCCGCCATGACAACCGCCAAGCATTCCAAGGTCATCATCCTCGGCTCAGGCCCTGCCGGCTACACCGCCGCGATCTACGCCGCGCGCGCCATGCTGAAGCCCGTCATGATCCAGGGCATCCAGCCCGGCGGCCAACTCACCATCACAACCGACGTCGAGAATTATCCGGGCTTCGCCGACGTCATCCAGGGCCCCTGGCTCATGGAGCAGATGCGTGCCCAAGCCGAACACGTCGGCACCGAGGTCATCATGGACCACATCATCAAGGTGGACCTGAAGAACCGACCCTTTCGCCTCGAAGGCGACAGCGGCGACACCTACACGTGCGATGTCCTCATCATCTGCACCGGCGCCCAAGCCCGCTGGCTCGGCATTCCGTCCGAAGAAGCCTTCCAAGGCTTCGGCGTCTCTGCCTGCGCGACATGCGACGGCTTCTTCTACAAGGGCAAGGAGGTTGTGGTCGTCGGCGGCGGCAACACCGCTGTTGAAGAAGCGCTGTTCCTTACCAACTTCGCCAGCAAGGTCACAGTCGTCCATCGCCGCGACAGCTTCCGCGCGGAAAAAATCTTGCAGGACCGCCTAATGAAAAATCCCAAGATCGAAGTCGTTTGGGATTCGGCCATTGAAGAGATCGTCGGCAACGCGGATCCGAAAACCGTCACCGGCGTGCGCCTGAAAAACGTCAAAACCGGCGCCATCACGGAGCGCAAGACCAACGGCGTCTTCATCGCCATTGGCCATTCGCCCGCCACCGAACTGTTCAAGGGCCAGCTGCCGACCACACCCGGCGGCTACCTCATCACCAAACCGGATTCGACCGCCACCGACATCCCCGGCGTGTTCGCGGCCGGCGACGTCAAAGACGAAACCTACCGCCAGGCTGTCACCGCCGCCGGCATGGGCTGTATGGCCGCTCTCGAAGCCGAACGCTTCCTCGCCCACAGCTCGCAACACGCCGTCGCTGCGGAGTAGCTGCGCTGTTGAGTGATGCGGGAACGACAAAAACGGCCCGGCTGAACCAGCCGGGCCGTAGTGCTTTGATCGAACGCTACGTGCCTCAGTCGTCGTAGCCGCGTAGAAGCTCGCCGGTCGCGGGATGAACGTGCAGTTCCATCCGCACCCCGTCCTTGTCGACGACATCCACTTCGTACGCCCCATCGTCAGTTTCGATCTCGCGCACTTTGTAACCAGCCGAAACCAGCTTGTCCTTAATCTCCGTTTCCGACTTCCAGTCCGCAGACGGCACGTTCAGCCGCTTGGAATTGTCGTCGGTCGCCATGGCGGCAGTCCCGAACCCCAAAGCGACGGCGGCGAAGGCTGTAGCAAGGGCAATCTTGCGCATTGTATGATCTCCTCATGATCGCTGGCAGACGCGCCAGCATGAGAGCGAACCTGCCATCCCGCCCCTGACGCCCCACTGATCCGTTCTGTCAGGCTCCTGTCAGCCCGTTTGCACGACAAACCCACATGCCCCGCCACACCAAAACCGTCCGCTGTCTTCTCATTCTTCTGGCTATCGCCGCGAGCAATCCCGCCTCCGCGCGCCACGGCCGCGACGATGACGAAATCAGCCACGAAGCAGCCAAGGAACTTCTGGACAGCGGCCGCATCCTCGCCCTCGAAACCATCTTCGCAAAAGTATCCGAGCGCGTACCCGGCAAGCTCATCGAAGCGAAGATCGAGTATGAGCACGGCCTCATCATGTACGACCTCAAGATTCTACGCCCGGATGGCCGCGTGCAGGAAGTCGAGGTTGATGCCACCACCGGCGAAATCATCAAAATCGAAGATGACGACTGATGCGCATCCTCGTAGTCGAAGACGAATCCCGCATCGCCAATGACGTTGGCGCCGCCCTGCGCGATGCCGGCTTTGCCTGCGACTTCGCCACCGACGGTGAAGACGCTTGGTTCAAAGGCGACACCGAACCGTATGATCTAATCGTTCTCGACCTTGGCCTGCCACGACTCGACGGCCTGACCGTCTTAAAACGCTGGCGCGCAGCCGGCCGCACCACGCCGGTCCTCATCTTGACCGCACGCGGCACCTGGCCCGAGCGCGTCGACGGCATCGACGCTGGCGCCGACGACTATCTCCCCAAGCCTTTTCAAATGCCCGAACTCGTCGCCCGTGTCCGCAGCCTTATCCGCCGCGCCTCCGGCCACGCCAGTGCCGTGATCGAAGCCGGCCCCATCGCCGTCGACACCCGCCAGATGCGTGTCACAGTCGATGGCAAGCCGATCAACCTCACGCCGCTCGAATACCGGCTCGTCTCATTCCTCATTCACAACAAGGGCCGTGTCGTTGCCCCCGTCGAAATCCTCGAGCATCTCTACGGCGACGAAGAAAGCCGCGAGACAAACGCGCTCGAAGCCCTCGTCATGCGCACCCGCAAAAAACTCGGGCCCAACTCCATCGAAACCCGCCGCGGCTTCGGCTACCTCATACCGGATGGCCAGCCGTGACCGTTGGATCACTCAAACTCCGCCTGCTCCTCGGCGCCAGCGCGTTCCTTCTCTGCGCCATGCTGATCGCTGCCATCGCACTGGCATTCCTCTTCGAACGCCACGTCAAAACCTGGATCGATAACGAACTCTCCAGCCACATCGATCAGCTGATCGCCGGCATCGACCGTGATACGCAGGGAAAACTGATCGTCAAGACCACACCCAGCGATCCTCGCTTCACCCGCCCACTCTCCGGCCTCTATTGGCAAGCCTCATTTGAAAGCTCAGGCAACGTCATCCGCTCGCGCTCCCTCTGGGACGCCACCATCGGCATTCCCCCACCCGCGACCGTCGACGATCACGCCCACCACCATCGCGTCGCCGGTCCCTCTGGCCAAACCCTCTATGTTCTGGAAAAGCGCATCGAACTCCCCGCCCGCCTCGGCCGCGAACGCGTGCGCATCGCCGCCGCCGTCAATGAGGCCGATGTCGACAAAGCCGTCATGGCCTTCGCCACGTCGCTGACACCGTTCCTGCTGCTCCTCGGCGCGCTCCTCGCCGCCGCAGCCTGGATACAGGTCCTCCTCGGGCTCAAACCGCTGGCCAGCATCCGCGACCGCATCGCGACAATCCGCTCAGGTTACGCCGAACGCCTTGGCAACAACTTCCCCGAAGAAGTCCAGCCACTCACCCGCGAGATTGACACTCTTCTCGACGCTCGCGACCGCCAGATCGAGACCGCCCGCGCCCGCGCCGCCGATCTCGCGCACGGCCTCAACACACCGATTCAAGTGCTCATTGGCGGCATCGAAAAATTGAAATCCAAAGGCGAAACGATCATCGCCGCCGACCTCGAAGCCGCCACGCACACGATGCGGCGCCACGTCGAACGCCAACTTGCCAAAGCGCGCCTGCAAGCCAATGGCGCTTCCACGGCCGCCCGCGTCCGAAGCGCCGTCGACCGCGTGGCCGCTGTCGTGCGCAAAACACCTGACGGTGCTCGCCTGATATGGAGCGTCGATATCCCGGAAGATCTGCGGGTCGTCATTCACCCGGACGATTTGTCCGAAGCTGCTGGCGGCTTGATTGAAAACGCCGCGCGCCATGCGCGCAGCAAAGTGGCAATCTTAGCCGAAATCAATGACGGCACCGTCCTCATCCGCGTCGCCGACGACGGCCCAGGCATCCCCCCGGACCAACAGGCCGAGGCCCTCACGCGCGGCAGCCGCCTCGATGTCACGCGGCCCGGCTCCGGACTCGGTCTCGCCATTGTCGCCGACATCGCCGAAGCCTGGGGCGGCAGCGTCGGATTCGAGCGCACCGGCGAAATGTTCAGCGCGGTCCTCCGGCTCAAGCCAGCCGAACCGCGCTGACGCAACCTAGAACGGCACGCTCAGCTTCGCAGAACCGCCATGCTGTTCCGTCTGGTCGCCGAACTGCGCATCGTATTGCACGCGCAGCACGGTCCCGCTCTCCGCCACGAAATCGACGCCGAGACCAAGATCGGCCACCACATCGTCAATCGTCGTACCGATCGTGAAGCCCGCAGCGCCCGGAACACCGGCAAAGGCCGCCGATGTGATGAACGTGTCGCTATCAACCCACGTCACGCCGCCCTTCACGTAGGGCCGCGCCACGCCACCGAAGGCCAGCGCATATTCCGCGCCGAGTTCCAGCGACGGCGACACCGAGAACACCGTGTCGTCGCTACCCGCCACCGTCAGTGCCGAACCGCCCGACGACGTTTCCGTATATCCATCCCGCTCCAGATGCGTCCACGCCAGATCGACCTGCGGCTTCATATACCAATGACCGCGATTGAGCAGATAAGCGCCCGTCAAACGCCCGGAGATAAAGCTCTGGTCGCTGTCCGAAGTGGCCACATCGCTGAACCCGCCGAACGAGATCACGCGCGTGTTGTCGCTCCAGCCATGCCCACCCGTCAGCGAAGCGGCGAGCAACAGCGGACCCGGATTGTATTTGATCACACCGCCCACATGCAGCCGCTCCGTCTCCGAGTGCGCGTTGCTGCCGGTCCGCACATCGCCGTCTTCGAACCCGACCCCCGCACCCACACGCCATGGCCCGCCCACATCGAACTGCGCACCAGCCGAGTAGAACGTCGCCGTTTCGGCAAAGCCGGTCTCGCCATTCCGTCCGTCATTGTCGAGCTGCCGCACGTTGGCACGCACCCACAGGCACTGCCCTTCGCGGATAAACGCATTGGGATCGCCCTCTCCCAGCGTCTTGCACGACAGCAGTTGCCCCGCGAACGCATTGCCCGTCTTCATCGCAGACGAAATCTGCGACGCATCCCCCGCCGGCGCGAGTTGATCGAGCGCCGCGCCCAATTCCTCCTGCGTTCCAAGACCAAGAAGTTCGGGAACGAATTCGGCATCGCCACCCTCGCTCACGATCTGGTTCAGCGCAGTCCCCACGTTCTTCTGGTTGGATGTCAGCAACTCGGTCGCAACCTCATCCGGTCCAAGGAAGTTGATCGTCGCTTGCAGCGACACCGTGTTGTCGTCTGGAAACAGCAGCTCGTAGTCGACAGCGGCCGTATCGGTCACCGTTATCCCGTAATCGGTCACGCCGAGCGTCGCTGTCAGAATAGTGAAAGACGTCGTTAAGCCCGTG
>LNFM01004748.1_pt1 | contig 24586 bp, 21 predicted proteins | sample 596031 | NCBI WGS metagenome assembly LNFM01 (sample SAMN04254537, study PRJNA301005) | activated carbon metagenome | isolation source: dual media filters at the Ann Arbor, Michigan drinking water treatment plant | place: USA: Ann Arbor | reverse complement strand
TCATCTTCGGCGACAACCTCACGCGCTCGTGGAAGCAGATCATCTACTTCCAGGGTGGCGACGGCACCCCGGGGGACGATCCGATGCCGCCGACGCCAACGCTGCCGCCGCTGACCGACGCGGATGTAGTGCCGCCGATGCCGGCGCTGGGTGCGAACGTGATCGCCGATGCGCGTGGTGTGCGCATCGCGCGCGAAACCGAGGACTAGGAGGTTGCGTATCGTCGATTCGCGCCGGGTGACCGGCTCGAACTTGCTGACACGCGAACCGGGAGCCATCGCCGAGGTGGCCTGGGAGCCCGGCGAGGATCCGGCCACGCTGATCCACGCCTGGAAGCGCGCGCTGACCGAGGCGCTCCCGGCGCCCGAGCTCCTGGTCCGCGAGTTCTCCGGCGGAGCCGCGCTGTTCGTCGCCGGTGCCGTCGAGACCTTGCTGCCGCTCACCGAGGTCAATGACTGGGCGATCACCACCGCGTCCGCGTCGGCGCGCGGTGAGGACGGCCCCGCCCTCGACCCCGCGTTGCTGCACGCGATCGAGGCCGCGCGCCTCGAGGGCCTGTCCGATCTACGCGCCGCCGCGCGCGCCCGCCGCCTCCCGCTCCTCGTCGACGAGGAGGCGATCACCGTCGGGGCTGGTCGCAGCCAGCTGCGCTTCGACCGCAACGGGCCGCTGCCCGCACCTGACTCGATCGACTGGGCCGACCTGGGGCGCATCCCGATCGGCATCGTCACCGGGACGAACGGCAAGACCACGACCACGCGCCTCGCCGCCCGCATGGTGAAGGAAGCGGGCAAGGTCGCCGGACTCACCTCGTCCGACGGCGTGGTCATCGGCGACGTCGTCACGCACCGCGGTGACTACAGCGGCCCCGAGGGCACGCGGATCGTCCTGCGGCACGCCGAGGTCGAGCTCGCGATCCTCGAGACCGCACGGGGCGGCATCCTGCGGCGTGGTCTCACCGTCGAGCACCCCGATGCGGCCGTGATCACCAACATCAGCGCCGATCACCTCGGCGACTTCGGCGTCGACGACGTGGCCACGATGGGCCGCGTCAAGGCGGTCGCGGCGCGCGATGCGAAGACCGTCATCCTCAACGCCGCGGACCCGACGCTGCGAGCGCTCGCGGGCACGTTCCGCGGCACCATCGTCTGGTTCGCCCGCACGCCCGAGGACCCCGAGGTCGCGCGAGTGCTCTCCGCACAGCTCCACGGTGAATCGTGGGTCGTGCGCGACGGCAAGCTGATCCGCATCACCGGCGCGGGTGAGGTCGCGTTGATCGACATCACCGACATCCCCCTCGCGTTCCACGGCCATGCCGCCTACAACGTCGAGAACGCGCTCGCCGCTGCCGCGCTCGCCCACACGCTCGGCGTCCCCGACGCGGCCATCAGCACCGCCCTGCGCGAGTTCACCTCCTCGGCCGTCGACAACCCCGGCCGCGGCAACCTCGCCGAGGTCCGTGGCATCGCGGTCCTCCTCGACTTCGGCCACAACGCGGTCGCGATCCAGAACGTCATCGCGCTCGCGCGGGGCATCCTCGCCGACACCGGGGGAGGCGCGCTGCGCATCACCATCGGCATGCCTGGCGATCGCACGCCGACCGACATCGCCGCGATCGCCCACGAGCTCGCCGCCGGTGAGCCCGCCCTGGTCGTGGTCCGCGAGATGGCGCCGACGCTCCTGCGCGGTCGCGCCCCGGGCGAGATGGCCGCGCTGATCACCGAGCACCTCCGCCGCACCGGCATCTCCGAGATCCAGCAGGCCGCCTCCGAGCCCGCCGCGCTTGCCTCGCTGCTCGCCGCATCCCGCCCGGGCGACCTCGTCCTCGTCCTCGTGCACGTCGACCCCGCCGTCGATGCGCTGCTCGCGACCGCGGCCCCGTAGCGCCTCACGCCCGGTGGTCGTAGAGCGCGGCGAGTCCCGCGCCGATCGCGTACGCGAGCAGATCCCACGGATCGAACGTGTTCCCGAACACGAGGTGGCCCGCGGTCGAGTGCACGGTCCACAGCGACTGGCCGACCTCGACGAGCGCCGCGACTCCAAACGCGATCCCCGCGCGGGCGCCGATGCGCGTCGGCCGGAAGCGCACCGCCACGAGGCTGATCACGGCGTACACCGCCATCGCCGCCGCGACGTCGCCGACGTGCCCACGCACGATCGGCTGGCCCGGGCCGCGGTACACGAGCACGCCGATCCCGATCGCGAACGCGACGGCGAGCAGCAGCAGGAACCGCCGGTACACGCCTAGAGCATGACAGCGTCTGCCGGCCGTTCCAGCGCTTGGACCTGTCCGACGCAGGCGCCCTGCGCGCGCAGCTCGAACCAGTGGCTCCCCGACGTGTTCATCGGAGCGGCTGCGTTCGGCGCCACGGTCTCCATCGGGATGAACGTCCCCTGATCGTCGAGCCAGCCGATCTCGAGCGGGCGCGCGGTGAGGTTCACGAACCGCAGCGTCGAGGCGGCGCCCGTCGCGGTGGTGGCGCTGACCGTCCCGCATGAAACGATGGCCGCCGTCTCGCCGGCCGGAGGTGGCCCCCAGAGGTCCTCCAGGTACCCGTACACGGTGGGATCGTGCGCGGAGAGCTGCGAGGCCACGTACGGATAGAAGTCGTTGACCGCGAAGTACGACTCGGACATCTCGGCGAGAAACTCGTGATGCGTGGTGAGGCCGTAGTGCCGCTCGGGCTCGGGGGCGAACAGCCGCGGCACGGCGTCATAGCGGCCCCGGCCGAGCGCGGACTCGTAGAGCGCGATGACCTCGGGGCTATTCCCGCCCTCGAGGATCAGGAACTCGTAGGCGTGCACCAGCTCGTGCAGGATCGCGTACGGCTGAAACCGCTGCACTGCCTCGATGAAGTACGCGAGGTTGACCTCGATCGTGTTGTAGCGCCCTGGCTCGACGGCGACGCTGCCCACCGGGTGATACGCGGCCGGCCCCTTCACGTCCGGCGTCGTCGCCTTCACGATGATGCGAACGCCGCGGAGCTGCGCCGTACGCTCCTCCCCGAACAGGCGCCACGCGGCGACGAGCCCCGTCTCCACCAGCCTCGACGCGACCTGCGCGGTTATCGGATCGGCGCGAACCTCGTCCGCGAGCTCGACGGTGAAGCCGGCGTTCGGCAGCGCGGACTCGACCGGCGGCGGAAGCTCCGCGCCCGGCGCGACCACCGGCGCCGGGGGCGTGCAACTCGCGAGAAGCACGAGCAGGGCGAACCGCATGGCCCCGAGAGTACGTGCGTTTCCGTGTAATGCGGCCCCGGTCGGCCACCTCACCCGCCCTCGAAGAGATCGACGTCGATCGCGAGCCGGCGCGCGCGCAGGCCTTCCTCGTCAAGTCGATGCCCACCGTCGTCCTCGAACTGCGGACGAGCCGCTAGCGCAAGTCGCCGCACATCTCGGGTGTGACCGACGCCAATGCTTCGAGATGGGGCGTCCAGTGCGCGTCGTGATCGGCGGCGTCGAGGAGCTGCTTCGCCCGCACGTGGATGTCATCCAGATGGGTGCAATCGAGCTCGAGCAGTCCAGATAGCGCGGCAACGGCGACTTGTTCGGCGCCAGGGGTCGGCATCGCCCGGAGCGCGTGCTCGAAGGCGCGCTGGAGGCTCTCGCCCCAGGTGCGGTAGGCCGCGAGAACGTGCTCGGCGGGCTCGTCCGGTTCCTCAACGCTCGTGAGCAGATCGCGCGCCGCGCGGCCGCAATGATCATTCACACTCGCGAGCTGCTCGACGTGAATGAAGGACTCCGGGTGGAAGTCGTCGAGGACACGCTCGAGCTCGTCGCAAGGAGCCGGTTCGGACTCGAGTACGCTCTCGAGGTCGGACTGCACTGCCGCCTGGAGGGCGGGGACGGCCGCAAAGCGCTCGAGCGTGCGGACCATGTTCTCATCGTCGCCACGCGCGTAGGCGCACCAGGCGAGCGTGTACTCGAGCACGTCGTCGGAGAGCTCGCCGCGCGTCTCACAGATCGCGGGCCACGCCTCGGCGACCTGCGCGAGATGCGGCCGGAGGTGTGGCACGTGGGCCAGTCCGATGACGTCGCCAACGACGAAGCGGGGCGGCGAAACCACGAGGAGCTTGTTCCTCGGCTCCTTACGTGCCGCCTGTTGATAGAGGTCATGCCACGCGACGAGCTGTGCCCCGTACGTAGTGATCGGCGCGGGCACGGGCGCATGCGACGGACCACACGCCGCAAGTGCCACCACCAGAAGCGAGCGCCGCATGGTGCTCATCTTAGCTGATGGCGGTGCGGGCGAGCGCGAGAAGCTCGTCGAGCTCGATCGGCTTGCCCAGCGATCGCGGCCGGGCCCGGTCGAGGAACATGCGGGCCCGGGGCGTCACCGCCCCTCCGCTCATGACCACGAAGCGGGACACGAGTTCGGGCGCGGACGACCTCAGTGCATCGTGGACGGCGACACCGTCGACCTGGGGCATCTGCAAGTCGCAGATGATGAGATCGAAGCGCTGATCGCGCGCGAGGAGATTGATCGCGGCCGCGCCGCCGATCGCGGTGACGACGTCGTGGGACTCGGCGACGGCCTCCTCGAGAGTGCGGAGGAGCATGGGCTCGTCGTCGATGAGGAGAATGCGACCGCGCGGAGTGACCGCATCGCGCGTCGCATGGGTGGACAGCGACGGCACGATGATTCCGGACGGCGCGACCGGTAACGAGACCTCGACGCGGGCACCGGGCAGCGAACCAGTGGTGATGCGGACCGAGCCACCGTGTCGTTCGACGATGCCGCGGACGAGCGCGAGCCCGAGCCCGGTACCGACGTCGGCGGGCTTGGTGGTGAAGTACGGATCGAAGACGCGCTCCCAGAGGTGCTCGGGGATGCCCGGCCCCGTGTCATCGACCGCGAGCAGCACCAGGCCGTTGAGGTGGCGCGTGGAGACGACGATCTTGTGCGGTCCCGGACGTTCGGTGACGGCGTAGGCGGCGTTGATGACGAGGTTCGTGATGAGCTGGCCGAGGCGGTTGCGATCACCAGCAACGGCCGGGACATCGCCGAGGTCGAGGACGAGCTCGGCGACGCTGTGGTACGCGGGCCGCGAGAGCTGGCAGGTGGCGCGAACGACGTCATCGAGATCGACGGGGACGGCGGAGTCGCTGGGCGCGCGCGAGAGGGTGCGCAGGTCGGCGATGACGGTGCGCATGCGGTCGAGTCCCGCGACCGCATCGGAGAGGACGCGGTCCATGGCGGTCAACTCGTCGAGGATGGCAGGCTGGCCGGCCGCGGCGAGCTTGGCGCGCGCGACGCGGCGTTCGAGGGTCCCGAGCGCGACGAGGACCCACGCCGCGGGGTTGTTGAGCTCGTGCGCGACGCCGGCGGCGAGCTGGCCGACGGCGGAGAACTTCTCCGCGATGACGAGCTGGGCCTGGGTGGCCTGGAGGCGCGCGAGGACGGCCTCGAGCTCGCGGCGCGAGGCGACTTCGCCTTCGAGCTCCTCGGCCAGGAGATTGATGCCGGTCGCGATCGCATCGATCTCGTCGAGCTTGTGCGTGACTGTAATGCGTGGGGTGAAGTCCTGGCGCGCGTACGCGACGAGGACCTCGAGGATGGGGCCGAGGCGGTCGGTCAAGCGTCGAAGCCCTCGAGCCACCCGATCGCTGCGTCCTCGGACGTGAACAGCGCAGTGGGGATCCGTCCCGGGTGTAGACGCAGGAAGAAGTTCGCGAGCACGCGGCTCACGGGCGAGCCGATCACGAGCGCGACGGCGGAGGTCACCCGCTCGGCATCGTTGCTGCCGAAGTACTGGCGGGCCTCGCGCGTCTGGGACCTCACTCCACGCATGTCGACGAGGACGCGAGTGCGCTTGCGGCCGGCCAGCTCGAAGGTGGTGGCGATGTTCGCGCGGGCATCGGCCAGCTCCATGGAGCATCCCGCCTTCATCACGGCGTGAATGAACCCGCGCTGGTCGCGCCGGAACGTGCACGTCTCTGTGGTTGCCTCCACCGCCACCGCCCTTTAGCACGGTGAATCGGCCGACTGGCTCACCCCTGTAGGGTGATTTTGTCGGTCGACGCAGCCAGTGATTCTCCGAGCGGCGCGTCGGCTTCCATGCACTGCGCGAGTTGCGCACGTGCCCGATGCAGCAGCACCGCGACGTGCCCGGGCGTCAGGCCCAGGGACCGCGCTACGTCGGGCCCCGACAGCTCCTCCAGCACCCGCAGGGTGACCACCTGGCGGTGAATGTCGCCGAGCTGGGACATGCACCCCACGAGCTGCTCGATCTCGGCCGCGCGCTCGAGCGCTTCGTCGGGCGAGGCGACCGGCATCGCGAGGTCCACGGCCTCGACCGGCACGTGGGGCCGGGCCCGATGATGTCGCCGTCGCGCATTGCGCGCCAGATTGCGCACGATTGCCGCCAGCAACGGGCCGGCCTCGAGCGGTCGTGCCTTCAGCTCCTCGAGATCGGGCCGGTGCAGCAGCGTCTGAAAGGCGTCCTGGACGAGATCGAGTGCATCGACGGCCGTCGCCCCTTCGGCCCGCGCGATCCCAGCGAGCTGGCCGGCATGGTCACGGGCCAGCCCCGACACGAAGTCGGCGCAGCAGCAGCTCGGCACATCCATGGCGTCGGGTGAGGTCTCGAGCACGCGGGGCATTACAACCAATCAGCGCGCGCGGATGATCCCGACCCAGCCACCGTTCTCCCACCGGAGCTCGATCGCCCGCCGGGGCAGCGAGAACGTGAAGATGGGGAGGTCATCCCGGCCCCGCGCCGGTATCGCCTTCCCCCACGCCGTCTCGAATGCGCGCAACGCGACGCCCCGCGATGCCTCGGCGGCCACGCACTGCCACAGCTCGATCCGCGTAACGACGCCCTGCTGTACGACCAGGTGGGCGTCGGTGAAGTACTTGCAGATGTCCGTCGCGGGCAGGAGCAACTTCCAGAGCTCCTCGTCCGCCGCGATCCGATCGTGCCAGTGATCCGCGCGGTCCACGGCCACGACACTGATCCGATCGCCATACGCCTGCTTCACGTCGGCGAGGGTCCGGCCGATGATCGGCGCCAGATCGACGAGCCCGTCGGGGCCCTTGCCGAACTGCTCGGCGATCGGCACGTAGCGCCCGATCGAGAGCTCCTGATCAGCGGCGTCGAGATCCGCGCGCCAGTGCTTCGTGCGATCGAACCACACGAGGCCATCGTCGTCCTTGGCCGGCTTCCCCCATGCCGTCGTGAGCATCGGATGGAGCGCCGGGGGCAGCTTGATACGCACCCAGTCGAGGTGATTCGAGTAGTCGAAGGTCACCTGCGCGGTGAGACCCTCGACGCCGAGGGCGACGGAGAGGTTGTCCTTGGCATCGCGCGTGGCCGTCGGCACCGCCGCCAGGATGTCGTCGCGGGTGGCGCGCGGCGTCAACGCCTCCAGGGCGCCGAACGGATGGGGCTGCGGCCCGAGCACGACCTGATCGAATGGCACACCGCGCTCGGGCGGCACGTCGCGGCGCCCCGGCTCCGGCGGCGGCGCATCGAACGGCACGGGCTCGAACACCGGCGGGCGCGTGGACTCGAGGGCCCGCCCGAAGACGATCTCGTCGGGCGTCGGCACGTCTGGACTCACCACCACCTCGCGCTGCGCCACTGGCGCCGGCGCCGGCTTCGAGTCGCGGCACCCGGCGAGTACCACGAGGGTCAGGAGTTGCCTCGCGTGAGGAACCGCCTCGCGGTAGGCCCCGCACGGAATCGGCATGCAAGACAGTTTACACGCCTGACGGGACCGGCTCCGGCGCCTGCACCCGCATCACCGCACCATGATGCCCTGGGTGCAGGACTGGCCCTGCGCGAGCTGGTCCGTCGTCAGAGCATTGCAGGACGGCAACGTGTCCGCGCTGCGCCGTGCGCCCGAGTAGTCGTCGAACCGTTCGCGCTTCGCCTCGACGCGCGCCTGGTTCACTTCCCAGCACGGGCCGTCCTGCATCAGCCGTTCGCCGCCGGAGGTCGCCTGGTCCGAGAGCACCGAGTCCCCGCAGCGGTGATAGGCCACCGGGCCATGCTCCTCGCGATCGGCGGCGAGATCCGCCGACGAGGTCGCGCGGCTGGCGGCCTTGTGGTCACCGGCGGAGACGGGCGAGCTGACCTGCGCCCCTGCGCAGGCTGACAACACGATGCTGGCGACGAACAGGAGCTTACGCATGCCCGGTGCAATTGCATGCGCCCTGCCACGCCCGCCATGGGCCTGGATCACGGGTCCAGGGTGGCGACGGTGTCGTCGAGGGCGATCGAGGCGCCGTTCAAGACGAGCGTTGCCCCCACGTCATCGCGCGAGAACGTCACGGTTGCGGAGCCGCCACCTGCGAGGTTCACCGTCACGCCCGTGTCACCCGCGCCCACGACCGCGGTCGCCGCGCCGTCGATGGACAGGACATGCAGGTAACGCTGATCGCCGCCGGCCTGCTGCTCGTCGAGACGGTAGCCACCCTGCAGATCGGCGTCGCCGCGCATGTCCGTCGTGGAGAGCGATCCGCCTACCACCTTCGTGATGGCGAGCGTGTGGCCGCCGTTCGTGATGGTCGCGCCGGCGCCGCCGACCGCCGGCGGAACCGGGGTCTGGGCCTGCCAGGTCTGCGTGGTGCCCGCCGCCGTGACGACGCGGTCGTAGACGATCACGATGTTCGGGGGCAGGAAGATGGTCTCGCGCTGAACCTTTTGCACGGCCGCGTGGCCGTTGTAGGCCGGCGTCACGTCGACCGCGGCGTAGACGTAGCCCTCGCCCTGCGCGAGCCCCACGACGTGCGACTCGGTGTTCGCGATCTGCTTCACCGGCGTGCCGCCCTGGTCGATGCGCACGAGGCTGTGCGACGTCGCCGCCTGCGAGAGGCCCGAGCGCGAGTGCACGTTGGCGTCGTGGATGAGCCAGCCCCCCTTGAAGAGCATGAGCGCGCCCTGATCCTGGTGCGCGTGCGACTCGGTGTACGGGCCGCCGGTCAGGTTCATCCACGTGGCCCCCTTCTCCCAGCCCGAGCGCGCGTAGATCTGGCCGATGCCGGGCGCGTGATACGCGGTGTTGCCGCCGAGCGGCGCCGCGATGATGTCGCTCGCCTCGTAGAGGAAGTCGTTGGCGGCCATGAAGCCGCTCGACATGGCCGGAACGTTCGACTCCGCGAGGAGCGTCTTCGCGCGGGCCGCCACCGGATCCGTCGGGTAGAGGCGCATGAGCTCGAGGAGATAGTCGCGGTGGTAGTCGAAGAACGTCGCCGTCGAATCGCGCGCGTGGTCGCCCGTCGGCGCGACCTTGTCGAGCGTCGGCAGGACCTGGTGCAAGAACGCATGCATCGACTTGCGCGTGTGCGAGGTCTTGCCGGCGAGCCGCTCGCCCGTGGTGCCGTACCAGAGGTCGTAGAGCTCGAACAGCCGGCGCATGGCCACGCCGTAGCCCGTGCCCTCGCGCGATGCGCCGCCCTCGAGATCCGACTCGAACGTCGGCACCAGCTCGCCGAGGATCTTCACGTCGCGGAACTGATGGATCCACTCGTCGGCCTGCGGGTTCTCACCCTTGGTCGCGAGCCCGAGGAGCATCGTCGCCCGCAGGAACGAGTAGTAGTAGTTGTTCGACGGGTTGGTGACCGACCAACCGCTCCAGGGGGCCGCGCGGCCACCCCAGGTCGCGTCCTCGTGATGCCAGACGTTCCAGACGGCCTGGTTCGCGTAGGCGATCCAGCGCTGCTTCTGCCCCTCCGAGAGGCTCTCGCTGCACCAGTCGTAGACGAGCGCGAGATCGCCGATCAGCTCGCCGATCTCGAGATAGCTATCGAGCGAGACCGCGGGGTTCCGGCCCGTCGCGATCGCCGCCTCGGCGCCGAGCACCTGGGCTTCGACGGAGGCCACGGCCGTCGTGCAGTAGATCGCGTCGCCCGTGAGCTGCCCCACGAGCGCCGAGTTCCACGCGCGGAAGCCCCAGATGTCGCTGCCCCCGACCCAGGCGTCGACCTTGGCCTTGAACGTGGACGCGGCCGCCGTGTTCGCAGCGAGCGCAGCCTCCAGGCGACCGCGGTTCGCCGTCACGTAGATGCGCGGGTGGGCCGACGGGTAGGTCGGGTCCGTACTTGGTTCCTCGATGAAGCCGTCGGTCGAAGCATCGGACGACGGGTCGGAGGAGCCCCCGTCTGTCGGGTCCCCGTCGCCGTTCGCATCCCCATTTCCATCCCCGTTCCCCGTGGTCACATCGGTCACGCCGCAGCCCGTCAGAGCGAGCGCCGCCACCAGAAAGATCGTGTTGAGCCGAGCCATTGCGCACGTTCGTAACGCTCGCGCGCGCACCTGTCGTTGTGAGCAATGTCCTACAACCTCGCCACGTTATCCTCGTAGGCGAATTGCCGAGTGCGTTTCCTCGACGGAGAACGCGGCGCGGCAGACGATCGCACGTTGCTGTGCTTACAGTTCTGCGCGCAGAGTCGCCGCGATTATTTTTTCTCGGACGCGACGGGAGCCGCCGCCGGCTCCACCGAGGTCTTCGGCTTCACGCGCGCGTTCCAGAGCTTCGCCGAGAGCGCGAGCCCGATCGCCGCGACGGGAATCATGGCCGCGGGCCACGCGATCCAGTTCGAGATGTCCTTCGACTCGGGGGTGCCCTTCTCCGGCAGCAGGTTGCCGTACACGAGCGCCTGGGCGGCCGTGCCGAGGTAGACGAACCCATCGATGAGGCCCGTGGCGACCCCCGCGTTCCTGCGACCTCCGAAGTCCTGGGAGGCCACGCCCGAGAGCATGCCGTGCACGCCGATGATCGCCATCGCCATGAACGCGATGACCCAGCTCACCATCCACGGCGCACCGAACAGCGGGATGATGAGGATCGAGCCGCCGAGCATGATGCCGTAGAGCACCGACGAGACCGGAGCCCGGCGCGACTGGAACATGTGATCGCTGATGAGACCGGCGAAGAGGCCGCCGGTGATGCCGGCAATGCACGACACCATGCCCCAGTGGCCGAAGACGAACGAGCCCTGCTCGCCGATGCCCTTCGCGAAGTCGCGGTACCACTTGAGAATGCCCTGGCGCAGGAAGCCGGAGCAGAGCTCGATCACGGCGATGAGGATGATGATGCGGTTGCTCATCAGTCGCTTGATGACCTGCACCGCTGACTCGGGCGCCGTCGACTGACCGCTCGACGCATCCTGGACATCGAAGTCGGCCAGCCCCGCGTCGGCCGGCGTGTCCCGCACGAACAGGAACGAGAGCACCCAGAACACGGCGAGGATCGCCGAGGGCACGTAGAACAGCCACTCGCCGTGGAAGACCTGTGTGTCGCCGACGAACGTCGAGGTCGCCTGCGCGATGCGATAGCCCCAGTCGAACGCGAAGTAGAGCCCGAGCGAGATCAGGATGCCGAAGATCCCGCCGAAGGTGCCGCGCTCGCGCAGGTGGAACCACGACGCGTTGACCTTCACGATCGACACGGCGCCGAAGCTCTGGAAGTACATGTTCATCGCGAACAGCACGGCGAACATCGTGGCGTCGGTGTTCCCGCCCGCGACGAGCACACCGATGATCGTGTTCATGATCAGCGCGCCACCGGCGGCGAGCAGGATGGTGACGCGGCCGCCGAGCTTGTCGGTCAGCGGGCCGTTGATGAGGAACGAGATGCCGTAGGTCAGCGAGCCCCAGAACTCGATGTTGCCGAACTGGGCCTGCGTGATGACGCCGACGTCCTTGACGACGGTCATGTTGTACCGCCCCATGTAGAGGAACGCGTACGTCAGCCCGAGCGGCAACCAGTTCAAGACGCGACGCTTGCGGAACTGCTTCGAGTGGCCGAGATCGACCTTCGGCAGCCGGCTGACCACGAACGCGATCACCGCCACGAGGATCAGGATCGGGACAATTTCCTCGGTAATCGCGGGAGGCTTCGCCGCCATGGCGAGGCACTGTACACCTCGTGCTAGTTTGTCGTGGAGATGCGCGCGCTGCTCGTTGTTCTCGTGCTCGCGACTGGTTGTGGCAAAGGTGACGCAGGCGGTGGCGGTGGCGGTGGCAGTGGTGGCGGCGGTGGCACGGCCCAGCCAGTCTCGAACCACGTCGTCGAAATCTTTGTTAATGACAAATCGGTTGCAAAGGTGACAGCGGCGCAGCTGGCCGAGTGGCCGCGCGTCGACCACCTCGTCCCCGAAGCCGACCGTCGGCTCGGCACCTGGAAGAAGGTGAAGCTGGTCGGGGGCAAGGGCACCGAGCTCCAGTCGCCGTCCACGAGCTACCCCGACAAGGTGCCGGTGCTGGTCCCGGCGGGCAGCGGCGCCGCGTTTGCCATGTACGAGTCCGTGGAGCTCGCCACCAAGGGCAAGCCCACCTTCTCCGAGGATGGCGTGAAGGAGGTCCGCATCATGGTCTCGACCGAGGGCCGCGGGGGCGAGCACTCGGGCAGCACCGGCGATGGCGACGTGACCAAGCTCGTCCTCACCTTCGAGACCGCCGACGGCACCAAGAACCTGACTGGCCCCCAGATCGTCGCCCTCGAGCGCGAGGAGCTCGATGGCCAGCCCGGCTGGAAGCTCTCGAAGCTACTGACCGCAGCGGGCATCGGCGACTACACGAAGCTCGTCCTCATCGATGCCGCCGGCACCAGCATCGTGCTCGCGAAGGCCGACTTCGATGACACGAACAAGATCCCGTTCTTGAAGCTCAACAAGTCGGGCCTCCTGCGCTTCCGCATCCACGAGAAGGCCGGCGAAGGCTGGAACGTCGTCGGCGATCTGCGCGCCCTGACGACCGTGAAGGTCATCAAGTAGTCGGCATCCGCGACGCTCACGACAGGGTGAGACAGCGTGGCGTCGCGGTGCCAGGTAAATCAGTCGCTCGCAGTGACCGCCAGCCGAACTCCTGCCGGCAAGATGCAGTCCCCGAAGCGGCCGATACGAATACGTGAGTGCCCCGCCGCGGTCAACGAAAAAGCACTGCCCACGACCGTGGGCCATGGGGAGCGCTTCCTCGGTTGAACCATTGAACGAAGTTTAATAGAACGTCCGCGATCGCGGAGGGATGCATGGGCGCGCATGTTCGAACACTGATCGTGGGACTGGGAGTCGTCGTCGGGGGAACCAGCGGATGTGCCGCCCCGGGCTACGACCCACCGCCCGATGTGATCCGCGCGCGCTTCGATCCCGAAGCGAAGTCGATCCCGATGCCGAACGATGCTGTCCGGGATCCGGACCTCGGGATGCTCGACCTTCCGAACGACACGCCGGAGGAGCTCGCGCGGCTGACGCCGGCGGAGCAGGAGCTGTACGCGTACTTCGAGACGCTGGATGGCTGGTCGTCCCTCATGTCGGCGACGGTGGATCTCACCGGACCGATCGATCCGCAGAGCCTCACGGACGAGAGCCTGCAGGTGTGGCGCTGGACGGGCACGCCGGTGCGCGTCGCCGATACGCGCGTACACGTCCGGGCTGACGGGATGCAGCTCACGATCGATCCCCCGCGCGAGGGCTGGACCCGTGGCGATCGGTACGTGGTGATGTTGCGCGGCGGCGTGCTCGGGGCCCGGGGCGCAGGTGGCGAGCGGCTCGAGTGCGATGCCGCGTTCTACTTCCTGCGGCAGACGGAGCGCCTCGATACGCCGGAGCACGAGCATGCGTTCCCGGGCGACACGCGCGCGGAGCGGATGGAGAATGCGCGCAAGCTCGAGGAGATCCGCGCGGACCTGGCCCCCGTGTTCGACGCCTTCGAAGCCCAGGACGTTCCGCGCAGCGAGGTCGCGTCCCTGTGGGCGTTCACGGTCACGGAGCGGACCGAGCTCGCGATGGACAAGGCCTCGCAGCGGATGCCGCTGCCGATCGCGCTCGTGATCGACCCGGCGACGGGACACGTCGATCTGCCACCGGCCCCGTGGGACAAGCCGTTCGAGAGCGAGGCGAAGCGCCGGCTCGCGGAGTACACGGGGTTCGGGCTCTCGCCGGACCTCCTGTTCGAGCTGACCGCGCCGCTCGATGCGTCGACGGTGAGCGAGGACACGGTCGCGCTGTACCGGCTCGCCGACCTGGTACGCGTCCCCGCGGCCGTCACGCTGATGCCCGATCTCTCGCACGTCATCCTCACGCTGAAGGACGGACCGCTCGCCGAGGCGACGAGCTACGTGGTCGTGGTCGACCGCGCGCTGCGTGATGCCGAGGGCCGCGAGGTGAGCGTCATGCCCGCGGGGCACTTCCTGCGTTCGCGGGCGCCGGTGTTCGTCGACGGGGCCAGCCAGCTCGTAGCCGTGCCGTCCGACGATGCCGAGCGGCTCGAGCTCGCGCGCACGCAGCAGGCGACCGCCCTCGACGGCCTCGGCCGCGATCAGATCCTGGCCGCGTGGCCCTTCACGACGCTGACGGTGCGCGAGCCGCTCGTGGCCGCACGCCAATCGGCAGCGCGACTCGGCGTCGATACGGCACCGACGAACATCACGCGCAAGTCCGCCGGCGACGCGATTCTCGACTTCCCGCTCGGCGTCACGTCGCTGCTGGACGTGTCGGACGTGTACGACGGGACGATCGCGTCGCCCCAGTTCCTCGATCCGCGCACGCGCGCCTGGCGGGGCGACGGCGGGCACGAGGTCGAGCAGATCGCGTTCACCCTCGCGGTCCCCGACGACCCGGCGCCAGGCCCGATTCCGGTCGTCATCTTCGGCCACGGACTCGTGACGGAGCGACGCTTCGTGCTGGCCGTCGCCGGCGAGCTCGCGCAGCGAGGCTTCGCCTCGATCTCGATCGACTTCCCGTATCACGGCACGCGCACCTACTGCGCGACGGGTGGCCCCATCTCCGTCATCAACCCGCAGACCGGCGAACCCCTGTCGCTGAACCCGTGCGAGAGCGGCACCACGTGCAACGACCTCGGCCGCTGTGTGGATGCGGCCGGCCAGGGCAATGCCCTCGCGAAGTGGCCGGTGCTCGACCTGCCGATCGCGAGCGGCGCGGTGTTCACCGACGTCAACGCGATCGCCTCGACAAAGGACCACTTCCTCCAGGCGCTGATCGACCTCGGCGCGCTCGACCACTCGCTGCGCACCACGGACTGGTCGGCCCTCCTCGGCCGGCCCGTCGATACGTCGCGCATCTACTACGCCGGCCAGTCACTCGGCGGCATCATGGGCGCGGTCTTCCTCGGCAGTGGCGCCGAGATTCCGCGCGCGGTGCTGAACGTGCCGGGCGCGGACCTCATCCGCATGTTCGACGAGTCGACGTTCTTCTCGTCGCACCTGCAGGGCCTGTTCACGCGCGAGGGCATCGACAGCGCGAGCTACGAGGGGAAGAAGCTCCTTGCCGTCGCGAGCTGGATCATGGATGCCGTCGACCCCGAGCACGTGGGCGCGCAGGCCGGCAACCGCGAGCTGCTGCTCCAGATGGCCACGCTCGACTTCATCATCCCGAACGCTTCGACGAAGAAGCTCGAGCGCGCGACCGGCGCCCCGCGCCGCGACTACATCGGCGAGCACGGCTTCATCACCATCCCGCTCGAGCCGGCGTACTACCGCGGCGTCAACGACCTGGCCAACTGGCTCGAGGAGGGCGAGTAATGTCGGGAGCGAAGGGGGTGCGAGCGCTCGTCGCGGCCGCCGTGCTTGGGCCCACGACGGCGTTCGCGGGCGGCTTCTCGATCCCCGAGCAGACCGCCGTCGCCGGTGGCACGGGTGGCGCCAGCGTCGCGCGCCCGGACGACGCGGGCGCCGCGTGGTTCGCGCCAGCGGCACTGGTCGATGGGGAGGGCCTGCGGGTCGGCGCCTCGCTGATCCTCGCGCGGCCGTCCCTGGAGGCGCGGGCCCTCGACGGCTCGTGGTCGGCCTCGAACGACGCCGGGTGGTCCACGCCGCCGCAACTGAGCGCATCGTTCGCCAGCGACCGCTGGGCGGCCGGCGCCTCGCTGGGCGTGCCGTTCGGCAGCGGCATCGCGTGGGGCGACGACTGGGAAGGCCAGTACGAGATTCGGTCGACCGACCTCGTCGCCTTCCGCTTCGCCCCGTTTGTCGCCTACCGGTTCGGCAAGGTGCGCGTCTCCGCAGGCCTGCACGTCGATCTCGCGCGCTTGCAGCTCGGTCGCGACCTCGACTTCATCGACACCGAAGGCACCGTCGCCATCGACATGGATGGCCAGGGCCTCGGCGCCGACGCCTCCATCTACTGGCAGCCGAGTCCGCGCGTCGCGTTCGCCGCTGCCTATCGGAGCCGCACGAAGATCACGCTCGAGGGCGGCGCCGACTTCACCGCGCCGGATGCCTTCGCCGACACGGCCCCCGATCAGACCGTGACCAGCGAGCTCACCCTGCCCGACCAGGTCGTCGCCGGCACCTACGTCCGCGTCGTCCCGAGCTACGCCGTCCTCGCCGACGTCGAGCTCACGGCGTGGAGCACCCGCCAGCGCACGCTCATCGACTTCGCGAACGAGGCGACGCCCGACGTCATGCAGATGGACAACTGGCAGAACTCCATCGCCGTGCGCGCCGGTGGCGAGCTCACCCGCGGCTCGCTCACGCTCCGCCACGGCATGTTCTTCGACCAGTCGCCCGCGCCCCCGCAGAACCTCGCCCCGTCGTCGCCCGATGCCTCGCGGGTGGGCCTCACCATCGGTGCGAGCGTCGCCTTCGGCAGGAGCTGGTCCGCCGACGCGTTCGCCGAGTCCATGTGGCTCCTGCGCCGTGACTCGATGAACGACGAGGCCCTCGCCGCGTCGTACGGCGGCCACGCGCTCCTCTTCGGTCTCGGCGTACGCTACCAGCCCGGTTACCAGCGCGCGAAGTAGAGCGCGGAGACGACGAGCCCGACGACGACGATCACGATGCGCAGGGCGCGCGCCGGAACCCGGCTGGCGATCGCTCCGCCGACCAGCCCGCCCCCGAGCGCGGCCACCATCATGGTCAGCGCCAGCGGCCAGTGCACGCGCCCCGAAGCCACGAACACCGTCGCTGCCGCCACGTTCACCGCCAGCGACACCGTCTGCTTCAGGGCGTTCACGCGCGTGAGCGAGTCGTCGATGACGATGCCGAGGGCGGCGACGACGATGACGCCCATCGCGGCGCCAAAGTAGCCGCCGTACACCCCCGCGATCAGCACGGGCACGATCGCCCAGGCGTCCGCGCGTCCACTCCGCTCGCCCTTGAACAGCCGCCGGCGGATCCAGTCCTGCGCGGCAATGAGGATGGTGGCGACGAGCAGCAGCACGGGCACCACGCGATCGAACGCCGTCGCATCGAGGTTCAGCAACAGCAGCGCCCCGCCGACGCCGCCGACGATGCTGAACGGCAAGAGCATCAGCACCCGCTTGCGTTGCCCCGCCAGATCGCGCCGCTGTGCGATCGCCGCGCCGACGTAGCCCGGGCACATCGCCACCGTGTTCGTCAGGCTCGCGATCACGGGCGGCAGGCCCGTCGCCACCAGGGCCGGAAACGAGATGAAGCTGCCGCCCCCGGCGATCGCATTAACCGCCCCCGCGACGAGCGCCGCGAGGCCCGCAATGAGGTACGCCGTCATCCCGTCGCCACGGTAGCGCAGCCGGGCACGCAGGGTGCAGAAGCCCCGACCCTATGAGGGAGTGCGAGTGCTGCGGGAATGTCTACGACAAGGCGTTCGAGATCTCGATTGGAGGCACGGTGCACACCTTCGACTCCGTCCGCCCCCTGCGACACCGCTCGTCGAAGTAGTAGACGATCCCGTCCGAGGGCCGGACATCCAGGCGAGCCAGGTGTCGCAGGGGTCCGACCCCTGCGACACCCGATCCCAGCGTCAATCGTGCAGGTAGCCGTTCCACGCGCTTCCGTCGAAGGCCGCGATCGCGTTGCCGCCTGCCGCCACCAGCTGCTTCGACGATGCCGTCAGCGAGTACGCCGGGATGGCAGGCTTCACCGCGACGAGCGCACCCTTCTTCGCCATCAGGATGCCGGCAGCGCCACCGCCGACATAGATCTCCCCCGCGAAGCGCGCGACAGCCTCGAAGTCGCCGGACCCCGGGATGACGGTCACCGCATCCCCCGCATCAGCCACGGCCGCACAGAAGCCCTTCTCGCCCGTCACGAGGACGTCGGTCTTGTCGACGTACAAGCCGCGGAGGGCGACCTTCTTCGGCAGCTTGATGGCGCGCCAGGTGGAGCCGTTCCAGCGGTAGAGGCCCTTGGCGGTGGCGGCGAAGAGGCGATCGGGAGCCGTGCCGCCGATGCGATGGATGACGCCCGCGCCCTTGATCGTCATGTCGTGCCACTGCTTGCCGTCGAGGCGCATGATGAGGCCCGCGCGGCCGATCACGTAGAGCTGCTTGCTCGAGAGGCCCCAGATGCGCAGGAGCGGCTTCTTGGTGATGAAGCCGGCCGGCTTGCCGTTCGCGATGAGCTCGCCCCGGCTGTCGATCGCGTAGAAGGTGCCGGTCGGCGATAGCCACATGGACCCGACCCGCCGGTGCACGTCGAACACGGCCTCGGGGTCGTACGTCGCGAAGTCCTTCGTCGTGTAGACGATGCTCCGCCAGGAGTCCTGCGTATCGCTGGTCTGGACCGTCAGGTATGCGAGGCCCTTGCCGCGATCGGGCCAGATGTCGACGCATTCGATCGTGTACTTCGCGGCCTGCCGGGGCATCGACGCGAGAATACGCGACTCGTGCGCGACTACGCTCTCGACGGTCGTTCAGCGCCAGCGCGGAGCGAGCAGGCGACGCTTGCCGTCCTGCGCCAGGGTCACATCCGGCGCGTCGAGGGCCTCGCGATCCCACAGCTTGCAGGTGACCTGCTTGTGCTGCTGGTCGAGGGCCTCGCAGTAGTTCGTGAACTCGCAGCGGCGAATGGTCTCGCCCTGCCCCTCGCGCATCTTCAGCCACCAGTCCGGATCGGCGAGGGACTGGCGCGCCGAGGCCACCAGGTCCGCTTCCTCGGCGGCGAGCGCGGCTTCGGCCTGGGCGAACGAGGCAATGCCACCGGCGGCGATCACCGGCGTGGTGAAGCCCGCGGTGCGCACCGTGCGCCGGATCTCGGCCGCGATGGGCGTGTTGCGCGAGAACGGTCCGCGCTCGTCCGAGTAGATCGTCGGCATGCACTCGTAGCCGGACCGGCCGGTGTACGGATACGCGGCCCAGCCCACCTTCGGCTGCCGCGCATCCTCGAACTTGCCGCCCTTCGAGATCGACAGGAAGTCCAGGCCCGCCCGCGCGAGCTCGACGCCAAACCACGCCGCATCGTCGACGTGATTGCCGCCGGCGACGACGTCATCGCCGAGATAGCGACACCCGAGGACGCCCTGCGTGCCCACGCGCTCGCGCACCGCGGAGATCACCTCGCGCGGCAGGCGCATGCGGTTCTCGCGCGATCCGCCGTAGCCGTCCTCGCGGGTGTTCAACGCCGACAGGAACGACGCCATCGTGTACGCGTGCGCGAAGTGCAGCTCGACGCCATCGAAGCCCGCCGCCAGGGCGCGCGTGGCCGCAGCGGCGAACAGCGGCGGCAGCGACGTGGGCAGGTCGCGGATGTGCGGCAGGTGCACGTCGGTGACGCGCTCGCGATAGCCCTGCTTCAGATCCTCGAGCTCGCGCTCGGTGAGGACCCCGACGAGCTCGGCGTCCGTCAGCGCCTCGAGCCGGGCCCGGATCTCGGCCTCGTCGCCATCGGCCGCGCCCTGCCCGCGCAGCGCGAACAGCCTCTCGCGGTGCTGCTCGGTGATCGCGAGGAAGCGCGCGAAGAACTTGTCGCGCGGCGGCCGGCGACGAATCGAGAGAAAGTCGATCAGCTGGATGAACACCAGCGTCTCGCCGCCCGACGCCTCCTTCACGGCCGCCGTCAGCTTCGAGAGGCCCTCGACGAAGCGGTCATGACCGATCCGGAGTAGCGGTCCCGACGGAATGTCCCGGATGCCGGTCGCCTCGACCACCAGCACACCCGGCTTGCCATCGGCGAACCGGCGGTACCAGTCCACGACATCGTCGGTGACGAAGCCATCCTCGGTCGCGCGCCAGGGCACCATGGCCGGCACCCAGGTCCGGGTCCTGGCCTCGCGCGGGCCCAGCGCGATCGGCTGGAACAGGCGCGCCGCCGCGGCCTCCTCGCGGGTGGGCCACGCAGCAGGCGGCAGCTCGTGCTTGATGCGCTCCGGCGGCTGCCACATGAGAGCGATTCGTACCATAGTCAGGCCCAGGCACGGATGAGCACCCTCGATGTCGGTCAGGCCATGCCGGACTCCACCCTTCAGGGTGAATCCGGTCCCGTGAAGATCCGCGACCGCGTCGGCAAGCCGCTGGTCGTCTACTTCTATCCGAAGGATGAGACCTACGGCTGCACGATCCAGGCGTGCAGCTTTCGCGACAGCTATCAGGACTTCCAGGCCGCGGGCGCCGACGTCATCGGCATCTCGCGCGACGACGCGTCCTCGCACGCCGAGTTCAAGCAGCATCATCGGCTGCCCTTCGAGCTGCTCAGCGATCCCGGCGGCAAGGTCGCCCAGGCGTGGGGCGTGAAAGGCACGCTCGGCCTGCCCGGTCGCGTGACCTACGTGTTCGATGGCAAGGGCGTCCTGCAATACAAGTTCGATTCGATGATCCGCTTCAGCAAGCACATCGACGAAGCCCTCCGCGTCATCAAGCAGCTCAAGTCGGCATAGTGCTCTCCGGCGCGCCGTGACGAAGCCGAACGGCTTCGAGCGCGCGGCCCCGGCCCAGACCGCGCCCGGCTCCCGCACGAAGATCTGATCCTCTGCGGGGAGGTGCTAGCGTGCCTCCGTGGCCCCCGACGCGGATCGCTCCATCGCTGCGCTGTTCAGCAAGGTCGTGACCGACCTGGGCACCCTGGTGCATCAGGAGCTCCGCGCCGCGGCCGCCGAGATGGTCGATCGCGTCCGCGCGGCGGTGCGGAACCTCCTGCTCGTCATGGTGGCGGCGCTCCTCGCGGTGGTGGCGCTGCTCGTGCTGATCGGCGCCCTCGTGCTCGCCCTCGGCGAAGTCATTCCCATGTGGGTCTCGGCGCTGACCATCGGCGGCGTCATCGCGCTGGCCGCGTATGGCCTGTATCGCAAGGCCATCGGTGCTCTGCGCACGGTCGACCTGCTGCCGCACGCCACGTTTGCGTCGCTGCGAGACCACCGCGCGTGGGCGAAGGAGGAGGTCGCGGCGACGCGCGAGCGCCTCGCGTCGACGATGAGCGAGACCCGCGAGCACTTCGACGACACGGTGAGGGAGACGCGGGAGCACCTCGCGAGCACGGTGAAGGAGACCCGCGAGCACGTCGCGAGCATCGTGAAGGAGACCCGCGAGCAACTGTCCGCCTCCGCCGGCGAGAGCGGCGCCGCGAGCGACAACCGCGAGCACGCCGGCGCGAAGGCGGCCGAGGCCGGCGCCAGCGTCGTCGCCACGATCATGGATGCGGCCGCCGCGGTGCGTGAGACCACCGCGGTCCTCCGGGACGCTCGCGACGGCGTCGCCGCATCGGTGGCGGACACGCGCAGGGAATTCGACACTACCGTGCGAGAGACCAGCGCGGCCGTGAAGGAGGCGCGCGACGGCGTCGCCGCGACCGCGAAGGACACCCACGCGCACGTGACCGCAGCGGTGAAAGACAACCGCGAACAGTTCGCGACCGCGCTGACGAAGAACCGCCGGCACCTCGAGGCCGCGGTGAGCGGCAACCGGTCCGAGCTCGAAGCCGCGATCGCGGCGACCCGCGAGCAGCTCGTCGCCACCCTCGAGCAGCTGCTGCGTCTGCTCCTGCCTGACGCGGCGGCGAGGAGCTCGGCTGCGATCGAACCGCGCCGCGTGTCGAACGACCCGCCCGCGTAGCGGCTAGCGCGCGGTGCGTGATGGATCGATCGGGACGTAGCGCACGACGCACACCCCCGGTCCACCAAGGCCGGGTTCTCCGCTCTCCGATGCGCCGCCCCCGCCCCCGCCGTAGAAGCCACCGCTGCCCCCATCGCCGCCGAGGTGGCCGCCGCCACCGCCGCCACCGCCGCCGCCCACCGTCGCGGTGAGATCACGGCCGTCGCCGCCCGCCCCGCCTTCGAAACCTGCATCGTTGTCACCGCCCGCGCCGCCACCACCACCACCGAACATGCCGGGGTCGCCGGCACCGGTGCTGGCCGCCGCCCCGCCCTGGCCGTCGGCCGCATCGCCGCCGCGCCCCCCGGTGTCGTTGTCCGCGTTGCCGCCGCGCCCGCCACCACCGTTGCCACCGCCACCACCGCCGCTGTCGTCGAGGCCGCGCTCGCTGTCGCCGCCGGCGCCGCCGGGCCCGTTCGGGCCGCCCGCCCCACCACCACCGCCGCCGCAGTCCCCTCCAATATCGGGTCCGCCGCGTCCGCCGTCGTACATGATGGTGCCCACCGAGCCCGCCAGCGGTGTGCCTCCAGCCGTGCCTTGGCCCCCGCCGCCGCCGCGCGCGGCCACGAGGATCCCCGGGTCGGAGAAGCGCGTGCACGACATGTTCTGGCAGAACCACGAGTCGCCGCCATCGGCTCCCAGGGACACGGCACCGCCAACCTCGAACGCGACCGTGGGCGTCTCGAACGTCACGTTCAGCCGCAGCGCGTAGGCCCCGCCGGCTCCGCCGCCGCCTGCGGAGGACCCCGTGCCGCCACCACCGATGCACTCGATCCGGTTGGCGAGGTTGTTCCAGTTCGAGGGCACGGTGAACGTCCCGCTCGTCGTCAACACGATCACCTGCTCGCCGGCCGGTGATGGCCCATCGATCATGAGCGGCGCATCCAGGACGATCGGCGTGTCGTCGCCGGCCTCATCCGTCTGGTCGCTCGAATCGTCGATCTGATCGAGCGGACCGTCCCCGCCGTCGTCGTCAGGCGCTGCCTGGAACCCGACGCGCCCACAGCTCGCGAGCACGAATGCCCACGTGACAGCCCCCGTCCGGCTCACCCGTTCAGGATACAGCGCCGCGGAGCGCAGTGACCACCTTCTCGATGGCCCCCTTGGCGTCGCCGAACAGCATCTTCGTGACCGGCTTGTAGAACAGCGGGTTGTCGATGCCGGCGTAGCCCGCACCACGACTGCGCTTGTTCACGACCACGAGCTTGCTCTTCCACACCTGCAGGACCGGCATGCCGGCGATGGGCGAGGTCGGATCGTCCTCGGCGGCGGGGTTCACGATGTCGTTCGCGCCGATGACCATGACCACGTCCGTCGACGGGAGGTCCTGGTTGATCTCGTCCATCTCGAGGACGATGTCGTACGGGACGTTGGCCTCCGCGAGGAGCACGTTCATGTGGCCCGGCAGACGACCGGCAACCGGGTGGATCGCGAAGCGAACCATCACGCCCTTGTCGCGGAGGATCTCGGTCATCTCGCGCACGGCGTGCTGCGCGCGGCCGACGGCCATGCCGTAGCCGGGCACGATGACGACCGACTTCGACTCGAGGAGCGTGGTCGCCAGGGTCGCGGCATCGATCTCCTGCACGTCGCCCGCGGGCTGCGCCGGCTTGTCCTTCGACGCGGCCGGTGGAGCGGCCCCGAAGCCGCCGAAGATGACGTTCCAGATGGAACGGTTCATCGCGCGGCACATGATGTACGAGAGGATCGCGCCGCTCGACCCCACGAGGGCACCGGTGATGATGAGCAGATCGTTGTGCAACATGAAGCCGGCGGCCGACGCCGTCCAGCCGGAGTAGCTGTTCAGCATCGAGACCACGACCGGCATGTCCGCGCCGCCGATGGCCGCGACGAGGTGGACGCCGAGGACCGCGGCGACGGCCGTGCCGATCTGGAGCGCGATCTGGTTGCCGTCCTTCGCGTAGACGACCGCGCATGCGATCGACGCGCCGAGGAGCAGGAGGTTCAGCACGTGGCGCGCCGGCAGGAGCAGCGGCTTGCCCGACACCGAGCCGCGCAGCTTCAAGAACGCGAGCACCGAGCCGGTGGTCGTGATGGCGCCGATCCAGACGTCGACGAAGATCTCCACGCGCAGGCCGGCAGAGGGCGGCGGCAAGCCGAGCCCCGTGCCGTCGCCGCGGAAGTCCGTCGAGAAGCCGACGAGCACGGCCGCGAGACCGACGAAGCTATGCAGGAGCGCGACGAGCTCCGGCATCTGCGTCATGCCGACGCGCGCCGCCATGACGGCGCCGACGACCGCGCCGATGCCGATCGCCCCGTAGAGGGCGGGGTGATACGCGGTGCCGAACTTGCTGAGGCAGGCGGCGATGGCGATCGCCATGCCGAGAACCCCGTAGAGGTTGCCGCGCCGGGCGGTCTCCTGCGAGGAGAGGCCGCGCAGCGACAGGATGAAGAGCACCGCCGCGACCAGGAGGGCAGCGGTGACGAGGAGCTCGGAGCGAAGGATCGATTCCATCGGCTTATTTCCTGAACATCGCCAGCATGCGGCGCGTGACGAGGAATCCGCCGGCGATGTTGATCGTCGCGAACAGGGTGGCGGCGACCGCAGCGATCACCGACGGCTCGAGGGACTTGCTGACGGCCCCGAAGATGCCGCCTACGACGATGATGCCGCTGATGGCATTGGTGACGCTCATGAGCGGCGTGTGCAGGGCCGGCGTGACGTTCCACACCACCTGCATGCCGATGAAGATCGCCATCACGAACACGGTCACGTGCTGGAGCAGCTGCACCGTGCTCGGCGCGATCGCCGCATCGGCCTTGCCGTACCGGAGATAGAGGAACGCCCCGGCGGCGACGAGGCCGACGAGAGACATCAC
>LNFM01004747.1_pt1 | contig 24587 bp, 22 predicted proteins | sample 596031 | NCBI WGS metagenome assembly LNFM01 (sample SAMN04254537, study PRJNA301005) | activated carbon metagenome | isolation source: dual media filters at the Ann Arbor, Michigan drinking water treatment plant | place: USA: Ann Arbor | reverse complement strand
GCGGCGAGCGCCTTGACCTCGGCGCGCGAGAGATAGGGGCCTTCGCCGAGGGAGTACAGGACCTGGATGTTGCCGTAGGGCTCCGCGGCCTTGACCGTGATCTCGCGCTGCGTGGCCCCGCTGTAGAGGCCCGGGAACTCGGCGGCGATGGAGGCATAGGTCAAGACGACGGAGAGGCGCTCGGTGGTCGCGAGGGTGGGCGACCGCGAGGGCTTGGCCAGCTCGGTCTTCCAGCGGTCGAGCTCGGTCGGCGTGAAGGCGGCGCCTCCGAGCGGCATACCGACGGCGACGGCCAGCGAGCCCTGGTACAGGAGCGCTCGGGTCGGCGAGCTGGTGGCGACGGCAAAGCCCGTAGCCTTCGCGAGCTCGGCGGCGTGACTCCGATGCGGGCCGCTGTCGTCGGGGACCGTCTTGCCGGCGTCGAGGGCAATGATGTCGTCGTACATGACGGAGCCCGGGAGGATGGCCAGCTCCTTCGGTGTGAGACGCGTTCCGCACCGCACCTGCCGTGCCGGGGCTTGCACGCGAAGGGGCGCCGCCTCGGTCTGCAGCTCGCCCTCCTGCGTCGCGAAGCACTGGCGCTTCGACACCGGGACCACGTAGGACTCACCGGGCCGCGCGGGGATCGTCCAGGTGATGGTCTCCCCGTTCGCGGTGATCTCGATCGGCGTGCCCACGGTGCCGCGCATGGCGTACCGAGACTTCGCGGGCACGGTGAAGGCCTGCGCCCCGTACTGGACCGTGGCCGGCTCGCGACCGGTCTGGAGCTCGAGAGTGAAGCGGTTGTCCGACTTGCACGCGACGAGGGCGAGCATGAACAGGAGCAAGCCCCGCCGCAGAGGGGCATGGCGAGCCGGGCGGCGGGTGCGCATACCTGGATAATCCGCAAACCTGGGCGAGGTCGCACGAAAGAGGCCGCCCGGCCGCATACGAATTCTGGATCGAACCGGCGTCGCGCTTGGGGCAGGCGGATAGGTTCGCGCTGTGAGCGGGTTCCTCAGCGGCCGTGCACGACGGCTGACGGCGAGCCGGTACGTCGCGACGCTCGCCACCTGCCTGGCGGTGACGGGGCTCGTCGTCCTCATGGCGCCGATGATCGGCGTCGGGCTGGCCGGAACCGACCGGCACTTCGAATGGCTCGGCGTCGGGGCCTTCGCGTCCGACCATCCGCTGCACGGCATCCTGTGGATCCGGATTCCGCGCGTGCTGGCCTCGGCCCTCGTCGGCGGGGCCCTGGCGGGGGCCGGCTGCGCGCTGCAAGCGTTGCTGCGCAATCCCCTCGCGGAGCCCTTCACCCTCGGCATCTCGTCGGGGAGCTCGCTCGCGGCCGTGATCGCGATCCGCCTCGGGATCGAGGGCGTGTTCGGCGTGGCGGGCGTCGGGGGAGCGGCCCTGGTCGGCGCCGTCGTCACGCTGGTGCTGGTGTGGCGCCTGGCGGTGGTCGGCAGTCATCTGCCGCCGGCGACCCTGGTCCTCGCGGGCGTGACCCTCTCGATGTTCTGCTCGGCAACCAGCGTCCTCATCCAGTACACGAGCGACTTCTCCGAGGTGAGCCGCATGCTGCGCTGGATGATGGGCGGCTTCGACTCCATCCGCCTCTCCGTGGTCGGCTACGCGGCGCTGCCGATCCTGGGCGGCCTCGGCGTGCTGGTCATCTACGCGCGCGAGCTCAACGCGCTGGCGGCCGGGCCCGAGGTCGCGGCGTCCCTCGGCGTGAACGTCGGCCGGACCCAGATCGCCGTCTTCGCGGTCGCCTCCGCCCTCGTGGGTGCAGCCATCGCGGTCGCCGGCCCGATCGGCTTCATCGGCCTGATCGTGCCCCACGCCCTGCGGGCCATCATCGGCCCCGACCATCGGCTCCTGATCCCAGCCAGCGTCCTCGGCGGCGCCGTCCTCCTCACGCTCTGCGACACCCTCGCCCGGACGATCACCTTTCCCGGACAGCTCCCCACGGGTGCCCTGACCGCCGCCCTGGGCGGCCCGTTCTTCGTGCTGATCCTGGTCGGCAACAAGCGCCGCGCCGCGCTGTGGGGCCGGGGCTAGTGCGGCCCGCGATGGGGCCTGGCCCTTTTCCCGCGATGGGGCCTGGCCCTTTTCCGACCTGGGGGCCTGGCCCTTTTCCGACCTGGGGGCCTGGCCCTTTTCCGACCTGGGGGCCTGGCCCTTTTCCGCGATGACCGTGCTCGGACACATCGTGGCGTCGATCGGGCCGGCGTCCGCGGCCCATGCGGAGGGCGCGCGGCTGAACGTGGCCGCGGCGGGGGCACCGTTGCTCGAGCGGCTCGCGATGCGGCTCGGGGGGGCGCTGCACTCGGCGCGGCCGAAAGTGTCCGGCCGGACAGTTGTGGTCGTGGCCGGGGATCATGGGGTGGGGGATCCGGGGGTGGCGATGGGCGCGGACCATCCGACCATCGTGGCGGCGATGGCGATCGCGGAGGGGACGGCGGCGCTGGTGCGGGTGGCGCGGCCGACACCGGTGTTGCTGGTGGACGCGGGAGCGGCGGAGCCGGCGCACATGCCGGTGGGAGCGATCGCACTGGGGCGCGGGGCGAGCGGGGACTTGATGCGCGGGCCGGCGATGACGGTGGTCGATGCGGTGCTGGGGCTCGAGGCGGGGATCGCGCTGGCGGTGTCGCTGGCCGAGGAGGAGAAGACGGTGGTGGCGGTGGGGGCGATCGGGGTGGGCGTCGAGGTCGCCGCAGCCGCGCTGCTCGGGGCGGCGGGCGGGCTGATGGGGAGCGGACTCGAGGATGAGGGCGCGGAGGCGGGGTTCGTGCGGGGGATGCGGCACACGAGCGACGGCGGGCTGGAGCGGCTGGCGGCGCTGGGCGGTCCGGAGACGGCGGTGCTCGCGGGGCTGATGCTCGGGGCCGCGTCGATGAACATGGCGGTGGTGCTCGATGGGCACGCGACGGGAGCGGCGGCGCTGGTGGCGGCGGCCCTGGCGCCGGCGGTGACGGGGTACCTGATCGCGGCGCATGCGGGTTCACCGCTGCACGCGCGGATCCTCGCGCAGCTCGGGCTCGAGCCGCTGTTCGCGGCGGGGCTCGGCAACGGCGAGGGGACGGGAGCAGCGATGGTGTTGCCGCTCGCCGATCAGGTGGCCGCGCTAGTATCGAAGGCGTGACGCGCAAGTCGAGGACGGGGAGCTTCGAGGTCGAGCGCACGACGGGGACGCACGAGGTGCTGGACCGGCTGTTCGTGTACGGGACGATGCGGCAGGGGCAGACGGCGCGGTCGCTGCTCGCCAACAACATCGTGCGGTCGGTGCCGGCGTGGACGAGCGGGCGGATCTACGCGTTCCCGATGGGCTACCCCGGGTTCTCCGACGCGGAGCTGGCGGGCGAGAGCCGCATCCTGGGCGAGGTCGTGTGGCTGTCAGACCTGGCGGCCACGTTCGGGCTGCTGGACGCCTACGAGGGCGAGGACTTCGCGCGCGTGCTCAAGGAGGTCACCACCGCCGATGGGCACACCCTCTGGACGTGGATCTACGCGCTCTCGAATCCGGGAGCCGTGCGCCACGGCACACTCATCGAGGACGGGGACTGGGTCCGCTACTGGACCGAGCACGCCTGACCGGCCGACGGACTAGATGAAGAAGTGACCCAGCACCGCCATCGACAGGGCGGCGAGCGCGGCGGCCATGGTGCCGAGGGACACCCGGCAAGGCGATGCGCTGAGGGGGCTAACACGTTGCGGCACGAGGCTGACTTTCCCTCTTTCCGGGGCCGAGTCAAGTTCCCGGCCGGAGCGATCCGGCACCGTAACTTGCTTAACGATTTCATCGGTTTGCCTCATGATTTCGGGTCCGCCAAGCACTTGACGAACGGCCCGGTTTGCCCAGGGCTCCGTGGGGTATTACGAGCCACGCGCGACGCGGATCAGTCGCAGATAAGCGGTCTGGGCGTGGGTCGCGAGCTCGGTGAGCTCGGTCACGACCTGCGAGGGCGGCGGACCGCCGAGCGTGTGGGCGTACACGAGATTCACCGCGCGCTGCTTCACGAGGATGGGGACGACCACGACCTCGACCGGCTCGGGGGTCACGCCGAGCGCCTGCCAGAGCTTGACCTCGACGGGGCGGGCCGTGGACGGAGGCGCTCCGACGAACGGAGCCCCTGCATCGTGGGCGGACTGAAAGGACGACGCGCCTCCCAGCGGGAGTGAGAGCTCGTCGATCTCGGTCAGGCCAGGCTTGGTGGTCGAGCTCGGGGCCACGTAGCCCCGCCAGCCGAAGGCGTTGCCGTCGCGGATGAGCAGCACGACCAGGGCGTCGCAGCGTCCGCGGGCGTAGTCGATGAGGGCGTCGGCGATCTCCTCGCGGTGCTGGGCGGTGTCGATGCGATCGCAGGCGTCCTGGAAGGAGCTGGCGACGGGGACCTCCTCGCCGAGGGGCGCCTGCGACGGGCGGCGCCGGCGGGGCGCGAGGGTGAAGGCGGGCGGCATGACCATGCCCTGCGCGGGTTGCTCGCGGCGGCGGTTGCCGACGTCGGCCGGGGGCTCGGCGGGGGTGATCGACGCCACGGGGTCGGTCCCCGGGCGCCCACTGCGGATGAAGCGAGCCCGGCGCGGGAGGCCGTAGTGCTTCTCGAGATAGTAGAGGGCCCGCAGCTCGGGCACGACGTACGGCTTGATGGCGACGCCGAGCTTGGCGCGGAGCTCGTCGATGACCGCGGCGTCGACCGTCTCGACCACGGCGACCGCGGCCGTATCGCGACCGTCGCCCAGGTAGGCGAGCGGGATGGCGCGCAGGCGGTGTGCGTCGTCGGCGGTGAGCTTGTGGAGGAGGTCGTGCTCGACGTCGTCGAGGAGGCTCGGCGTGGCGATCGGGAAGCCGCTCATCTCCGAGAGGTACGAGGACAGGAGCTCGAGGTCGATGAAGCCGAGCTCGACGAGGTTCGTGCCGAGCCGCCCGCCATAGAGCACCTGGTTGCGGAGCGCGGCCTCGAGCTGCGACAGGCCGATCGCGGCGTTGCGCAGGAGGAGGGTGCCGAGCTTCACGCGGCGAGCATATACGACCGTCAGGCGTAGCGCGTCGGGTCGGTGATCCCGGCCTCGGCGAAGCCCTTGCGCCGCAGCGCGCATGCGTCGCAGCGGCCGCACGCCGCCTCGCCAACGGGGTCGTAGCAGGAGTGCGTGATCGCGTAGTCGACGCCGAGCGACCGACCGAGCTGGATGATCTGCGCCTTGGTCAGCTCGATGAGCGGCGCGTGGACCCGGAAGCCGCCGCCGCGGGTCGCGACCTGCGCGAGGGCCTCGAAGGCGCGCACGAACTCGGGGCGGCAGTCCGGGTACCCGCTCGCATCGAGGACGTTCACGCCGACGAACAGGTCGCGCGCCCCGAGCGTCTCGGCCCAGGCGAGGGCGAGCGAGAGGAGGACGGTGTTGCGCGCGGGGACATAGGTCGACGGGACGTCGCCGGGGGCGCCGATCTCGTCCAGCGAGCGATCCTTGGGGACGGCCATGCCGCTCGTGGTCAGCGCGGAATGGGCGAGCGGCGAGAGATCGACCGTGACGACGCGGTGCTCGCGCGCCCCGATCGCCGTGGCCACGCGGGCGGCGGCATCGAGCTCCACCTGATGCAGCTGGCCGTAGCGAACGGTCAACGCGTGACAGTCGAAGCCCTGCGAGCGGGCAACGGCGAGCGCGGTGGACGAATCGAGACCACCCGAGAGCAGGACAACAGCGGCGGGCACGCGCGCACGCTAGCAAGGAACGGGCGCTCAGGTCGTCATTCAGAAACGCGTCCGCGGGCGCCGCCCCCGGGATCTCGTGCGACGCTCGCGCCGTGACGAGCGACGCGGACTCACGATCGCGATTCGAAGCGGTCGTGAGCGGCTGGGTCGGCGCCGTGGGCGTGACCGTCGCGCTGGCTGCGCTCGTCGCGTGGTCGGTGCAGGCGCGGATGGACGTGCTCATGGCGTCGCCGTTTCCGCTCGGGGTCGACGGCTACTTCTATCCGATCCAGCTCCGGTCGCTTGTCGAGGGGAACGGCCTGGCGATTCCCGCCTCGCCGCTCTCGTTCTACTTGATGCTGCCGTTCGCGGCGGCCACCGATCCGATCACGGGCGCCAAGCTCGGGGCGGCGGTGCTCGGGGCGCTCGTCGCGCTTCCGATGTACGGCGTCGGCGTGCAGCTCGGGGGGCGACGGGCGACGGGCCTCGTGGCGGCGGCGCTGGCGACGGTGAGCGCCGGGTCGATGTACCTGACGATCGAGTTCGTGAAGAACGGGATCGGGATCACGGTGGGCGTGGCGGCGCTCTGGTGCGTGATCCGCGCGCTCGAGAAGCCGACCCGGGGCTGGGTCGGGGTCGCGGTGGCCGCGACGGTGGCCGCGGCGTTGACGCACAAGATGGCGGCGGGGATGGTCATCGCCGTCGCGGTGCCGGCCGCGATCACCGAGGCGGCCGGGCGCGGCGTGCTGCGCGGGCGGCGGCTCATCTACCTGCTGGCGACGCTCGGGGGCGTCGCGCTCGTGGCGCTGATCGCGGGCCTCGTCGCGCCGAAGCGGTTCCTGTCGCCGAGCGATCTGGGGCTGGTCGTGCGCGCACTCGGCGGCCCCATCGAATGGGATCTGCCGGCGCTGGTGACGCGGAACCTGCGCATCACCCTCGGGCACGAGGCCCTGATCGCGGCCGGCGTGGTGGTGTTCGCGGCCATCGCGCTGCTGGCGGAGCGCGAGCACACGGTGGGACGTGGGCTCCAGGCGATGCTGCGCGTGCGGCGCGAGCGGCGCAGTCCCCTGACCCCGGGGATGCACACGGCGGCGTGGATGATCGTGCTGCTCGGCGTCGTGATCGCCCTGCCCGTCCTCGATGTCCACGATCCGCAGGGCCTCGGCTTCCGGCTGCGCATCGCCGCCTTCGTCCCCATGGCGCTGGGGGCGGCGATCGCGTTGCGCCTCGTGCTCGCGGTCCTGCCGACGAGCGCGGCCAACGGGCTGCTCCTCGTCGTCGCGATCGGGCTCGCGCTCCGCACGCCGGGCCGGCGCACCGAGGGCGCGGTGATGGTGCATCCGGCGCTCGTGACGAGCGCGTATGGCCTCACGTCCAAGCTCCAGCCGGGTCAGGTCGTGATCATGCCGGAGCGGCACCTCGCGTTTCTGATCGGCTGGTACACGCGGGCGCCAGTGCGCATCCGGCCCGAGGGCGTGCCGAAGGAGCGGCGCGTGCGCGTGCTGCCGCTCGGCGTGTTCATCGGCGTCGGATCACCACTCGACAAGCAGCTCATGCGGGCGCGGACAGCCCCCGGCGTGGCGCCCCCGATCGGCGTGCATCCGCGGCATCCGAACGGGATGGTGCTCGTGCCGGAGGCGACGTGGGACTGGATGATCGAGCGGCTGCCACCGAAGGCGCGGGACCACTGGGCGCCGTGGCCGACGATCTAGTTGTGCAACTTGTGCAACTTGTGTCTGACCCCGTCCGGACCTCCGGACCCCGTCCGGCGCGGGGCGGCTAGTCTTTGTCGACGACCTTCGCCTGGGGCAGCGGGTCGGGCTCGGCCTTCTCGCTCTTCTCGACCGGCGCGGCCGCAGGATCGGAGCCCATCATCCGCTTGATGCGCGGATTGATGATGAAGAGGATCGCGCTCACGACGAGGGCGGAGAACACGAGGAGCCAGAAGAGGAAGCCGTAGCCCGAGGAGGCGGTGACACCCGCGGCGCGGCCCGCGAGGTAGTTGCCGTTCGCGGTGGCGAGGAACCAGGTGCCCATCACCATGCCGGCCATGCGGGTGGGCGCGAGGCGCGACATGGAGGAGAGGCCGACGGGGGAGATGCAGAGCTCGGCGAAGGTCGCCATCAGGTAGTAGACGATCAGGTACATGGCGCTGATGCGCTCGCTGGACACGGCCGCCATGATCTCCTCGGGCTGTCCGACGACGTTGCCGTAGAAGAGGTACGGGGTCATCTCGACGACGGCGTTGACGGACGGGATGAGGACGGCGAACGACAGGGCCGTGAAGACCATGCCGATGGCGAACTTGGCCGTGCTGGCCGGCTCCTTCTTCTTGCGGGCGAGGTTGAGCCAGAGCATCGCGGCGATCGGGGCGATCGCGATGACGAAGACGGAGTTCGCGGACTGCCAGTAGACGGGCAGGATCGTCAGGGGGCCGAACTCGCGCTTGACGAAGCGATCCGTGTAGAGGGAGAGGGTCGAGGAGGCCTGCTCGAAGGCGGCGAAGAAGGCCATGCCGCCGAGGAAGAGCGGGATCATCGCGACGATCTGGTTCCGCTCCTGCTTGTCGCGCGCGCCCTTGAGGAGTGCGTAGAAGAGGTAGACGGAGCCGATCACGAGACCGATGCCGAAGAGGTTGCCGACGAGGTCGGGGCTGATGGCGACGCCGGCGAGGTTGAGCGCGACGAACACCGCCGCGAGCGCGGCGATGGCCGCACCGATGATGTAGAGGCGCGTGACGTCCTGCTTCGCGACCTTCGGATCGTCGGGGATCGTGGGGTGGAGGCCGGCGTCGCCGAGGCGCTTGTAGGTGACGATGTACTGCACCACGCCGAGGGCCATGACGATCGCGGAGGCGCCGAAGGCGAAGCGCCACGAGTGCGCCGGATTGATGCCGTTGCCGGCGAGGAAGCTCTTGAAGGTGTCCGACTGGGCGAGGAAGCCCGTGGCGAAGGGCGCGAGGAGGGCGCCGATGTTGATGCCGATGTAATAGATGGTGAAGCCGGCGTCGCGTCGCGGATCTTCCTGGCTGTAGAGCTGACCGACCATCGTCGAGATGTTGGGCTTCAGGAAGCCGGTCCCGATCGCGATCATGATGAGGCCGGGGAAGAACATCGTCTCCGAGGGGATCGCGAGCAGCGCGTTACCGATGGAGATGCCGATGCCGCCCCAGATGACCGACTTGCGCTGACCGAGGAAGCGGTCGGCGATCCAGCCCCCGGGCAGGGAGAGGAGGTAAACGCCCGACAGGAAGAGACCAACGATCACGCCGGCCGTCGAGTCCGTCATGCCAAGGCCGCCGTCCTTCACGGCGTACGTCATGAAGAGAGCGAGCAGCGGCCGCATGCCGTAGTAGGAGAAGCGCTCCCACATTTCGGTGAAGAACAGCGTTGATAGGCCGATGGGGTGGCCGAAGAACGCGCGGTCGGGGTCGCGAGCCATGGGGGCGGACACTTGCCCAGATCGGCCGGTTAGCGCAATGGCCATTCAGGCACTGCGACAGGCCTCGTCGCACCCCCCGCCGCACCGCGAGACGTGGGGGCATCTCTGGTCAGCGCAGAGCGATTGGAAAGAAGTCGGGGTTGTGGAAGGTTCCCGGCCATGGACAGGAAATCCGCTCGGGGGAGCGCCGTGGCGCTGCTCGCGTTGATGGTGCTGGAGACCGCGTGCAGCTCCAGCGCGCCGAAGTTTTCGCTAACCCATGCAGAGCGGCGCGGCCGCCTGCAGAGCAACGGCCTTCGCTTCGTGATCATGCCCGACGCGAGCACGCAGCTCGTCGAGGTCGATGTTCGCTACGAGGTCGGACAGAAGGAGGATCCGCCGGGCAAGGCGGGCCTCGCGCACCTCGTCGAGCACATCATGTTCCAGCTCCGGCCGGATGGTCCGAATACGACCCCGCTGATGAAGAGCATCAACGACCTGACGACGCGCTTCAACGCGTACACGTCCTGGGACACGACCCACTACCAGAACACCGCGCGCGCCGAGCAGGTCTCGGACCTCCTGAAGATCGAAGCGATGCGCCTCTACTTCGGATGCCAGACGGTGTCCGAGGAGGAGTTCCTCCGCGAGCGCGAGGTCGTGCGCAACGAGATCCGGCAGCGCGGCGGCACGGCCGAGGGCCAGATTCCACAGCTCGTGCTGTCGGCGGTGTACCCGAAGGGCCACGCGTACGAGCGCATGATCGGTGGCGACGACTCGCAGCTCACCTCGATCACCCTCGAGGACACCTGCAAGTTCATCAAGGACTACTACGTGCCCGAGCGCGCCACGGTGATCGTCGCCGGCGGCGTCAACGTCGATGACACCATCGCGCTGATCCAGAAGTGGTTCGGCAAGCTCGAGAAGCGCCCCGGCGCACCGCCGAAGGCCGTCGACGTCGTGACCCCGACGGCGAGCCGCACCGAGTACGAGGTCGCCGTCGATCGGCCGCTCCTCAACATCGCCTTCGCGCTGCCGTCGTCGAACACCCCCGAGGGAGAGGCCGCGGCCTACGGCATCAACAGCGCCTTCGGTCGCATTGCCGGTGCCGACTCCGAGTGGGAGTTCGCGACCAACGTCAGTGGTGGCCAGCTCGGCGGCCAGCTCGCGCCGATGTTCATGATCACGATCGAGCTGAAGAGCATGGACAAGCTGAACGAGGCGCTCCAGTTCGCCGAGAGCGCCGTGAAGCAGGCGTATCGCGGGTGGGACGAGGGCTCGTACGATCAGATCGAGGAGCTGAAGAATCGCCGCAAGGCCGACTTCATCCAGAGCCTCGAGCCGCTCCTCGCGCGCACGAACGTCATCGGTGACCTCGTGCAGTTCGACACGAACTTCGACTTCGACTCCGACAAGCTCTACATGTTCCACGAGCTCGACAAGATCGACGACTTCAACGGCGCCAGCATCGCGGCGGCGGTGAAGAAGTACATCACGATGGACAAGGCGAAGATCGTCGTGATCAAGCCGAGCGAATCGGGCATCCGTGGTGATCGCCGCATGAACGTCGCGTTCAACGCGAAGTCGCACGACGAGAAGGAGATCGAGGACGTCGATCCGACCGAGGCGCGCCGGCCGTTCAAGGTCTCCGGCGAGCTGAAGGCGTTCGCGGCCACCGAGACGAGGACGCTCGGTAACGGCATGACGCTCGTGATGCTCCCGGTGAAGTCCATGCCGCTCGTGGCAGCGCGCATGGTGTTCAAGAACGTCGGGTCGGCGATGACGCCGGATAACCCGATGCTTCCGGTCGCTGCGGCCGAGTTCCTCTCGCTCCCGATGGACGCGGAGGCCTTCGCTCGCACGGGCGTGCGGGTGGGGTGCCAGGCGACGGACGACGCCACCTACTGCCAGTCGGGCGGCATCAACATCTATCTCGACGTCATGATGAAGGGCATCGACCGCCTCGTGAAGGCGGGCACGTACAGCCAGGGGCAGGTCGAGAGCTACCAGAAGAGCATGCGTGACCAGCTCGCCACCAAGACGATGCAGTCGGCGGTGGAGTACGAGCGTCAGTGGGCCACGGCGCTCTATGGCGCCGAGCACCCGTACACGGCAACGGCCGTGGAGAGCGTCGAGGCGGCGAACAAGCTGTCGAAGGATTCGCTCGAGAAGTTCCGTGATGCGAACTACACGGCGAGCAACGCGACGCTCATCATCGTCGGTGACTTCGATCCGGCGCGCGCCGAGTCACTCGCGAACGAGGTGTTCGGTGGCTGGGATCGGGGCACGCCCGCGAAGCCGATCGAGCCGTCGACGAAGCTGAACCCCGGCCCGCAGTACATCGGGGTCGTCACGGCGCGCGAGCTGCCGCAGGTGGAAGTGCGCGTCGGCTACCCCGCGCCCGCCGGCATCGATGGTCAGGAGGCCGCCCGCCGCCTGCTCGCGCAGATGATGCAGTACCGGGTCGACGACGTGCGCTTCAAGCTCGGCTCCACGTACGGCGTGTATGCGGGCCGTCAGCCGCACAAGGGGCCGACGATGTATCAGATCCGCGGCCCCATCGACGGACTGCGCGCCGGCGAGTCCCTCAAGGCCATCCGCGCTGGGCTCGACGATCTGCGCAGCGGTACGACGTTCGATGCCGATTTCGTACGCGCGCGACGCAAGCTGGTCTCGACCATGTTCGGCGAGTCGACGGTGACGGGTGAGCTCGCGGGCCGCCTCGCGATCATGGCGCTCTACGATCTCGACAAGAAGTACTACAACATGCAGCTGCAGCAGACGGCCGCGGCTTCGCCGGCGCAGCTCCGCGCGCTCCTCAAGGCAGAGCTGGATCCGAACCGTGAGGTCATCGTGATTCACGGTTCGCGCGCGCAGATCGAGAAGGCGTTCGCGGACGCCGGCATCTCCGACGTCAAGATCATCGAGCCCGCGTATAAGTAGCGGGTGCTCGTACGACTCGCGACCGTCGCCGACAGGGACGAGGTCGTGGCGCTCGTCCGGGAGATGATCCCCGGCGTCGACGCGGAGGCGCGCTGGCGCTGGATGTACGAGCACGGGCCCGCCCTCACGTGGCTGGCCGTCGAGGGGAACGCGGTCGCGGGCTGCACATCCTTCTTCCCCTGGCGCCTCTGGCTCGACGGCGCAGAGGTCCGCGGCGCGCTCGGCGGCGACGGGTACGTCCGACCGGCCTTCCGGCGGCGGGGCATCGGCGGACTCCTCCACGAGGCCTCGCGCGCGGCCATGACCGCGCACGACATCGCGTGCATGTACGGCGCGCCCGGGGAGATGAACCTGACGCCGCTGAAGCACGGTGGGTCCCGCGAGCTCGGGCACGTCGCGCGCTGGGCGCGGCCGCTGAGACCTCGCGGGCTGGCGCCTCGCTTCACGGCCCGGCTCGAGCCGATGCGGCGACACGACTCGCGCGTCGACGCCATCTGGGCCGAAGCGAAGGCGGATCTGCGCCTGGGCGCGGTGCGTGACGCGGCGTTCTACACGTGGCGCTTCCTCGACGCACCGGGCCGACACCAGCGGCCGTATGTCGTGATCGAGAAGGGGCGACCGATCGCGGCGTGCGCGCTCGAGTCGACGCAGGACGGTCGCGTGATGCGTATCGTCGACGTGGTCGCGGTGCCCTCGCAGTTCCGTCCGGCGCTGCGCGCGATCACGCGTCACGTCTGCGAGGCCACGGAGTGCGAGACGATCGAGCTGAAGCTGATGGCGCTCGACGGCCGCAAGCGTCAGCTCTGGCGCGTGGGCTTCCTCGAGCGGCAGACCAAGCCGTTCCTCTGCATGATCCCGCCGGGCGGTGACCGCCGCTTCCTCGATCCGGATCGGTGGTTCTACGGCGGAGCGGATGCCGACCTGCACTCGGTGAACGTCTGATGCTGCCCGCGGTCCGCGAGGCGGCGCGGCTTCGCGCGCTACCGGCGCGAGCTGTGGGTGGAGCCGGTGTCGATGCGCGTGAACCGCACGTCCCAGCCTTCCGTCGACAGCGTCGGATGAACTTCGACCCGCACGCGATCGCCGACGTCTAGCTCGATCACCTCGGCGGCCGGCACGTAGAGCTGGCCCCAGTTGGTCGGCGGCTCGAACGGGCTCGTGGAGATGACGCGCCCGCTACCGAGATCGATCTCCATCGCCGCCAGCACCCCCGTCGCCACCCCCTCGCGCGTGGCCACCGATTCGAATCCGATGCTCGCCGGGACCACCGTATCCGTGCCGAGGCGCGCCACGTAGACCGTCTCGAGATCGGCGAGCGCCAGCGTCGGGTCGGTGTGCGAGAACGTCATCGCGCGCCGGGTCGCGTGCCACTGCGCGAGCTCGGCAGCGTACAGGTGCCCGAAGTCGAGGCCACACACATCGGGCCAGCCGCCACGGTACGGACGATCGGCGATGTACCAGGGCGCCATCTGCACGCGCACCTCGTGCGGAATCACGCGCCCGCCTGGCTTCAAGAAGCGGCTCGCCGCGATGTGGACGAGCTCGATCATGTCCTCCTCCCAGACGAGCCCGCCGACGAGCTCGTGGGTGATGACATCGAACTCGCGTGGCAGATCGAGCTCGCGAATGTCGGCGCGAACCACCTCGACGATGTGTCCGAGTCCCGCGCGCGCCACGGTCTCGCGGCAATGCTCGACGAGGTCGGAGAACTCGACGGCGACGACCCGCGCCGCCCCCGCACGCGCCGCGACACACGCCCAGATCCCGGTCCCCGACCCGAGATCGAGGACGTGCGAGCCAGGCTTCACCGCATCGGTGATGGCCGCCGCGTAGAGGTCGTTGCGGATCGTGTCGCCGAGGAAGCTGCGGTGCAGCTCGTACCGACCGTTCCAGACGCCGACGCCACTCATTCTTGGTACAGCACGTCGGTCAAGGCGCAGACCTTACACCATGAGCTCGGTCGCGGAACCCAGCGGAGCGGTTGTACCTAGCGGCGCCCGCGGTGACGAGGATCCAGGCGGTCGCGCAGACCGTCGCCGAGGAGATTCGCGCCTAACACGACCCAGATGATCGCGATGCCGGGCACGAGGACGTAGATCCGGAACCACTCCGTGTTCCACATCGCGGTCCGTGCCTGATCGAGCATCGAGCCCCACGTGTAGTCCGTCTGCGGGCCGAGGCCGAGGAACGACAGGGCCGCCTCGACGAGGATCACGCCGCCAAAGCCAAACGTGATCTGCACGAGCGCGGGGCCCATGATGTTCGGGACGAGGTGCTTGAACATCACGCGCCGGTTCGACGCCCCGAGCGCGACCGCCGCGAGCACGAAGTCGCGCTCGCGCAGGGCGAGCACCTGACCGCGCGCCACCCGGGCGTAGCCGACCCAGCCGTTGGCGCACAGCGCGAGGATCACGACGCCATCGCCCGGCCGCGCGACCACGGCGACGATGGCGATGTTCAGGAGGATGCCGGGGAACGACATCAGGATGTCGACGAAGCGCATGAGCACCTCGTCGACAGCGCCGCGGAACCAGCCCGCGATGGTCCCCACGGCCAGTCCGATCACCGACGAGATCGCGACGACGATGACGCCGAGCTTCAGCGCCGAGCGGGCGCCCCACAGCAGCTGGGACAAGGTATCGCGGCCGTTCGTGTCCGTGCCGAGCCAGTGGGCCGACGAGGCGCCCTCGTAGGCGCTCTTCGTCTCGTCGCGCAGGACGGACAGGTCGTAGGGCGCGAGCCACGGCCCGAACAGGCCCATGATCACGAAGACGAGCAGCATCACCGCGCCGACCCACGCGCTCGGGGACAGCTTCCAGCTCTTCATGCGCCCGAGCAGCGTGGCGGAGCCACGGGGCTCAGCGCCGCCGGATGGCGGTGCGGGTGGATCGAGGATGGTCATCCGCGCCGGATCCTCGGGTCGGCGAGTCCGTAGGCGAGATCGACGAGGATGTTCACGACCACGTAGATGAACGCGATCACGAGCACCGTCCCCTGCACCACGGGGTAGTTGCGCTCGAGGATCGCCTTCAGGAGCGTGTCGCCCAGCCCCGGCCGCGCGAACACGTTCTCGATGATGATCGCGCCCGAAAGCAGCGAGCCGAACTGCAGGCCGGCGATCGTGATGACGGGCAAGAGTGCGTTGCGCAGCGCGTGCACGCCGATCACGCGGGACTCGGGCAGGCCCTTCGCGCGCGCGGTGCGGATGAAGTCCTCGCCGAGGACCTCCACCATCGACGAGCGCGTCATGCGGGCGAGCATCGCCATCAGGTGCGTGCCGACCGCGAGGGCGGGCAGGATCAGCGCCGCCGGCCCCGTCTCCGTCGGTCCGGGCAGCCAGCGGAGCTGCACGAAGCCGATGTAGAGGAGGAGGGGCGCGAACATCATCTGGGGGATCGCGATGCCCGACAGCGCCGTCGTCGTCGCGAGCGTGTCGACCCACGTACCGCGCTTGATCGCCGCGATGATGCCGAGCGGCAGCGCGAGCACGATCGCCACCAGCATGCCGGCGACCGCGAGCGCGAGCGTGTGCGGAAACGCCTCCGCGATGCGGGCGGCCACCGTGGGCTTGTTCTTCGGATCGGGGCACTGATGCCCGAGCGACCCGTCGACGATGTTGCCGAGGAAGTCGATGAACTGCGCGGGCATCGACTGATCGAGCCCCATGCACTGCTCGATCTTCTTGCGCTGCTCGGTCGTCGCCTCGCCGCCGGCGAGATGATCGACCGGATCGCCCGGCACGATGTGGAGGAACAGGAAGACGAGGATGGAGACGCCGAGGATCGCGAGGGCACCGCTACCGAGGCGGCGCAGCAGGAACGATCCGATCGACAATCAACTTCCCGCGACGGCGCAGAACTTCGGTGAGGTGCTGTTGACGACCGCGCCATCGGCGAGGACAGGCTCGCCGCCATGGTCGATCATGAGCTCGAGGTCGCGGCACTCGTAGCCTTCGCGGCAATCAGCGGCGTCTTCGCAGCGAAGCATGCAGTAGCGAATCTCGGAGGAGCGCGGCGCACATTCACCAGCGACGGTGCAGAGCTCGTCGAAGCCGCAGTCGTCCGTCAGCCCGTTCTCCGTCTCCGGGTTGCACGAGCGATTCGCGAACGTGCCGGTGAAGAAGCGCACGCACACGCTCTCCTCGGGGCACCCACCGACATCGCAGCCGAGGATCGTGCAGTAGCCGCCCGCGCCGGGGTCGATGCAGGTGCGGTCTCCGTTCGGACTGCAGTCCGAGCTGACGATGCACTCGTCGCCGATCTCGTTGCCACAGGCAGCGAGCGCGAGCGCGCCGAACAGAATCAGGGACTTCATGCCGCGGCCCAACATAGGTCACGGTCCGACCAGGCACAAGTCGGCGGGGTTGCCTGCTACAAACCGCCCCATGCGAGCGGTCGTGCAGCGCGTCACACGCGCGAAGGTCACCGTCGGGGACCGCGTCACGGGCTCCATCGACCAGGGGCTGCTCGTCCTCCTCGGCGCGGGCGCCGGCGACACCGACGCGGACCTCACGTATATCGTCGACAAGACCGTGAACCTCCGGATCTTCGCGGACGATGCGGGGAAGATGAATCGCTCGGTCCTCGATGTCGGCGGCGGGGTCCTCGTCGTGTCGCAGTTCACGCTCTACGGCGATGCGCGCCAGGGGCGCCGCCCGGCGTTCACGAGTGCCCTCGAACCCACCGCTGCGAAGGCCCTCTACGAGGCATCGCTGGTGCGCCTCAAGGCAGCCGGCATCACGCGCGTCGAGGCCGGCGAATTCGCGGCCGACATGGCGGTAGAGCTCGTCAACGACGGCCCCGTGACCATCCTCCTGGAGTCGCGAAAAGCCTTTTGAGTCCGGCAGTAACCCCGACAATGGGGTACGTTCTGCTCGGCGCGCCTGGGCACGCACCATGAGGGTCAAGTTCTGGGGAGTCCGAGGCTCGATCCCGGTACCGGGGCGAGCGACGAGCCGGTACGGCGGTAACACGTCGTGCGTGGAAGTGCGCCCCAAGGGGGCGGCCCCGATCATCATCGACGCCGGCACGGGCCTCCGTCGCCTGGGCAAGTCGCTCATGGAGGAGGCCTTTGGCGACGGGCGCGGCGAGACGTCGATCCTCATCAGCCACACGCACTGGGACCACGTCCAGGGCCTGCCGTTCTTCTCGCCGGCCTACCGCGCGGGGAACAAGATCCAGATCTACGCGCGCCAGCGCGACATGCACCTCGAGGCGGTCTTCTCGCAGCAGAACAACTCGCCCTACTTCCCCGTGCCGCTCTCCTCGCTCGAGGCGACGATGTCCTTCCACGAGCTCGTCGAGGGCACGAAGTTCCACATCGGCCGCGCAAAGGTCTCGTGCACGCGCCTGAACCACCCGTGGATCGCGATGGCCTATCGCATCGAGGTCGATGGCGCCGTCGTCGTCTACTGCGCCGACACCGCCCCCTTCACCGACATCCTGTTCGGCCGCGAGTTCATCGTGAAGGCGCCGTCCCTCGACGAGCCGCTGCCCGCCGATGTCGTCGAGGAGCTCGCACGCATGCGGGCCGGAGTCGTCGAGCTCGCGCGTGGCGCCGACCTCCTGATCTACGACACGCAGTTCACGAAGACCGAATACTTGCAGCGTCCCCACTGGGGCCACTCCCACCCCGACGACGCCATCCAGATCGCCCGCGACGCCGGCGCCAAGCAGCTCTGCCTCTTCCACCACGCGCCGATGCGCACCGATGACGAGAACGACCAGATCCTCGCGGCCTACCGCACCGTCGCGGCCCACGGCGACCAACCGCTCGCACTCGTGAGCGCCTACGAGGGTCTCGAGATCCCGCTGGGGGACGAATGAAGATTCGCTTCTGGGGCGTCCGCGGTTCGATTCCCGCGCCGGGCCCCGACACGATCGCGTACGGCGGCAACACCTCCTGCGTCTCCATCCACACCGCTTCCGGCAAGCTCGTCATCGTCGACATGGGCACCGGCCTCATGCACCTCGGCAACCACCTGATGGCCGGCGCCTTCGGCAAGGGCCAGGGTCGCGCCGCGATCCTCCTCAGCCACACCCACTGGGACCACATCCAGGGCCTTGGCTTCTTCGCCCCCGTCTTCATCCCCGGCAACCACTTCACCGTGTTCGGCCCCGGCGGCTCACCCAACGTCCTCGAGGAGATCCTCGAGGGCCAGATGGATCCCAACTTCTCCCCGCTGCAGACCCTCAAGAACTTCGCCGCCACCTTCGACGTGAAGGCCGCGACGACCGCCTTCGAAGCCGAGGACCTGCGCGTCTCCGCCTACGAGCACGTCCACGGCACGACGACCGCCCTCGCCTTCCGCATCGAGGAAGCGGGCAAGGTCTTCGTCTACGCCTCCGACGTCGGTCAGCCCGTGGCCGATGCGCCCCCAGATCCGGGCCTCGTCGCGCTCGCGCGCGGCGCTGACGTGCTGCTCCACGACACGACCTATCGCCCGTCCGATCAGGCCACACGTCGCAACCGCGGCTTCTCGACCTACGAGGACGCCGCCGCCATGGCCGTCGCCGCGCAGGCCAGGCGCCTCGTCATGTTCCACTACGATCAGGACTACTCGGACGCCGACGTCGACTCGCTCCGCGATGCGTGCCGCGCGTCTCTCGATACCCTCGGCGGCCAGTCGATCGGCCTCGAGGCCGCGCGCGAAGGCGACGAGCTGGAGATCTAGAACATCTAGAACGCCGCGCTGACGACGAGGCCGACCTGGGTCGAATCGGCGGCCGGGCTGACGAGCACGTCCGCATCCGAGAGGAGGTACCAGAGGGCGCCGCCGACGACGGTGGTGACACCGACGAGGAGCACCGCATTCGCGAGGTTGCGCTTCTCGTCGTACGGCTCCTTCAGCCGGTCGTAGTCGGGGTCCGAGGGGCTGATGCCGAGCTCGCGGAAGTCGTCGTCGACCTTCATGCCGTAGGCGAGGCCGCCGATGGCGACGGCGGCGCCGATGCCGGTGACGGCGAGGGGGACACGCGAGCGCCGCATGTCGGGCTGCGGCGGGGGCGGGGGCGGAGGAAGCTCGGCGAGGATGGGGACGCTGACCTCGACGAGATCGCCACCGGCGGCGTTGCGCGTCTCGCGGAAGGGGACATGACCGGCGGCGCTCGCCTCGACGAGGAACTCGCCGGGGTTCACGATCAGGTCGTCCTTCTGGGTGAGGTCGATCGTGGTGCCGGCGACCTGGATGGCGAGCCCCGGGGTCGGGGTGATGGAGAGACGGACGCGGACGATCTCGGCGAGGAGGCCGTTGGCGCGATCGCGGGCGAAGGTCGCGCGCGGATCGTTGCGGAGCTGCGCTTCCTTCTGCACGAGGAGGAAGAGCTTGTAGGCGTCGGCCGGGCGGCCCTGCTTCTCGCGGCAGTCGGCGAGGTTCAGCTCGGTGCCGAGCTGCGGATCGAGCTGCTGGCTCTCCTCGAACTTCGCGCACGCCTCGTCGACCTGACCGGCGGCGAGCAGCGCCTTGGCGTCGGTGAAGAGCTTGTCGGCGTCGTCGGCGTAGGCGGGCTGCACGGCGCCGAGCAGCACGAGCACCGCGACCGACAGACGGCTCATCGGCGGCAGTCTAACGGATTTGCCAGGCAGGGGTCAGGGCCGGTCGGGGGCCGCTTCGGCGTCTTTGCGGGTAGCAATGACACGCCGGTCGCCTTGCAGGCCTCCTCGATGGGCGCCCGGTCCGGCTTGGGCACCGCCTCGAAGAGCGACCTCGCGAGGGAGCGCTGCTTCTGCCGGCAGGCCGCGATTCCGCAGGGTATGCGGTGCGAGGCGGAGATGGCGCTCGCCTTCGAGCCGCACTGGGCGAGCGCGGCCTGGTAGTCGCCGGCGTCGATGAGGGCCGCGAGATCCTGGGGGGGCGGATGGTCCTGGACGAAGGCATCGGGGGCACCGCCGTCGACGACGGTGACCGCCGCGATGGAGGCATCGTCAGGAGCTGCGGCATCGGGGGCCGCATCGGGAAGCTCGACCGCGACCAGCGCGGCATCGGGGGCGGGCACGCCGACCGACGCATCGATCGTGGGCGTGGCCACCGGCTCGACAGCGACGGGTTCGTCACTGCCCGCGGCGACGACGGCGATCGCGACGCCCACACCACTGGCCGCCAGCAAGCCCACGACCATGAGGCCCGTCCGGGACTGCTTCGTCACCGGGCGAGGCTCGGGGACCATCGCCATCGGCACGGGGGTGGCGATGGGACCGGGCGTGATGCCGACGAGCGAGAGCGTCGATGGGCCCGAGGAGGAGACCGTCGACAGCGGCCCGGAGGAGGCGACCGTCGACAGCGGCCCGGAGGAGGCGACCGTCGACAGCGGCCCGGAGGAGGCGACCGTCGACAGCGGCGACGGGCCCGCACCGGGGATGGGGGTGTGAACCGCCATGCCCGGCTGCGTGGGCCGGACGGGAACGGGCGGCGGGACGGCCCGGGGCGGCAACGACGGACGACTGTCGGAATCGACGGAGTAGAGCGGCTGGGCGGCGAGGAGCTGCGCCTCGAAGTCGCGCGCGGCGTCGCTCTCGGGCTCGACCTCGGGCGGCACGAAGGGCGTCGTCGGCTGGTCGAAGCTCTGGCTCGCCGCAGTTATCGGTTCCACGCCATCGAACGAACCGGTCACCGTCACCGAGCGGGTCGTTTCGGTGCGTTCGTTCCACGGCTCGGTGCGCTGACCGAACAGGCCGCGCATGTAGCGGGCGAGCCCGCTGTTCGAGAGGACATGCCCCTCCTTGGCGGCCAGCGTCTCGATCGCCTCGACCATCTCCTCGGCGGTGGCGTAGCGATCGACGGGCTTCTTCGCGAGCGCCTTCAGCACGAGGGCATCGAGCGCGGCCGAGATCTCCGGCCGACTCTTCGACGGCGCGGGAGGATCCTCGGAGACGATCGCGACCATCGCGTCGAAGTCGCTCTCGCGCTTGTAGAGCCGCTCACCGGTGAGCATCTCGTGGAGGACGATCCCCATCCCGAAGATGTCGCTACGCCGATCGACTCGCTTGCCCTGGCACTGCTCGGGGGAGAGGTACGCGACCTTGCCCTTGATGGTCCCGGAGTTCGTCTCGCCGTCGCGGCCCGTCGCCTTCGCGACCCCGAAGTCGAGGACCTTCACCGTGCCCTCGAAGCCGATCATCACGTTCGACGGCGACACGTCGCGGTGCACGACGCCGAGCGGCTGGCCATCGTCGTTGAGACGATCGTGAGCGTGATGCAGGCCGGCGAGCGCGCCCGCGGCGATCTGCAGCGCGAGGTTGATCGGGAGCAGCTTCCGCTCGGAGACGACGGTGTGCATCAGGCGACGCACGTCCTCGCCGTGGACGTACTCCATCGTGAAGAAGTACGAGCCGCCGAGCTTCCCGATGTCGTAGACCTGCGCGATGTTCGGATGCTGGAGCTGCGCGGCGAGACGCGCCTCGGCGAGGAACATCTTCGCGAGCTCGACGTCGGATGCCCGCTCGGCCTGCACGCGCTTGAGCACCACGTGACGCTGCACGCCCGCCTCGGTCGCGACGCGCGCGAGATAGATGTCGGCCATCCCGCCCCCCGCCAACCGTCCGAGGATGGTGTAGCGGTTGGAGGTGGTCGTTCCCCCTAGCTCTGTCCTCGGCGCCCCCAGAGGACGCGAGCTTAGCGCAGGCCGCCGAACGCGCGCGAGTGGAAGCCCAGGGAGAGACCGGCCATCCAGTCGTTCTTGTCGATGACCGAGGCACCGAGGGTGGCGTTCGCCGAGATGAACGGACTCAGCCAGGTCGACGCCCGGGCGCGGGCCTCGACGATGCCCGAGGATTCTCTGATGGTCGTGTACTGGTCGCAGGCGCCATAGTGCGACGAGTACGAGTACAGGACCGACCGGCTCCCGGCGGCGACCTCGGCGCCGAGCGAGAAGCGACTCAGCGAGGACTGATACCCGACGATCGCGGTCCCCCCGACGAGCATCGCCGAGCCCTGCTCGAACGTGGGTCGACCGCGCAGGCCCTCGGTCATCATGTCGAGCTCGCCCCGCGCCGCCTTCGTCATGCCGCCGAGCTCGCCCTCGAACGCGAGGTACACGTGACGCGACAGGCCGAAGCCGAGGCGAAACGTCGAGACGACGCCCGTGTCGTTCGTCGTGGCCGCACTCGACGGGGCGACGACGCGATAGGTGAATGACTCGGCGTCGTGCGTGAGCGTCGCCTCGTGTGTACCGAGCGAGCTCGCGAACGAGCGCACGGCCGTCCCGACCTCGAAGAAGAACAGCGGGATGCGCGTGTTCGCGGCCCAGGCACCGAAGGGGGTGCACTTGCGGTAGCCGACGACATCCGACTCGTCGACGCAGGCGGGCTCCGACGAGCTACTGCCGCCACCGCCGCCACCGCCGCCACCGCCGCCACCGCCGCCACCACCACCGCCACCGCCACCGCCGCCGCCACCACCGCCGCACGCCTCGGCGGAGCGAAGGTGCATCCGCGTCGCGCCGAGGAGGGCGATGAAGGCGCCGCCCGCGATCCAGAGGGCCCTCACAGCATGCCCTCGGGGGTCGCGAAGCAATGCCACTGCGCCGGCGTGGCGCGCCCGATCGATGCCATGTCGACGCAGATCTGCGTGAGAGGCTTGCTGGACTCGTAGGCGAGCGCCTCTTGCCCGACGAGCCGCGCATCGAGGGTGAACGGCTTGATCTCGGCGTCCGGATCGTACGGCTCGAGCGAGACCTCGGCGCCCTGAGCGGTGCGACCGACGACCGCGACCGCGCCCAGATCGACGAGCGCGGGGCGATCGCAGCGATTGGCAAACTGGTACTGGATGATGTTGGCGACGAACGGCTCGGACCGCCGCGCCACGGCGATGTCGAGGCACCCCACCGTGGTGCGCTCGCCCTCGAAGGGCACGGTACGACTGGAGAACGAGCCCGGCTGGTAGGTCGCGCACCCTCCCAGCGCGAGCGGGACGACGACGGCGGCCCTTCGAAGCATGCTCGACACCAAGCAAGACGCTGGCCGCGCGGGTGGCATCACGATTCCTGCGGCTTGGCGGATCGTGTGCCGGTCCGTGCCGTGGCGACGGTGCAACACCGTCGTCGGGAAACTACTCGGCGGTCGGCGGCGAGTACGAGATCGCGAGGATGCCGGCGCCGCTCTCGTTCGGCGAGCAATCCATGACGATGGCCGTGGTCGCGGTGGTCCAGTACGCGGCGAGGTTATCGGACTGGCTCGGACCGAACGTTCCGTCGAAGCTCGCGCGCAGCTCCGTCCACTTCTCCGAGCACGCCTCCATCGAGATGAGGCCTTCCGTGAACTCGACGCGAATGCCGGCGAGCTTGCCGTCCTGCATGTCGAACACGGTGATGGCCGACATGCCCTGCGCCGTCCCCATCTCCCACAGGCCGCCCTTCGGGTTGGCGGTGGCCTGGGGAAATTCCGCCATGATGGCCGCCTCGTCGGCACCCCACGTCAGGGTTCCCACACCCGTACCACCCGCGGCCAGCGCCGCTGGGTCGGTGCCGGCCATCGGCTCGCCGGAGTTTGCCGGCGTGGCCGGGGCAGGAGACGAGCTACCGCACGCAGCGGCGAAGAGGAGAGCAACAGCAATACGCATCAGTCCCGTCGTATCTCACACGGCCGCTCGACGAGATACCCGCCGGCGCGTCGAAGAGGAGCTCACTCCTCGTCGGGACCTGGTGGCGAGTCTACGGTGCTGAGCACGACGCCTGGCCGTACCCCGCGGCTTCGCATCAGCCGAGTCCGATCTCGCGGAGCCGCTGGACGAGGTAGGCGCCGGCGGTGATCGACGGATACTTCGCGGCGCCGCCAGTCCGCGCGATGCACGAGGGCAGCGGCGTCAGGTCCACCTCGGCGCGCGGGTGGATGAAGCACGGCATCGAGAAGCGCTCGCTCGCCGTGTCGCTCGGATTCACGACGCGATGGGTGGTGCTCTTGTAGAGGCCGTTCGTCACGTTCTGCAGCATGTCGCCCGCATCGACGACGATCGTGTCGAAGCCGGTGTGCACCGGCATCCACGAGCCATCGCGCTTCAGGAGCTCGAGCCCCTCGCTCGTCGCGCCGGAGAGCAGCGTGATGAGGTTGATGTCCTCGTGAGCGGCCGAGCGGATCGCCCCCGCAGGGATGCCCCCGGTGACCGGCGGGTAGTAGAGGACGCGCACGATCGTGTCGCTGTCCGTCGCCATGTCGCGAAAGCGACCTCCCGCTTCGCCGATGTGCAGCGCGCAGGCCTCGAGCAGCGTGGCGCCGATCGCATCGAGCGCGCGGTACAGCTCGATGAACGTCTGCCCGAACGCGGGCACCTCGGCCGGCCACACGTTCGGACCGAAGAGGCGGTGCACCGGGTGATCGTCGGGCACGTCGGGACGACCGACCTGCCAGAACTCCTTCAGATCGGGCGCCGACGAGTCCTTCGCGTGCTCGGTGCCGAAGCCCGTGTAGCCGCGCTGCCCCTTCTTCTCGGGGAGGTGATACCGCGCCTTCACGGCGGGCGGTGAATGGAAGAGCTCGCGGGCCACCGTGTACGCGCGGCGCGTGAGCTCGTCGGGGATGCCGTGATTCTCGACGGCGAAGAAGCCGATGTCTGCGAGCGAC
>LNFM01004743.1_pt1 | contig 24597 bp, 14 predicted proteins | sample 596031 | NCBI WGS metagenome assembly LNFM01 (sample SAMN04254537, study PRJNA301005) | activated carbon metagenome | isolation source: dual media filters at the Ann Arbor, Michigan drinking water treatment plant | place: USA: Ann Arbor | reverse complement strand
CCGCGATGGCGATAATGGAGCCGATCCGCCGGAGTAGCTCAGCTGGTAGAGCAGCCGCCTTGTAAGCGGCAGGTCAGGGGTTCGAGTCCCCTCTTCGGCTTCGGCGTTCTTCCTGCTAACGGCCCATTTTGTCCCAGCTCAGGCGCATGTTCGACCGGGCACAGGAATGCGTCTGAATGCGTCTCATGTTGGGCGAGCAACAGCATGGACGTTGCGGGAGACGTTGCGGGAGATTCGGCTTACCGGCTCGTCGCGACTCTTCTCGGCGCTGAGGCGTGTCCACACTGGACTGCGACCGGACCTCCGCCTTTGGGTGGCGGGGGTCGTCGGTTCGATCCCGTCATCCTCCACTCGTCGAGAACCCCGAGATGGCCTACGGGAAGCGGGATCGGGGCGCGGTTAGCGCCACCGCCTCAAAGTGACACGAGGCGCCAGGAAGCGCCTCGAAACGCCACGAGTGGTCACGTATGGGTCGCGCCGGAGGCGCTCAGAGCCCCGGTGATGTCCCGCGTGACCGCCGCCCTCGTGACCAGCCGCGAGCGGGTCGGCCGTTCGCGGCTGGGTATGGCTTGGGCCCGCGGCCCACCGGGCCGTCGCGGCCCTCGGGATCGCGCGCTAGCGACTCCGGCCCCAGAAACGGCGCGACCCGGGGTGCCAGCCCCGGGTCGGGTTCCCACGAGAAAGCAATCTGTGCTCAGACTTTACGCCAGCCGCCGCCCGTGCTCCAACACGTTGGTCGGCTCCATCGATGAGGCGAGCGCGGCGTGACCGACTTCGGCTACGCCGCTGAGGTCGAGGTCCTCGCCAACGAGCGCTTTGCGGCGGTCGGCGGTGTGCTCCTCGTCGCGCTCGCCGATTCGGGCCTCAGCGCTCGTCGGGCTGCGAACGTGTTGAGCTGGTTCGTAGTCGCCCAGCTCGCCCTCGGTCCTTGGCGATCCCGGGGAGAGGTACGGCCGGCCGCTCTCGCAGCGCGCATGGGCGTCTCTAGGTGGACGGAGTGGCGCGCCCGACGCGACGCCGTGAGCGCCGGCGTCATCCGCGACTGGTCGCTCCCCGATCCCGAGGCGCGTGGCTACGGGCGCGGCGCCGTCCGGGTGGTCGAACTCGCCTTCGTGCGTACCCGCGCCGTTACGCAGAAAGTGGCGGCCCTGAAGGATGAGCGCGCGAGCAGGGCGGAACGTCGTCGCCAGGAGCGCGCGCGGCTGAAGGGGACCCGGGCGGTTCATGGGAGTAGTGACCAGACCGATCAGCGTGCGGTCGATCCGCTACGCGACCGGATTGACGCGGCGGCGACTGCCGAGCCGTTGAGGTTCGGGGATCTGACGTCGCCGATCGCTGCGCGGCTCTGGCCCCTTATTGAGCGAGTCCAGGCTCGTCACAGTGCCGAGCGCCAAGGCGCCGCCAGGGCAAAGCCGCCTCCCGGGTAGTCCTGGGCGCGTCGGCACTAACGACCACAAGGACCCCTCAATACGAGCGGTGTCGTCGGCGCGCCGTGATCTCTCTCAGGTCGGCTAGCGAGGTGCTATTCGTGCACCCGCCGGGCCAGCGCCCAGGTCCGGCGTCGCTCACGTCGGGGATCGTCGTACCCATGACGGAGCGCCTACTGCAACAGTCGCACCGCAGAAACCCTGATCGGTGCAGTGTCGCGCTTGGCGTGCAAGTACAACCCAGTCCCCATCAGGGATCCGGGGTCTCTAGAAGCTCCTATGGAGCTAGACGAAGAGTCGGGACCGACCGGCCGTGCCGGGCCCGGCCGATCCCGCGTGCTGTTTCAGTGCACGAGAAGCCGTCGCGCCACCCGCATTGGAAATGCGACTGTGTCGACGCTCCGGCTCGGGGCTATCGTCCGTGTATCAGGCCGGTGCGGGACAGAGGGGTTAGCTCAAAGCCGTGTCCGACGATCTCGAGCGCTACCTTGGCCGGCAGGTCGCAAGCCTTTCCTCGGCGCAACCCGACGAGGGGATCTTCCTCGTCATTCGGATCCTGCGGGCAATCGACAGAGAGTCGCGGCTGTCGATTTACCTTGAGGACATGCGAGCGGAAGCACAGCGCCTGCTGGCCGATCTCCAAGAGCGGGAGATATCCATGACCGAACAAGGTCTCGCGCTCCTGGATCGAGCAGCCTCCGTCTTCGAGCGCGCGGCGGTGGCCGGATGGGAGGCTGGTCAGGGTCTCGAGATCCTCAATGAAAAGAGGCGCATGGGCGGGCGCATGTGGGCTCAGCTCGAGTGGTCGCGGTTTGGAGACTTCAGACCGGGCGCGGAGCCGACGGCCCACGACCTCTTGGAGCTGCTCAGGTACGAGCTCGCTGAGGCCCACAAGCGCCTGCCGCCGGAGTCACTCGACGTGATCGCTCTCGTCAGCGAGGCTTACACCCTTCTGCATCAGGCTAAGCACCTCCCGCGGTTGCTGCGCATTGCCGACCGCAGCGACCCGACCGTGGCCTTCGTCCGAGTCGAGCGGGCCATAGAGCCGATCGTTGCTCCGGAGCTGAGCGCCAATCAGACGGTCGAATGGGAGCTCCTTCGCCATGGGAGTCTCGAACATCAGCTCGCCGAGCTAGCGACTGGACCAGTCGCCCGAGACGACGGTCTGGGGGGAGGCATCGGCGGATCGAGCGGGGTTAGGGCCATCGCGCAGGACCTCATCGACTCCGCGCGGGTCGCGATTGAGGAACTGATCCGGCGGTTGGGAGGAACGGCGTCGCGACTCGCGCTTGTCCGACGATTCAAGGCCAGGGCAGAGCTTCTCGATCGAGAGCGCCTTGCTGCACTGGCGGACGAGAGTCAGGAACCGGAAGGGGTGCTCAGGGACGAGCTCGCGCGCTATCTCTTCGACCAGGGACTTTTGCCACTCACCGAGGTCACCCTCGGCAACGTTCGCCCCGACCTCGCGGATCTTCGAGCCGACGAGGCATTCTATGTTGAAGCCAAGCAGTACACACGCGGCCCCCGTGGGGTTGCGATCGCTGGCGCCCGGCAGGTTTGGGGTTCCGCGTCGCGCCTTGTCGGACCGCCGTTCGGTCTACGAGAGGCGTTCTTGGTCATCTTTCGGCGAGCCGGCGGGCACCTACTCCCGCCCGATCACCCCGTCTCGAAGTCCGGCCTGCGACTCCACATCGTGGTCATCGATATCGGAAAGGACGCAGGAAGCCGGCAGCGGCGAACCCCGCAGGAGGTGCGCGCCGAGGACCTAGTCGACGATGCCCCCTGATGGTTGGACGCGTCGACTACACGCCCCTTCAAGCCTACGAGCTGACGGGCCTCGTCTTGACCCGCCTTCCGATGCACTTCCCCGAGATCGACCCCATCGGCCGGGGGGACTGGGAAGTCATGGGGCCGGCGATGATCGTGAGGGCGAGCACCGCGACGAACGCCCTCTTCAAGCTCGGCCCCGGCGATTCATGGCTCGCCGCCGAAGCGATCGCGCGCACGATCATCGAGACCACCATCACCTACGCATGGCTCGCCGCTGACCCCTCCGCGCATGTTCCGGTGTGGCTGGCGGGCAACGACGCCGAGCGGCGACGCGCAGACAACAAGCACGTTCACTGGCTCGTTGAGGGTGGCTATCGCGAGGAGCCCGTTCCGCTCTTGCGTCCCGAGATCCGAGAGATCGTCGAGAGCGAGGCCGGCGCCATCACCGCGCTCGCCGATCGCGCTAAGGCGGCGGATGCGAAATGGCGTCCGCAAGTACCCGAGCTGAGCTCTCCAAACTGCTCCTTCGCGGAAATCTACGCGAGTGCGTACACCCACTACTCGTGGGCGACGCACGCGTTGGTGCAACCTCTCTACCGCTACACGGGCGCACACCCGGAGGGCGGTGTCTTCGTAGGCGCCGAGAGCAACGATGGCTCAAGCACGCCATGGGGAGTCGGTCTCCTCGTTTACTCACTTGGACTCATCGTCAGTTCCGCTGTCGTCGGCTGGCCCGACGCGGGACGAGTCCGCGAACTTGTCGTGGCCGCTGCCTGAGTCTGAATGCCAGGGACGTCGGGTGCTCCGCCTGAGTCGGAGCGACCTCTTCCGGCGCCAAGGTGGATCCAATCGGCCTCGTGATGCGAGCACTCTCGCGGGCGCAGGGCGCAGGGCGCAGGGCGCTATTCGCTCGCGGTTGAGGCGATGGTCCCATCCGGTCCAAGGGCTAGCGTGGGGCGGGCGGTGATCGAGCTCGTCCTCCATGACAGCGGTACCAGTCTCTGGAGTGAGGCGCGCGAGCGCGCGAGCGCACCCGGGACCGGCCTGGTGGTCGCCGGCCGCACGGCATCGGGCGAGCAGACGCGCGCGGCCGGGGTGACGATCTACGGCGAGACGCGCCTGCTCACGATCGGCGAGCTTTTCGGGGTGACCGAAGCGGCGCTTCCGGCCGGAGAGCGACCGCCCTCGGCGAGCGATCGGCTGGTTCGCCTGGCCGCCCTCGATCATCTGCTCGGCGATCCTGAGATCGACGTCTGCCCCGAACTTCGCCGCTGCCGTCCGACGGCCGATCGCGAGGTGCTGTTGGCGTGGATCGATCAGGTGTCGGCGCGCGCCGATGTCGAGCATCGCGAGGCGGCGGCGACACCGGTCGAGCTCGGTATCGAGCGACTGCGCGAAGCCCTCGATGAGAGAGGGCTGATCTCGGAAACCCGCCGACGTGCCCACATCGCACGCCGGGCGAGCCTCGTACGCCTCTGCGAGCGCCTTGTCGTCGGACCGCTACCTCTCAGCGACCCGTTCTCATCGGGACTGCTGAAGGGGCTGGCGAGCCGCCAGGATGTCAGCGTGCTCGGGCTCACGGCGCCCGCCCTCGTGAAGGAGTGGCTGGCGACCGCACGACTTGGTCCCGAATGGCGCACCCCGGGCCCGGCGCTCGCACTCGAGCGGTCCGATGTCGTTGCTGCCCTCTACTCGGGTCGCTCCGGCGAGGGCGGGGTGACCCGAGTTGAGGCCGGCGATGAGCTCGAAGAGGGACTCGAGCACATCCGCGCCCTCATTGCGGGCGGCCTTCGTGCCGACCAGATCACCCTCGCGCTGGCGCGGCCCGAGCGGGACCTCCTTCGCCTGGAGCAACTGGCGGTGCGCGCCGGGGTTCCGCTCGCGGCGCGCCGCGCCGTCGGCGCCGCCGACACACCCCTTGGCGCAGTGGCGCTGGCTGCCTCCCGGCCGGGGGTCGACGCCGAGGCACTCGCCTTCCTCGGTCGTGCGGTCGGGCTGCGCCTCGCCGACGCGTTCGCCCTCGCCGAGGGCACCGGCCTCGGGCGAGCACGCCGGATCCACGCGGTCCTCACCCCGCTCGCCGAGCGCGTCGGTGCGCCCAGCGAGCTACGGGCTCGGGAGATGAACTGGCTGGACGCCCTCGCCGGCGAGATTGCCATCGCCGAGCCGATCCAGCCCCCGCCGAGCTGCGCCGAGATCGTGTCCGGCGCGGCGACCCGCTCGCTACCGCTCGGAGACCCCGCCGGAGTGGCGGTCGTCGGCTACGCGGAGGCCCAGGGGCTCGAGCGCAGCCACCTGATCGCCACGGGGCTCTCGGACGGCGAGTGGCCCCCGCGTGAGCGCCCGAGCCCGTTCATCTCGGCGGCCACGCTCTCGGCCTGCCCTGGCCTCGCACCGCCCGATCGCCGCGTCGACTTCGTGAGCGCCCTGGCCGCGCACCGATCGACGCTCCTTGTACGCGAGGCACGCGATGGCGCAGGCCGCGATCGAGCCCCTTCGGTGCTCTACGCGGCCGCGACCACGGCAGGTGCGACGCCCGAAGCCGCTCCCACGCGGATCCGCCGCCCGCGCCCGCCGGTGCGCGGGCATGAGGCGGTGCGCGATGAGATCCGCGAACTCGCGCGCGACAAGGCGACCTTCACCATCTCCGAGCTCAGCCTTTACCTGGATTGTCCGCGCGGCTGGGAGGTCAAGCATGGCCTCGGCCTCGCCGAGGCCGAGCATCAGCTGGCGATCCGCGGCGGCGTGGCGCACCGGATGCTCGAATCGGCCTTCGAGGAGTCCGAGCTGCCGATCGAGGAGCGGCTGGAGCGAGCCTGGGCGGCGCTCGCCCGCGATGAGGCCGCACGAGCGATCGACCCCCCTACGCGCGCGATCATCACCGGCCAGGTCACGCGGGTTGTCAGCCGCTACTCGCCGCCGCGCTGGCCCTTCACTCCGCTTGACGTCGAGCGCGACTTCACGCTGCGCTACGACGCCCTCGGTGCCGAGATCCACGGCCGCGCCGACCGCATCGACGAGATGCCAGACGGAAGCCTGCTCCTTCTCGACTACAAGGGCCGACGCCCGAGCTGGCGCAACGCGAACGTCCTCGCGCGCAACTTCCAAGCGTGCTTGTACCCGATCATGGTGGCCGAGCGCCTAAGGCGCCCGGTCTTCGGCAGCATCTTCATCTCGGTCGGCCACGACGGCTACGACGGCCTCGTCCGCCGCCTGGCGCCGGGCCTCGACGCCCCGACGCTTCACCTCCACCCGGGCCTTCTGTCGAGTGCGGCCGAGGAGAACATGATCGGCGCGATCGAGGGGATCCGCGCCGGGCGCTTCGACGGCGACTCGCCAGGGTGCTGGTCGGGCTGCCCCTGCCACTCGCTTCGGATCGCAGGACGACCGCAGTGAGCGCGCTGAGTCCCGCTCAGCGGGCGGCCCTTGAGATCCCCGGGGACGGCCTCGTGCTCGCGGGCGCCGGGGCAGGGAAGACCCGCACCCTCGTTGCTCTCTGCGTGCGCGACCTGCTCGGCGGGGTCGCGCCCGAGGAGCTTCTTGTCTGCACCTTCACCCGAGCGGCGGCCGGGGAGATCAAGGCGCGCCTCGCGGGTGAGCTTGCCGGCATCGAGCAGGCGCGGCGCATCGACGAGCGCGCCGTGCGCGCCGGTACGATCGATGCGATCTGCGCCGATCTGGTGCGCGAGCGGGCGCTCGAGCTCGGTCTTCCGCCCTCCTTTGGCCTTGCGCCCTCACACGAGACCGCCGGGATCCGCGAGGACGCCTACCAGGTCGCACGCACCGCCCTCGGGGCGCGGCTGCTCGCGCTGTGGCCCCTCATCAACCCGGCCGACGACGAGGCGCTCCGAAAGGCGTTGGAGCGGGTCTACGACCGCGCGGCTGCGCGGGGACTCGATCCTGAGAGCGTCAGCGCCCCCGACGCGGGCCCGGGCTACCCGGAGGCCGAGGAGCTGGCCGACGCACTCGAGGACTTCGCCGGCGGGGCCGCCGGCGCTGCCGAGGCCGTCCGCGCCGACGCCGCCTTTCTTCGCGAGGGGCGCGTCGAGGGCATCTCCGATCTCTTCTGGCGTGGTCTTCCCTACGGCCAGCGCGCCCGCGCCGATGAGCTGCGCGCGCAGGTCTCGGATGCCCGGACGCTGACGGCCGATCCGCGCGCCGCGCCCGCGCGGGCGGTCCTGGTCGAAATGTGTCGCCACTACGCCGAGTGGCGGCGCCTGCGCTCGGCCGAGACCGGCCTTCTCGGCTTCACCGACGTGGCTCTCGCCTGCCGGGCGGGGATCCTTTCAGGCGCGATCACGCGGCGCTTTTTGCACGTCTATGTCGATGAGGCCCAGGACACTAACCCGCTGCAGCTCGACATCCTGCGCCGCCTTCGCTCGGGCGACGGGCGGATGCTCGGGATCGGCGATGTCAATCAGTCGATCTACGCCTGGCGCCTCGCCGATCCACGCGCCTTCAGCCGCCTCGGCGACGAGTTCCCCGACACAGTCACGCTCGATGAGAACCACCGAACGAGCGCCGATCTGCTCGCGGCGATCTCGGCCATCTCGGCGGGGCTTCCCGAGCTGGAGAGTGGCGCTACGACGATGGTCCCAAAGCGCGAGCCGCGCCCCGCAGATCCGCCGCTTGCATGCCTTGTCCTCATCGAGCAGGGCGCGCGGCCGCCGAGCGATCTCGCTGAAGCCGCCGCGAGCGTGGACGCGATCGAGGAGCGGCGCGAGACCCTGGGGCTCGGTCACGGGGACGTGGCGGTCCTCTGCCGCTCGACGAAGGCCGCAGGCCAGTGGGCAGAGGCCCTTCGCTCGCGAGGGATTCCCGCCCTAGTACTCCAGCGCGGCGGGGTCATGGGCTCGAGGGAGAGCATCTTCGCCCTCGACTACCTGCGGCTCATCGCCGACCCCGACGACGAGGAGGCGCTGCTGTCGGTGCTCTCGGGCCCGCTCGCGCGCATGAGCGGTCTTGAGAGGGCCGCCGTCTTCGGCGCGCCCGAGGGCCGGCGCTGGCCGGTCATCCATGAGCACCGGCCCAAGCTCGCCGAGGCCCTTCGCCGCCACATCGGCCTGCGCTCTGCCCTCGGGGTCGAGGAGCTGTGTCGGCGCGCGCTCGAGGAGGTGGGCTATCTGGCCGCATGGGAAGATGCCGACGCTTCGGGCACCGCCTCGCGCAACCTCGCCGGGCTGATCCGGCGCATCGGCACCCTCGCCGCAGACGGCGCCGGCCTCGGCCAGGTGCTCGGGATCCTTGGCGACTCCAACTCCTCCGAGGGCGAGGAGGACCCCGAGCCCGCCCCGCCCGCTCCGGATCTTGCAGCCGTGCGGGTGATGACTATCCACGGGGCCAAAGGTGAGGAGTTCGAGCTCGTCGTACTCGCGGGGATGAGCCAGCCTCGCGGCTGGTTTCCGCAGCCCGCAGAGGTGGATGCCGAGGGACGGGTGGGCGTCTCCGTGCGCGGCCCAAACAGGGTGGTGGGCCTGCTCGGCGACGATGTGGCGCGGCGGGTCAATGCCGACAACGAGGCTCTCGAGGCCGCCGAGGAGCGGCGCCTCATCTACGTGGCGATGACCCGTGCCAAGCGGGGCCTCGTGATCGTGCTCTCGGGACGGCTGGATCCGCACGGCACGGCCCACTTCCAGCGGGCGGCCCAGTGGCTCCAGCCGCTCGTCCTCCCGAACGACAACCCTCCCCTGCCCGGCGAGCTTCGCCGCGACCGCCTCCCCTCTGGCGTGGAGATCGAGATCGAGCGCCTCTCCCCGGTCGACTTGCGCACCGACGGTCCGACCGAGCCCGAGCCGCGCCCCGACCCGAACGGCTCAGGGCTACCTGCCGGCCTCCCCCTGGCGGACGGGTCTCTCAGCTACACGGCGCTCACGGACTGGCGCCGATGCGGCCTTCGCCGCCACCTAGAGCGCGAGCTCGGCCTCGGCGATCCGCAGCGCCCCCTCATGGCGCCCGGCGGCGCAACCCGCCTCGGTCGCAGGCTCCACCGCGCCCTCGCGCGGATCGACTGGACCCGGCCGCTCGAATCCGAGATCGCGCGGATCGGCACTCTCCTCGGATCGCTCGGGGCAGCCGAGCGCGCCCACGCCGATCGGGTGCTCCAGGGCCTCGCGTCTCTGACCGATCTCGCGGCCGAGATCGGCGCGGCGGGTGCCCTACGGGTGGAGGAGCGCTTCAGCCTCGCCGACCGGCTGCCCCTCACCGGCCGGATCGACCTGCGAGGAGAAGCCGACGACGGAACGCTCATCATCGACTGGAAGACCGGCGCCGACCCTGAGGAGCGCTTCACCGAGGATCACACGCTCCAGCAAGAGATCTACGGACTGGCAGCGCTTCGCGCTGAGCCTGATCTGCGACGCGTCCGGCTCGGGTGGGCGTACCTGGCCGATGAGCCGGCGCGGGTCGAATGGCGCACCCTCACCAGAGGCGACCTCGGTCCGATCCGCGAACGCCTTGACGATGAGGTCGCCCGCATCCTCGCACTGCCGGCAGAAGCGGCGGCCTCGAGCGAAGAGCCATTCTGCTCGGGATGCCCGGGCCTCGTGCGGATCTGTTCTGTCTCGAAGGCATCCAATGACGCGGAATCAGTCGATCCGGAGGGATCACTGCTCGGCGAGCCCCGCAACGATCCACCGCGCCGCGATTGAGACGGCTGACGCAGGATTCGTACACACGCGATCCGCGCGGCCTGCTGCGATTCCCCGCCGGAAGCGCTCGAGTGCAGGGTTGTCGCCCCATAGCCGCTTCCCACGCTGTACCGACCCAAGAGACGAATCAGCCGTCGGAGGGATCGGGGTCGATCGACGGTTGAAGCTGCTCGTCCGCTGCATCCGCGAGGGTCGCCGCGCACCAGTGTCTGCCTGCATCGTCAAGCGAGCCGTAGTGGGTCGGAACGTCGGCATCGGGGCCGTACTGGCGTCGAGTGAGATCGATGAGACAGCCACCGGCGGCAATCACGACCCGGTGCTCGGCCTGCTCCTGGCCGGGTCGCATCTGCGGGCGGCCGGCGATCGGATGCCGGTGACCGACGCACCAGACCGCTCGGGCTCCGGGCATCTTTGCCTCGTCGGAGCCGGGCCGAATCTCCACGAGATCTCCGACGACGATCTGGCACCGGTTCTCCGCCCCCTTGGGGTCCTTGAGACCCGGCCGCGTTTCGAGGTACGCCAACGCCACTTGCCACTCGGCTCGGCACTTCGGGCATCCATCGCTCGGTGCCGACTCTGGCTCAGCAGACATCGAGGCCGATGGAGCGCCAGAAGACCTGCTCGGCCATGATCCTTGTGCCCAGACCACGCGCTTTCTCGGCCTTGCCCGAGAGCGTGTCGGGATCGGCGACGACGAGCAGGTCGAGGCCCCTCGTCACGTTCTTGGTGACCAGCAGACCAGCTTCGCTTGCGAGCCGCTCGGCCTCAGAGCGGGTGATCGGCGCGCCGTCGAGCGTTGCCGAAAGCGCCCCGGTGAAACAGACCGAGAGCCCGGCGAGGTCGCTGTCCGATGTCGCCGGCGTGGCGGCGGCCGTCGCGGTCGCAGCCCCTCCGCGCTCATCGGCCCTATCGAGGGCGCTCTGGAGATCAGCCGAGGGCAGGACAAGCAGCCGCGCCACCAGCTCGAGGTCGCTTCGCTCGGCCTCGGTGACGATCCCATCGGCGGCCGCCGCATCACAGAGCGAGTCCAGGTAGCGGCGATGCACCTCGCGCGTCGAGGCACCCGAGAGGCCCCACTCGCGGGCCGTCTCGGCGAGGGCGTTCGCCTCGTCCGCGGTCACGCGGCGGTCCTCGAGTGCGCGGTCGAGCAGATCCAGGTACGCGGCCACATCCGGGTTGGTGGCATGGCGCCCCTCGAGCCGGCGCACAAGGCCGGCCAGGTAGCCGGCTTGGGCGTCCAGCCGGGCGGCCCGGGCGCCGCGAGGATGCCGGCGCCTGCACGGCGCGAGCGCGGGGAGCTCGGCGGGCCAGATGAGCGGCTCGCACCCGAGCGCCTCGAGGCTCACGAGTCCGACCGCGCGGGCGGCGTCGAGGTAGGCAACGAGCAGCCGGCTGGTGGCCCGCGCATCATCGAGCGCCTCGTGGGCCCCCGTGAGGTCGATCCCGTGCTCGGCGCAGCATGCCCCAAGCTTGTGCGAGCCGCCGGGCTGAAGGCGGTGGGCGAGCGCGAGCGTGCACAGACCCGGCAGCGGCGGGAGCCGATAGCCGGCGCGCGCGAACTCGGCATCGAGAAAGCCCCAGTCGAAGCGCAGGTTGTGCGCCACGAGCACCGTGCCTTCGAGGCGCTCGAGGAGGTCACCGCTGATCTCGGCGAAATCGGGGGCGTCGAGAACATCGCCGGCGCTGATGCCGTGGACATGGGTGGCGCCGATGTCGCGCGAGGGGTTCACGAGCGTCGACCACTCATCGAGCACGTCCCCGCTCGCCCGCAGGCGCACCGCCGCGACCTCGACCACGCGATCCCCGAGTCGCGGGCTGAAGCCGGTCGTCTCCACGTCCACCACGCAGAACTCCTCGCCCACTCCCTTGCGTGCGGGGCGCATCTGCCCCCGAGGGCTATCGGGACGCTCCGCCTCGGGCGAGGTGCGAGTCGCCTCGCGGGGCGCGGTCGCAGGAAGCGTCGGGGCGATCGATCGGACAAAGGCCCAGGCCTGCTCGATGTCGAAGGCGCGAGCCGCGTAGGCGGCCGCTGAGAGCTCTTCGCCGAGCACCCAGTCCCACTTGTCGATCGCACGGTTCTCAACATCTACGGCGAGCTCGAGGGGATCGGGCGCTTGAGTCTCGGCGAGGGCCGAGAAGGCCTCGTTGGCCTGCTCGAGGGTCGTCTCGCCAAGCAGGAGACCGACGCCCTCCACGTCTGCCTCGAGGCCTGCACGTCGCAGGGCAACGGCCAGCGTCCCGAGGGCGGCGTCGCCGACCCAGGGCAAGACGACGGTGTCGGTGCCCCAGGCAAGGAGGCGCCCCTCGGAGAGGTTCAGGCGGGCCCAGTGCGCGCGCGCCTCGCTGAGCAGGTCCCGGGCTCCTGCGTCAAGGTAAGCCGGAACTTCGGAATCCTCGTAGACCGCCAACATGCGCTTTCGCACCGTGTCGGACACCGGTGCCCCCCCACCGCCGAAGCTCGGGGGCACGCCGCCTGACGAGCGCGTCAGCTCGACGATCTTCGCCGGGCCGTCTACGGCGGTGATTCGCCAGCGCCGGCCGGCGAAGATCAGCATCCCGCCGACCAGGAGCGGCTGGGTGATCGGCAGGCTCCCGAGTGTGCGCCCGTCGGCGACAAGGCGCCACTCCTCGGCCGTCTGGAAAGCCGTGTAGAAGGAGTAGTGGTTCACGGCCCGCTCGCCGGCGGGGCCATGGAGGAGCAGTCCGTCCGAGGTCTGGGCGATCAGGTCCTCGTCGGCCATGTCGCGAAGAAGGGCAGCGAAGCGACCAGTACCCACCTGTGCGAAGGGTCCTGGCCCGCAGAGGGCCTGGTGGGCCTCCTTTGGGGTCACCCCGCCGTGCTGGGCGATCAGCGAGAGGATCTGCTGGACGAGCGTCGAGAGGTTCAGCCCCGGATCCCCGGGCGGCTCGATCCATCGCTCGAGCAGCAGTTCGGTCATCGCGATGCCCTGGACGAGCCGCGTCCTCAGCTGATCGATCGGGCTGCTGCGCACATCGAGCTCGTCTTCGTTGACGTAGATGCGGATCACCGCCGGCACGCCGCGCCGACCCGAGCGTCCGAGCCGTTGGCGGAGCGCCGCGACCGAGGGTGGGGGTCCGATCTGGGCGACCGAGGCCACCGAGCCGATGTCGATCCCCATCTCGAGCGTCGAGGTGCAGATCGCCGTGACCGGGCGGCTGCGGTCCTTCAGCTGGGCCTCGACGACCTCGCGCACGTCTTTGGCGAGGCTGCCGTGATGGGGCCAGAACTCGTTGGGCAGGCCCGCCCGCTCGGAGCGGCGGGCGAGCATGTCGGCGAAGACCTCGACTCCAGCGCGGGTGTTCGAGAACACCAGGTTGTCGGCACCGCGAAGGGTCCGAAAGATGTGGTCCGCGATCGCGATCTCGCCGCCGTCGAGGAGCGCGTCCGGGTCGACCACCTCGCCGGCGGCCTCGAGCCGTTCGGCTTGGCTTGCGCCAAGCGTAGGAGCGGTCGCCCGGTAGCCGCGGATTTGCAGCCGCAGCTCCTGGTGGTCGGCATCCGAGGAGATGATGAGAACGCCCTCGGGGTCGCTCGGTCGCAGAAAGCGCGCCGCGGCACCCATGTCTCCGAGCGTCGCCGATAGACCCACCCGGGGTGGGCGACGGCGCAGCACGAGCTCGAGGCGGCCGAGCAGGGACTGGAGCTGGGCGCCCCGGGGCTCGGCAAGAAAGGAATGGAGCTCATCGACGACCACGTAGCGCAGGCCGGCGAACTGGCGGGCGACTTCGCTACCCCGGTTCACGAAGGTCGCCTCAAGCGACTCGGGGGTGATCAGGAGAACGCCTGAGGGATCGCGCCGCACGCGCGACTTGGCCGAGTTGGCGACATCACCGTGCCAGCGGTGGACCGCGACCCCGGCACGCTCGCAGAGCTGCTCGAGCCGTTGGAACTGGTCGTTGATGAGCGCCTTCAGCGGCGACAGATAGAGGACCTGGATTCCGGTCGGTGCCGGCTCGGTTTGCTCGGCCCAGGGATCGTGGCCGGTCCATGGATCGGGCGGCGGTCCGGAGTCGGCCGCGTCGCGCTGGGCCGCGAGGGCCGAGCAGATTGGAAGGAAGGCCGCCTCGGTCTTGCCGGCGGCCGTCGCCGCGCAGATGACCAGATCGCGATCACCAGCGAGGATCGGAGCGATCGCCCGCTCCTGGGCGTCGTGGAGCGTCGTCCAGCCCTCCTCGTGCACCCACCGCTGCATCCGCGGATGCAGGAGGGCGAAGGCCGCCGAGGATCGCGCCCCCGGCTCAGAGCCTGAGGCTGGCGAGCTCATCATCGTCGTCGTCGGTACCGCTCGAAGAAGGCGGCGTTGGCGTTGGCGTGGTGACCGGCGGGGCTGCGCTCACGACCACCTCGTCCTCGAGTGGAGCGAGGTCCGGGTTCTCCTCGGGGGAGACATCGACGCGCTCTATCAGCTCGCTCCACTCGACAGCCGGGTTCTGCTCGAGGACTGCGAGCAGGTTGACGAACTCCTTGATCGTCGTGCGCGGGGTGCGGAAATAGGCGTCACCGACGCGGGCCGAGCAGTGGCTCATGAAGGAGGTGAGCGCGTCGTCGGGCAGCAGGTACTGCGCCGGATCGCCCGAGGCATAGACGTACCGCAGCTTTCCGAGCAGGACGAAGAGGTCCTCGGGTGAGAGGTTCGCCAGCCGCAGCACCGGGCCCGAGTAGTCGACCAACCCGTCGCGCACGAAGGTGTTCTCGGCAAGACGCGACTGGAGTGCTGCGTAGGAGTAGAGGCCCCGACGCGTGTCGAGCAGCAGATCCGGTGTGCCGCCGAGGATGATCCCGAGGCCCGCCGCGCTTCCCTGCAGGCAGTCGTTCAGGATGCGCAGGATCTGCTCGTAGTTGGCGTTGCGCGCCTGGGTGTTCGAGAGCTTGTAGAGGTTCACGAGCTCATCCAGGCAGACCAGAAGCCCGGTGAAGCCCGCAAGGCGCACGAAGCGCGCGAAGAGCTTCAGATGGTCGTAGAAAGTGGCGTCATCGATGATCGTGCGCACACCAAGCGCCGCGCGCGCGTCGGTGCGGGTCGAGAACTCCCCCCGCAGCCAGCGGATCGCGTCGGCCTTCAGCTGTTCGTTGTCGGTGTCGTGGCCACGCCAGTAGGCGGCGATCACCTCCGCGAAGTCGTAGCCGCCGGTGAGCTCCTGGAGCGCGGCCAGGCGCTCGCGGATGACCACCTCGACCGGCACCGCGCGAGAGCCCGCTGTGGCGAGGCTGTCGCTCACGAACCGCTCGACGACCGACTGCATCGCTCCGCCCTCGGGCTTGGAGCGGGTGGCGAGGTTGCGCATCAGCTCGGCATAGAGGCTGCGGGCCTGGCCACCGGTGGCATGAAGGCGCCGGTCCGGGGAGAGGTCGGCGTGGGCCGTCACGAGCCGGCGCTCGAGGGCGATCGATCGCACCAGGTTCAAGAAGAAGGTTTTGCCGGCGCCGTACTCGCCGATCGCGAAGCGAATCGAGGAGCCCCCGTCGGCGATCCGATCGATGTCGGTGACCAGGGCGCCCACCTCGTTGGCGCGCCCCACCTGGATGTGCTGCTGGCCCACTCGGGGCACGACGCCGGCACGCAGGGACTGAATGATGGCGTCGCGGTCGCGCGGGCGAATCCGCTCGGGTGCGGGCGGGGACGAGCTCATGCCAGGCACTCCTGGGTCGCGTACTCGTTGATCTCCAGCGGATCCTCGCCCTCGATCAGCGGTTCCCCGCATATCTCGATGGCCGCGTCGTTGACGCGCTCAATCGCACCGTCGAGCAGGGGCAGGCCGATCGACGCGGCGAGTTCCTCGGCGTCGGCGCGCTCCCAGCTCGGCGTGCCGGCCAGCGATGTCGCCAGGCGCGAGTGGGCCGCGTCCAAGCCGGCGACCAACGGACCCTCCTGCGCTTCCGATGTGCCGGGATTTGTCAGCTCTGCGGCCTCCGGGATCGAGGAAGGCTTCTCGTCGTCTTCAGTGAAGATCTCCGACAGCAGAGCGGCCACGGCCGCCGTGTCAGCCAGACGCCTCTGGACCTTCGCGTGGTCGAGCTGGATCGTTCCGGGGATCTGTTGCGTCGAGGGCGGGATCTCCCAGCGTGGCGCATCACTTCTTGGCGAGGAGACCGACACGGGGCCGGCGTCGCCCGAGCCGAGGGCGTGGATGAGGCGATAGACCTCGCCCTCCTCGAGGCCGAGCAGGGCGTAGACCTTCGTGAGGACGGTGATCTCATCCGGGCTCACCTGACCGTCGGCGGCGGCGACGTCGATCAGGAACTGGCCTACGGCGGATCGCTGGCCGGGGTCGAGGACATCGAGCCGCTTCTTCAGGCCCGCGAGGGCGACCTTCGATGAGGCGAGGAGCCACGACAGGTGGGAATCAAGGCGGGCCCGCTCGGCCTCATCGAGTCCGAGGGACGCCTCCAAGTGCTCGGCCAGGTGCCGACGCTCCGACGCGGAGATCGAGCCATCGGCGGCCGAGACGACCGCGGCGAGATGTACGAGGACGGCCGCCGCCGCGTAGGCGCCCGAGGGAGCGGCGGTCGCCCCGGCGGGAAGCGTGAACAGCACGGCCGGCGTGCCGGGCTTCGGGGTGGAGCCGCCAAAGCGCACATCCGGCTCAATGCCCACGCCGATCTTCGCGAGCAGGCTCGACAAGGCAACCGCGTCAGCACGGGCCAGCTTGTCGGTGCGCCCGGGGTCCCAGTGGGACATGACGTCATCGATCGTCGTCGGGGCCTGGGCGTTCGTGGCGAGCACTCCCTCGGCCCAGGAACGCAGGCCCTCGACAGCGCCGCCGCCGTGTCTCGCCAAGAGCGGATCGGGGAGCAGTCCAACGGCCCCGGCACTGCCACGACCCTCGGGATTGCGGCCCAGGTAGCGGCTGTAGGCGTCCAGTTGATCGCTCGCCTGCTGGGCGATCTCCTTCAGCTTGCCGATCGGTCCGGCGATGGTGGTCACGTCGGGTAGATCGCCGACCTGAAGCTCGACCTCTCCGTAGAAGCCCGAGCTCGCCGGCCGGTAGTGAAGCGTGATCCGGCGCTTTGGTGCGCGGATCACCATGCCGTCCCTGAATCGCTCCGCGTAGAGATGGCGAAACAGGTCGTCGAACTCGGGCGCGCAGCGCGTCGCAGCCGTGCGCAGGTAGGCCTCGGGATGGGTTCGCAGGAACGCCAGGGCCCAGTCGGCGGGTATCGGCGCACCTGCGGCGCAGTAGCGGCCGAGAGCGATCGAGACGACCGGCGGCACCCCCCAGGCGTGCTCGTCGTCGATGACGGCGATATCGGGTGGGCTGAGGGTCGCGCGCAGTGACCCCGCAGCCTCGATGAGATTGAGAAAGCCTTCGCTATAGGCGTCAAAGGAGCCCTGGCCTGCGTAGATAGAGCGCAGACGGTGCACTTCGCGCGCGACCTCGGCGATCTCGGGCTGCGCCGCGTCCAGACCGAGGTCGCCGAGAACCCGGCGCTCGAGCCCGTAGAAGAAGAGGAAGACGAAGCCGATGGGGGCGGCGGAATCCGCGCGGCCTTCCATGAGCCAGGTCAGGTACGCCGCCCGTGTCTCGGGAGGAATCGCCTCGTAGCGCGGCCAGTAGTCGAGTCCTCGGCCCGCACGATCGGGATTGCGCCAGTTGATCTTCAGGGACGGATCGATCAGGGCGGGTTCGATTCCGAGGCCGCCGGCGGCGGCGAGGCGGCGGCCGACGTAGATCATCCCGCCCGGGATAGCTCGTCCGTCGACCTCAACCGTCGTGCCCGCGGGAACCCAACCGGGTGCTCGAGATGCTCCGGGGCGCAGCCGGGGTGGGACGGCAATGCGCTCTGGTGGGTCGGTCTGCACCGGCGGCCCTGGTCGTGCAACCCGCTCCCGCGGTCCCGTTGGTGGGGGTTGCGCGGGTCCAGGTGCCGTGCGCGCCTGCGGTGTAGAAGCGGAGATTGGCGCGCCGGTCTGTCGGCGTCCCCGAAGGAAATCGAAGAGTCCCATCAGATTGGTTGAGGCGGCATGCCGCCCATGCGGGGGCTCATCCCTGAATCCGGACCCCCCACCTCGAGGAAGTCCTGGACGCGACTGACCTCAATACCGTGCGGACGCACCACATCACAACCTTTCGCTGACCGTAAGCGAGAGTACTCGCGGATGGGGACGGCACGACACCCTCGCGAAGGCCTTCTGCGGTGGCGTAGGCTCCTGCCGAGCCCGACGACGCCGACACCCATGATGAGTCGTAGCCGATGTTCGTTGGCGGTCGCTCGGGCGAGTGCATTCGCGTGAGCTTTGGATGGTCCCGCGGGCCGCCAAGGGGGTACCGTCTTGTCCATGAGCGGTGCCACGCCAGTCGAGACGCAGGCCATCTCAGCACTCGCTGCAGCCGCCGCCGCGTTCGAATTGCATCAGGCAGCCCAGCTTGCCGAGCTGGACCTCCTAGACGAGCGGGACCGAGCGATAGTCAGGGCGATCCGCGCGGGCGCACGGCTTGAAGAGACTGCCGAAGTCGCGGCGATCTCGCGGGCAGCCGTGTCGAAGGCCGCGCGTAGAACCCTTCCGAGGCGGACCGGAAGAGGCGGACCGTATTCGCGACGCCGGGGGAGTTCTGCTGCCCTCAGCGCCGTCGCTGAGGCGGCTCAAGACCTAGCCGCTGCGAGGGAGCGCTCGCGCGAGCTCAAGGGCCAACGCGACGAAAGGATCGCGAACGCCGTGGCAAGTGGTGCCGGAGTCTCCGAGACGGCTCGCGCCATCGGAATGACTCCAGCTTCGGTCTCAGTGATCGCGCGTTCGCGCGGCATGCAGGACTCCACAACTACGAGCGTTGGCGCAGTTGCATCTCAGGTGAGATAGGCACGAAGACTTTTCGAGACGGTTGACGAAATCGCCCGTTCCGGTGTAGCGTCGCGACACACAACCAAAGAGGCCCGGCGGCGCTGCGAACGCCCCGGGCCGTGGCAACCGAAAGGAAACTTCGGATGCGCATCGACCGTACCAACGGGCGTACCGGCGCGCTCGCGCGCGCCGTCGCCCACCCTCACCGGGGAAGCGGGGCCACCGATGCCTGCTGACCTCAACACCGTCGGGCTCGTCGGCCGACTGACCCGTGATCCCGAGCTGCGCTACACCGCCGCCGGTGAGGCGGTCTGCGCCATGCGCCTGGCCGTCGCCACGCGCATGCGCACCGACGAGGCCTGGGAGGACCGACCGAACTTCTTCGACGTCTCGGTCTGGGGCCGAAACGGCGAGGCAGCCGCCGAGCACCTGACCAAGGGACGGCGCATCGGCGTCGCCGGTCGCCTGGCCTGGCGCGAGTGGCAGGCCGACGACGGCTCGCGCCGCGAGGCGGTTCAGGTGATCGCGTCATCGGTGCAGTACCTGGACGGCCCGCGTCCCGCCGAGCCCGAGCCCACGCCGGTGGGCGCGGCCGCGAACGGAAAGGGGGCGCCCGGTGGCGACCACCTTCCCTTCTGAGCGGCCGACGCTCATCCTCGCGGCCGACGCGACCCGTGAGGTCGCGGGCACGCCCATCGACGAGGCCGAGGCCGACCACCTCTACGCCGAGGCGATGGCCGCCGCCCGCCGGGCCGCGCGCGTCGCGGCCGAGTTGGAGCGCGCCGCTGCCCAGGCCCCGCAGCCGGGCTGGCAGCTCGCGGCCGCGTCCTGTCGCCGTGCCGAGGGCAACCTCCGCAGCGCCGCCGAGGCGGTCCCCGAGGTGCCCGTCGACTCGGCCTCGGAGCCCAGGCGGGCGCTGGTAATCGATCCGCTGTCGATCGACCGCCTTCGTCGGATCGCCTTCTGGGAGGGCCGAGCCCTCACCCTCACCCGCATGGAGTTCGACCTCCTGGTCGCGCTCGCCGAGCGAGCGGGGGAGGTCATGGCCAAGGATGATCTCTTGCGCCAGGTCTGGGGCTACGCCGGCCGGGCGCGCACCCGCACCGTCGATTCGCACGCCTCGCGCCTTCGCCGCTCGCTGATCGCGGTGGGAGCGCCCGGGACGATCATCGTGAACGTCTGGGGCATCGGCTATCGCCTGGTGATCCCAGACCCGGAGCGGGCGGCGTGAACGGGCCCGGAGACGACGCCAGCGGCCTTCGGGCCGCTGTCCGCACGGCGCTCGAGGCCGACGACCTCGAGCCCGCCGTGCGGGCGCTGCTCGAGCTTCGCTTCCCCGCAGAAGGACCGGGCGCGAGTCTCGACGAGGCCGGTGCCGCCCTTCGCATGAGCCCGACGATGGTCGCCCACATCGAGTTCGCCGCGCTCTGCGCGATCGCCGCCAAGGAGCGGCCGAGCGCGAGCGCCGTCATCCAGACCGCGAGCGGCCCCGCCACCTGGGCGGGCCGCTCGCACGCCGAGAGGAAGAGGGCATGACGACCGAGACCGAAGAGACGACAGCGAGCACGCTCGCCGTGCTCGACATCGACCAGATCACCACCCGCGAGGGATGGAACCCGCGCACCCACGACGACGAGGCCGAGCATGAGGCGCTCACCGCCTCCGTGCGCGCCCAGGGCATTCTCCAGCCGCTCCTGGTTGACCGCGCCGACGCTGGCCCGGTCCTGATCGACGGCCACCGCCGACTCGCCGCCGCTCGCGCGGCGGGGCTCACGGCCGTGCCGGTGATCGAGCGCACCGGCGATGAGGGAGAGGCGGCCCAGCTCGCGGCCGCCCTTGCCGCCAACCTTCGCCGTCGCGGCCTCGACCCGATCGAGGAGGCGCGCGCCTACGCACGCGCCACCGAGGCGGGCTGGCCGCAACGACGCATCGCGGAGGCGGTCGGCTGCTCGCGCCGCCACGTCTCCGAGCGCCTTCGCCTGCTGCGCCTGCCCGAGTCGGTCACCGAGGCGATCTCCGACGGCGCCCTCACGCTTGCCAGCGTCCCGCGCATCGAGGCCGTGGCCGCCGTCTCGGCCCCCGTCGCGGAAGGCCTCATGGCCGCGCTGCGCGAGGGCACGGCGACCGCCGCCGAGCTCACCGAGCGCCCCGACGTCGTCCTCGCCGAGCTCGTGGGGCGTCACGCGACGGGGCTGGTCCTGGCATCGTTGCCGGGCTATCTGGACCTCTCCGCCCTGCTCGACCCGGAGACGGACACCGATCTGTCGGTCCGCGCCGAGGCGGCTGGGGTGAGCGGCGTCCACCTGACCGCCGAGGACCTCGACGCCGCGCGCGCCTACGGGTGCCTGATCGAGTTCACCGAGCGCGAGGACTCCTACTGGCGGCGCGGCTGGGTGGCCGACGCGGCCTGGCTCACCGACCGGGTGCGCCTGCACGTCGACCGCTTCGAGCAACGCGCCGCAGAGCGTGAGCGTGACGACGCCGGTCGGCGCGCCGCCGACGACAGGGCGCGCGCCGAGCGCGCCGCCCGCGAAGCCGAGGCGCGCGGTGAGGATCCCGAGGCCGCAGCCGCCTCGGTGGCCGCCGAGTCGGAGGACGAGCGACGGGCGCGCGAGCGCGCCGAGGCCGCCGAGGATCGGCGCAGCGCGCGCCTCGCGAACCTCGACCTCGGCCGTCGGGCGCTTCTGGCCTTCGACGAGCCGCAGGCGATCACGCTGGAGATGGCCCGCGCGCTTGCGCTCGCGGCCCTGCACCACCACCAGGCGGAGGCCGCCCGCGGCCTGGCGCTCTGCCATGAGCGACTTCAGACCACCGAGACGAGAACCACGAAGGCCGGAGCGACGCGCGAGAAGGTCACCTACGCCGAGCCCGACGAGGCTGAGCGGGCGCTGGTTGAGTGGATCGAGGGCGCACGCACCCCCGAGCAGGTGATCGGGCGCGCCCTCCAGGCGCTGGCGCTCGGGTGGTTCGCCGACCAGGCGGCGCTACCTCGGAGCGAGCGTCGGCCGGCCGTCCTGCCGGGGCGCTGGGGCGGTGGCATCGCCGCCGGCCTGCCGGCCGTCGCCACCGAACTGGTGCGCCCGGTGCTGCCCGAGCGCATCGCCGCGCAGCTGCGCGAGTCTCACGACCCCGAGGCGCTCGCCGCCTGAGCCCCGACACCGACCGGGACGGGCGCGGCGCGGCTCCCGGGTCGCGCCCGTCGGGCACCCGCCCCGGTCTTCGCTCCGTGCCGCGCTGGCCAGAGCGCCCGCCGGGCTATCGGGGCCCGTCGGGCTGCGCCCGTCGAATCGGAAAGACGAAACGCACGTCGAAGGCAGGCTCGCAGCCACCAGAGCCGCACACGCCCACGCTGCCCGACTCCCCGAGGCCCCTTCCGACGTAAGGCGACCCGCACGGCACCGCCCCGTATCAGTTCGCCCCGTGGTCTCAACAGACCCCCAAAGATGGCGGGCGCACTTGCATCATGTGATGCTCGGCCCCAGAGATGCTCACGATCCGCGCCGCCAAGGGGCCCGACTACTACGAGCGCGCGGAGTTCGCCCGCGATGACTACTACGAGGAGCGCGGGCAGGTGCGGGGCAGCTGGGAGGGGACCGCGGCCGAGTCGCTCGGCCTCAGTGGCGGTCCTGAGGACGGCGCTCTCGGGGAGCTGCTCGAGGGTCGGCATCCGATCTCCGGTGAGCCGCTCGCGGGTGCCGGGCGACGTCGCGGAGGGAACGTCGCCTTCGATCTCACCTTCACTGCGCCCAAGAGCGTCAGCGTCCTCGCGGCCGTCGGTGACGAAACAATCCGCCGGGCCGTCCTCGCTGCCCAGGCGCGCGGCGCCCGGGCGGGCCTCGACTACCTCGAGCGCCGGGCCTGCTTCGTCCGCCGCGGGCGGAACGGAGTCACGGTGCTCCCGGGCCAGGGCTTCGCCGGGGCGATGTATCTGCACGAGATGGCGCGCTCGGGCGATCCTCACCTGCACGCGCACCTGGTCATCGCCAACCGGGTGAAGGGCCCGGACGGACGATGGAGCGCACCCGACATGCGCCCGGTTTTCGCCGAGGCCAAGACCGCCGGCACCATCGCCGAGGCCGTGATGCGCGACGCGCTCACACACGCGCTCGGGGTCGAGTGGGGGCCGGTGCGCAACGGGATCGCCGAGCTTGTCGGAGTGCCGACGAAGGTCTGCGAGCACTTCTCGCAGCGTCACGCCGAGATCCTCGAGGAGGCGACCACGCGCGGCTACGCGAGCGCACGGGGCATCGCCGTCATTCAGCGCGAGACGCGGGATAGAAAGCGCGTCGTCTCGCGTTATCGAGCCGCTGGCGAGTGGCGCGCCCGCGCAGCTGAGCACGGATTCGGCGCGCGGGAGCTCGCCGCTTTGATCGGTCGATCGCGGGGTCAGGATGCCGGGCCGCGGCAGTCCGACCTCGACGCCTGTCGGGCGAGGATGCTCGGGCCGGCATGCCTCACTCAGCGCAGCGCCCACTTCACCTGTCGTGAGGTGATCCAGGCGCTCGCCGAGGCTCATCCCGCGGGGGCAGGCGCCGGCGTCCTCGAGTTCTTGGCCGACGATTTCCTCACCAGCTCGTGCGTGCCGCTCGTCGCCGCTCGCGTCGAACCGAATCGGGGTCATCAGGAGGCGCTCTTCTCGACGCCCGACATGCTCCGCTGCGAGGTCCGTCTGCTCGAGACGGCCACGGGCGTCGATCCGCGTGGCGGACTCGTTGCTTCCGCGGGGGCGGTCGAACGCGCGATCGAGGCTCGCCCGACTCTCGGGGCGGATCAGGTCGCCGCGGTGCGGCACCTCTGCTCGGGTGATGCCCGGGTGCGCATCATGGAGGCGCGGGCGGGAACCGGCAAGACCTTCGCCCTCGAGGCGGTGAGGGAGGCCTACGAGGATTCTCGCATCCCGGTGATGGGCGTCGCCTGGCAGGGCCAGGCCGCCGACGTCCTGCAGCGCGACGCCGGCATCCCGTCGCAGACGGCCGCGCTTCTCCTTGATCGCATCGCGCGGGGGGACGAGGAGCCGATTCCCGTGGGCGCGGTGATCGTCTGCGACGAGGCCTCGATGATGCCGACCCGTGCCCTCGAGCGACTCGCCAGCGAGGCGGCGCGGCGCTGCGCGCGGTTGATTCTGGTTGGCGATCGCGCTCAGTTGCCGGCGATCGACGCGGCAGGCGGCTTCGCCGCGCTGGCCGATCGACTCGGCGCAGCCGAGCTCACCGAGAATCGCCGCCAGCGCACCGACTTACAGCGTCAGGTTGCCGAGCGTATGGCCGCGGGACACCCGGGGGCGGCGCTCACCCTCCTCGCCGAGCATGGACGCCTCGCGGGGTTCGACGACGCGCGCGATGCCCGCTCGGCTCTCGTGGCGGCGTGGTCGAAGACGTCGCTCTTCGACCCCGCGAACGGACTCATCCTCGCCCACGATCGTCATGAGGTCGTGATGCTCAACCAGATGGCGCGCGGCGCATTGGACGACGCCGGTCTGCTTGGGCCTTCCCGACTCGTCGCCTCGGGCCGGGAGTGGGCCTCGGGCGATCGCCTCGTCTGCCGGCGCAACGACTATCGACTCGGCGTCCGCAACGGCACTCGCGGCACGGTGCTCGAGATCGATGCGGCGAGCCGCGCCCTCATCGTTCGCACCGATGAGGGCGCGGCTGTGCGGCTGCCCGAGCAGTACCTCGGCGATGTCCACCACGGCTACGCCCTCACCGGGCACATCAGCCAGGGCGCAACCGTCGAGCGCACCTACCTGCTCGCGACACCCGAACGCGGGGGCAGGGAGTGGGCTTATGTCGCGGCATCCCGTCAGCGCCTCGATCTCTCGCTCTTTGCCGTGCACCACGAGCCTGAGCGCCTCGAGGCGGCTCTCATCCGATCCTGGGAGCGCTCCGACGCGAAGCACCTCGCCCTCGACATTGTCGACACCGGCGATCGTCTCGCCGTCGTCTCTGCAGCTCG
>LNFM01004742.1_pt1 | contig 24605 bp, 24 predicted proteins | sample 596031 | NCBI WGS metagenome assembly LNFM01 (sample SAMN04254537, study PRJNA301005) | activated carbon metagenome | isolation source: dual media filters at the Ann Arbor, Michigan drinking water treatment plant | place: USA: Ann Arbor | reverse complement strand
AGGTGGCGGCACCGGGGCCGGACTTCCAGCTCTCCGAAATGCGGCTGAGATAGGTGGTGAAGACGAAGGTCGTGCCCGAGGCGTCGGCACGATAGACCGGCGAGACCGGCAGGTTGGGGATGCGCAGGTCGCGGTTGGCTTCCACGATGCGGGCGTCGTTCCAGCGGGTGATGCGGCCGGCGAAAAGGTCGACCAGGATTTCCGAGGTCAGCCGCAGCGCATTGTCGGCCACACCGGGCAGGTTCACGATCAGCACGACCGAGCCCATGACGGTGGGGAACTGCACCAGGTTACGCTCCGTCAGCTGGGCGGCCGGCAGCGGCGCGTCGGTGGCGCCGAAATCGACGGTGCGGTTGGTGATCTGGTTGATCCCGCCACCCGAACCGATGGACTGGTAGTTCAGCGTGATGCCCAGCGGCTCGCGCGCCGCCTGGCCCCAGCGCTCATAGACCGGGCGGGGGAAGGTGGCGCCGGCGCCGGTGATGGTGGCCTGCTGGGCGAAGGCGGTGCCCGCGAGCGGGAGGGCGGCTGCCCCAAGCATGAGGGAGCGTCGGTTGAAACCGTTTTGCACGGGGGTTCTCTCCGGGTTTTGATGCTGGGGTGATTCGCTCACCCCGGGACGGCCCGCTTCTATGATGACTGAAAGTCGTCTTCGTTTCAGAATTATGAAGGTTCGATGACGACGCCTGTGGACGATTTAGTCCGTTGTCGAGGCATGATACCAGCCCGGCCGGCGCTTTTGCCGGAATGCCGCCAGCCCCTCGCGCCCCTCGGCGCTGCCGCGCTGGGTCCAGCTTTCATGGCCGAGCTGCGCCATCTGCCGGGCATCGAGCTTCAGGCCATTGGCGCCCAGGAAGCTGTCCTTGGTATTGGCCATGGCTGTCGGCCCGCTCAGCATCGTCTCGTCGAGGATATGCGCGAGCCGGGCCTCGATCGCCGCCTCGGCCACCACCTCATGCACGAGGTTGATGCGCAGCGCCTCGGCCGCGTCGAACCGCTCGCCGGTCAGGGCATAGCGCCGGGTGTGGCGCAGGCCGATGGCGTTCACCATGTGGGTGGAAATGGGGGAGGGCGAGACACCCACCCGCACCTCGGTCAGGCCGAAATGCGCATCCGGGGTGGCAAGCGCGACATCGACGCAGCAGACCATGCCGGCACCGCCACCGAAGCATGCGCCGCGCACCAGCGCGAAGGTCGGCTTGGGGAATTCATTGAGCAGTTGCATGGCCGTGACGGTGCCCATGGACGCCGCGAAAGCCTGCTCGGGCGGGTAATCCGCCGCCTCGGCCAGCCAATTCAGGTCGGCCCCGGCCTGGAAGTGTTTTCCAGCACCGCGGATGACCAGGGCGCGCACGCCGGGGTCGGGCGCCAATGCGCGCAGGCCGCCGATCAGCGCCTCCAGCAGCGCGCCATTATAGGCATTGCCGAAGCGTGGCCGGTTGAGGGTGGCGGTGACGATGCCGCGTGGGTCGCGGCTGATGAGGACGGGTGTTTCTTCCATACCCGAAGCTTCCGCCGGATGCGCCGGACGCGCAATCTCAGGCTTCCGGGCCGGGGCCGATGCTGTAGGGTTTGGTTGCAATTCGGAGAAACGCCATGCGCCCCACCGTTTATGGCCCCCGCCACGCCGTCTCAGCCGGCCATTACCTCGCCAGCACCGCGGCCATCACGGTGCTGGAGAATGGCGGCAATGCCATCGATGCCGGCTGCGCCGCCGGCATGTGCCTGGGCGTGCTGCTGCCCGACCTGGTCAATGTCGCAGGCGTCGCGCCCATCCTGATCCGCCTGGCCGATGGCACGGTGGAGAGCATCGCCGGCCTGGGCCATTGGCCCCGTGCCCTGCCGCCCGATGTCTTCATGCGCGAGCATGGTGGGAAAATCCCCAATGGCGTGCGCCGCACCGTGGTGCCTGCCGCGCCTGATGCCTGGATCACCGCGCTGGAGCGCCACGGCACCTGGCGCTTCGAGGATATTTCCGAATTCGCCATCCGCTACGCGCGCGACGGTTTTGCGGTGTTTCCGCTGCTGCGCGAGAGCATCCTGGCCCACCGGGCGGAATACGAGCGCTGGGAGAGCAACCGCGCCATCTTCCTGCCCGGTGGCCGCGTGCCGGAGGTGGGCGAGCGTTTCGTGCAATCCGACCTCGCCGCCACGCTGCAATACATGGCCGATGAGGCCCGCGCGGCACCGACGCGTGAGGCCGGCCTGGCCGCCGCCCATGCCGCCTTCTACCGGGGAGATATCGCGGCTGCCATCGTGGCGCATCAGAAGGCCGAGGGTGGCTGGCTGTCCCGCGAAGACTTGGCCGGGTTTCGCAGCCCGATCGAGCCCGTGGTGCGCCGCCCCTGGCGCGGCCATGAACTGCTGGCCAGCGGCCCCTGGTGCCAGGGGCCGGCGCTGACCGATGCGCTGCTGCTGGCCGAAGCCGCGGGTATCGCCGATATGGCGCACAACTCCGAAGATTACCTCCACACGCTGGTGGAATGCGTGAAGCTCGCCATGGCCGATCGCGAGGCTTTTTTTGGCGACCCGAATTTCTGCGATGTGCCGCTGGAGGCGCTGCTCTCCCCCGCCCATATCGCCGCCCGCGCCGCCGGTATCACCGTCCGCGCCCACCCCGGCATGCCCGAGCCGATCCTGGGCGCCCTGGCCGTGCCCGATGCCAGCCGCCGCGCGCTGCCGATGGTCGAGGCCGATACCTCCTTTGCCGCGGTGGTCGACCGTTGGGGCAATGCCTTTGCCGCCACCCCCTCCGACGGCTCCTGGAACTCGCCTGTGGTGCCGGGTCTGGGGATCATCCCCTCGAACCGCGGCAGCCAGTCCCGGCCGGACCCCGCGCACCCCTCGGGCGTGGCGCCGGGCAAGCGGCCGCGGCTGACACCCAACCCCGCCATCATGGTGACGAGGGAGGGTGGCGTGATGCCCTTCGGCACGCCGGGTGGCGATGTGCAGATCCAGGCCATGCTGCAGGTGGTGCTGAACGTTTTCCAGTTCGGCATGGAATTGCAGGAGGCGATCGAGGCGCCGCGCTTCGCGAGCTACGCCTTTCCCTCCAGCTTCGCGCCCTTCGATTATTTCCCGGGCCGCGTGGCGGTGGAGGGCCGCGTGCCGCAGGCGGTGCGCGAGGGTCTTGCCGCGCGCGGCCATGAGGTGAAGGACTGGCCCGACATCACCTGGCTCGCCGGCGCGGTGGAGGCGGTGCTGAGCCTGCCCGAACGCGGGCTGGTGGCGGGCGGCGCCGATCCGCGGCGGCCGGCCTACGCCATCGCGGGGTAGCGGCCCGCAACCCGCGGCCGGCCAGCCGCGTTGTCTGCCCCGTAACCCCGGCGGAACCCGCCGCCTGGGATGGGAGCATGCGCGATGAATTCCAACACCAACCTGATCGTGGCCATCCTGGCCTGCCTGGCGCTCGGCGCCGTCGGCTATTGGTACTACACCACCCAGTACAACCGCTCGGCCAGCGTGAACCTGGGCGGCGCCAGCATCACGGTGCAGACCCCGCGGTAGCTCCCAAGGGCGGGCCTTTGGCAGGGCGCGAGTTGACGGCAGCCGCGCGCCCCCGTCATGATTGATCCCAGGGAAAACGCTGTCGGCGGGTGCTGAGGCCCCCAATGCCGTGAGGCTGAACATGCGTGACCCCGTGCCCATGCTCCCGATCGCCGTCGCCCTGCCATTCGATATGGTCCGGGCGCCGTTTTCCGTCGTGGCGCATGACCCCAGGCCCGGGGCGTTGCGCCGGCTTGCGTGGGGCTTCATGCAGGCCCGCAACTGGTCGCGGGCCCTGACCTCGGCCGGCATGGCATGATCAAATTTCCCACCATTGCCGAGGCCGCCCGGCTGATCGCTGCCCGCGCCCTCTCGCCCGTCGAACTCACCCGCGCGCTCATCGCGCGGATCGAGGCGCTGGACCCGCAGCTCCATGCCTATCTCCTACCCACGCCGGAGCTGGCCCTGGCCCAGGCCCGCGCCGCCGAGGCCGAGATCATGGCCGGCGGTTATCGCGGCCCGATGCACGGCATCCCCTTCGGCCTGAAGGATATTTTTTCCACCGCCGGCATTCGCACCACCGGCCATTCCCGCAGCGCCATGGATCATGTGCCCACGCAGGACGCCACCACGGTCCGCAAACTCTATGCTGCCGGCGGGGTGCTGCTGGGCAAGCTCGCGACCCATGAATTCGCCCATGGCGGCCCGAGCTTCGACCTGCCCTGGCCGCCGGCGAGAAACCCCTGGAACACCGCGCATATCACCGGCGGCTCCTCCTCGGGCTCGGGAGCGGCGGTGGCGGCGGGCCTCGCGCTGGGCGCCATGGGGTCGGACACCGGCGGGTCCATCCGCAACCCCGCGGCATTGTGCGGCATCACCGGCCTGAAGCCGACCTATGGCCTGGTCAGCCGCGCCGGAATCTGGGCCAATTCCTTCAGCTACGACCATGCCGGGCCGATGGCCTGGACGGCGGAGGATTGCGCCCTGATGCTCCAGGCGCTGGCCGGCCATGACCCGGCCGACCCCGCCAGCGCCGGCCGCCCCGTGCCGGATTACGCGGCGGCGCTGACCGGCGATATCCGCGGCCTGCGCATCGGCGTCCTGCGCGCGCTCTACACCGATGATGTGCCCATCTCAGCCGAGCCCATGGCGGCGATGGAGGCGGCGCTCGATGTGCTGCGGGGCCTGGGTGCGGTCCTGGAGGATGTCACCATCCGCCCCGCCGCCGATTACTACGCGGTGAAGGTGCTGACCGCCGAGGCTGAGCTCTATGCCGTGCATGAGGCTGGCCTGCGCGCCAATCCTGCCCTTTTCGGCGAAGATTTCCTCGGCCGGTCCCTGGCCGCCATCCTGATCCGCGCGGGCGATCAGGTGCAGGCGCAGCGCGAGCGCCGGGTGATGATCGGCGAGATGCAGCCGCTCTACGCCCAATATGACCTGCTGGTGACGGCCGCCCCCGGCCCGGCGCCGCGTTTCGAGAGCTGGCGCACCATCCATTTCTGGCAAAAGCCCTCCCTCGTTACCCCCTTCAACGTCACCGGCGGGCCGGCGCTGAGCACCTGCATCGGCTATTCCCAGGCCGGCCTGCCCATGGCGATGCAGATCGTCGGCAAGCCCTTCGATGACGCGCTGGTGCTGCGTGTGGCCGATGCCTATGAGCGCGCGACACCCTGGCGCGGCCGCCGCCCGGTGCTGGTGCCGGGTGATGTGCCGCCGCCCCTGCCGCCGCTGCCCGACCCCACCCCGGCCAAGATCGGGGGCGCCGAGCGCGATGCTGTGGCGCTGGCCGCCCGCGCCGCCGGCCTCACCCTCAATGAGCGGCAATTCGAATTGCTCGCGGCCGCCGCACCCTATGTCGAGGCCATGGCCGGCCGCCTGCGGGGCCCGCGCCATTTCACCGCCGAACCCGCCAGCATCTTCACCTTCCCATCCCCGATCCCCAGGCAGGAGCCCCAGCCATGAGCGGCCTCACCCATGAACAGGCGCATATCCGCGCGCCCAAACCGTCCGAGATGATGCATCTCGCCGGCCGCTCCGATGCCGAAGGCTTTCGCCGCCTGGCCATCCATGTCGGCTTGCTGCTGGTGACTGGCGCGCTGGTGGCTGTGCTGCCTGGCCTTTGGAAGGCGCCTGCGGTGGTGGCGCTGGGCATCGTCCAGGCCGCGCTCTTCGCGCCGTTTCACGAGACCATGCACCAGACAGCCTTCGCCAGCCGCCGGGTCAATGCCGTGGTGGGCTGGGTCTGCGGGGCGCTTTCGCTCTATTCCTGGCACTTCTACCAATCCTATCACCTCGCCCATCACCGCCACACGCAGGATCCGGAGAATGACCCGGAACTGCTGCAGCAGCCGGTGCCGATGTACATGCAGGGCTACATTCTTCGTATGCTCGGCGTGCCCTATTGGCGGTCGCGCATCCGCTACATCGCCGAGGGGCTGCGCGGCGACATGTCGCACTACCCCTTCATTCATCCCGATGCCGCGCCGCGCATTATCCTCAGCATCCGCTGGATGGCGGGTTTCATCGTTGCACTCGCGCTGTTCATTGTGCTGGTCTTCGGCTGGCAGGCGCTTTTTCTGTATTGGGTGCTGCCCCAGCTGGTGGGCCAGCCCTTCCTGCGCCTCTACCTGCTCACCGAGCACACACTTTGCACCCAGGACCGTGACGGGCTGACGAATACCCGCACCATGCTGACCACCGCCCCGGTGCGGCTGCTGATGTGGAACATGCCCTATCACGCCGAGCACCACCTCTACCCCTTCGTGCCCTTCCACCGCCTGGCCGAGGTGCATCGGCAGATCAGCGGCAAGCTGGCCCATGTGCATCCCGGCTATGCCAATTGGCACCGGCTGTTCCTGGCCAGGATCAGGGCCTGAGCGCCGAAGCTTTGGCCAAAACCAGGGGGCGCAGGGCCGTGCTGCTGGGCAGCCTGGCCATGCCCCGGCGATTCGCCCGCCATAGGCCTCAGCCCCCCGGCATCATCCGGCGCAGCAGGCCGCGTGGCAGGTGACGCGCCACCACGAAGAGATGCCCGGCGAGCGCCAGCGCCAGCATGATGCCGGCCACGACATGGCCCCAGGCGCCCAGCTGGCCCAGCCATTCCATCCGCGGCAGCGGGTTGGGCAATGTCCAGATTCCCGCCAGCCGCACGCCATAGCCGGCCGCCATCACATGCAGCAGCCCGGTGAGCGGCATCACGAACATGCCGAGATACAGCAGCTTCTCCGCGCCATGGACCAGGCGCCTGTCCATATCCGTCAGGCAATCCGCCCAGTCCGGCAAGGTGCCGGCGCGCCTGGCCAGAAGCCGCGCCACGGCCAGCAGCAGCGCCGCCAGGCCTAGGGTCTTGTGCCAGTCATACCAGTCATCCCCGCTCAGCCTGAGGGCAAGCTGCCCCTCGCCCAGCCGGGTCATCACCAGGCCCGAGCCGAGCTGGAAGGCGAAGATCGCGGCGATCATCCAGTGCAGCGCCTTGGTCACGCTGCCATAGGCCTGGGGTGTGTTCAGCATCATCGGAATGGCGTCGCCTTTTGCGGTGTGGTTGTGCGGGCACCGCGATACCTTGCATCGCGCGGCGGCCGGCGCTATTGCCTATTCATCACATCCATCGCTGATCGCAGTGGGGGTGGCCTTCCGGGGCCGCTCTTTTTTGGTTTGGGGCCAGGCTTGACCGTAGAACGACCCGTGCATGACGGACTTGAGGGGCGCATCGCCGCTTCCATCGCACCCGCGATCGAGGGCATGGGCTATGAACTCGTGCGCGTGCAGGTCTCGGGCAAGGAGAAGCCGGTGGTGCAGATCATGGCCGACCGTGCCGATGGCGGCGTCTTCACCGTCACCGATTGCGAAAACATCAGCCATCAGGTCAGCGCCATCCTCGATGTCGAGGACCCGATCAAGAGCGAATGGATGCTGGAGGTCAGCTCGCCCGGCATCGACCGGCCGCTGACCCGCACCAAGGACTTTTCCCGATTCCTCGGCCATCTCGCCACGGCCGAGATGAACATTCCCCAGGATGGCCGCCGCCGTTTCCGCGGCGTGCTGCTGGGCGTGGATGCCGATACCGTGCGGATGAGGCTGGATGATGGTTCAGACATTGCCCTGTCCCGCGGTAATATCCGCCGTGCCAAGCTCATCCTGACCGATGAGTTGATCGCCGCCACCGCCGGCGCCGTCGCCGCCGGCCTCGATGACGAGGCCGAGGACGCCCCACCCGCCCCGCCGCAACGCGGGAAGAAGAACCAGCCCGCGGGCGTCAAGCCCGCCAGCAAAGCCCCCGCGGGCACCAAGCCCGCGGCCAAGCCCAAGGAACACTGAGATGGCTCTCGATGTCAGCGTCGCCCGTCCCGAATTGCTGCTGGTGGCGGACGCCGTCGCCCGCGAAAAAATGATCGAGCGCGACGAGGTGCTCGACGCGATGGAACAGGCCATGGGCAAGGCCGGCAAGGCCAAATACGGCCTGGAAAAGGACATCCGCGCCACCATCGACAAGCGCAATGGGGAAGTGAAACTCTCGCGCTGGACCGAGGTGGTCGAGGCCGAGCCGGTCGAGAATGAGGACACCCAGATCCCGCTGCGGATCGCCCAAAAAATCAAGCCCGGCATCCTGGCCGGCGAGTTCATCGTGGACCCGCTGCCGCCGATCGATTTCGGCCGCATCGCAGCCCAGACCGCCAAGCAGGTCATCGTCCAGCGCGTGCGCGAGGTCGAGCGCCGCAAGCAGTTCGAGGAATACAAGGACCGCGTCGGCGAGATCATCAACGGCGTGGTCAAGCGCACGGAATACGGCAACCTCATGGTGGATCTGGGCAGGGCTGAAGCCCTGCTGCGCCGCGATGAGACCATCATGCGCGAGGCCTTCAAGAATGGCGACCGCGTCCGCGCCTATATCTATGACGTGCGCGAGGAAGCGCGCGGGCCGCAGATCTTTTTGTCCCGCACCCATCCTGGCTTCCTGGCGAAGTTGTTCGCGCAGGAAGTGCCGGAAATCTATGACGGCATCATCGAGATCAAGGCGGTCGCGCGCGACCCCGGCTCGCGCGCCAAGATGGCGGTGATCTCGCGCGACAGCTCCATCGACCCGGTCGGCGCCTGCGTCGGCATGCGCGGCAGCCGCGTGCAGGCGGTGGTGGCGGAGCTCCAGGGCGAGAAGATCGACATCATTCCCTGGTCCTCCGACAACGCGACCTTCATCGTCAACGCCCTCGCACCTGCCGAGGTCAGCAAGGTCGTGCTCGATGACGAGGGCCGCCGGGTTGAAGTGGTGGTGCCTGATGACCAGTTGAGTCTGGCTATTGGTCGCCGCGGCCAGAACGTCCGGCTCGCCTCGCAGCTCACCCGCTACGATGTGGATATTCTCACCGAGGCTGAGGAATCGGAGCGCCGCCAGGAAGAATTCCGCAAGCGCACCGGCCTCTTCGTCGAGGGTCTCGATGTCGATGACGTGATCGCTGGGCTGCTGGTGCAGGAGGGTTTCACGACGGTCGAGGAAATCGCCTCGGTCGAGGATGAGGAACTGGCCTCCATCGAGGGTTTTGACGAGAACATTGCGATCGAGTTGAAGCGCCGCGCCGTCGAGTTCCTGGAACGCCGAGATGCCGAGCTGGATGCCAAGCGCCGCGAACTCGGCGTCGAGGACGCCATCGCCGAATTCGACGTGCTGACGCCGGCCATGCTGGTGGCACTTGGCGAGAAGGGCGTGAAGACGCTGGACGATCTGGCCGATCTGGCCGGTGACGAGCTGATGGAAATCCTGGGCGAAGGCGCCATGGATGAGGACACCGCCAATGCGGTGATCATGGCCGCGCGCGAACATTGGTTCGCCGAAGGGGACAATGGCTGAGGACGCCGACGACAACCCAGCCGAGGAGATCGAGAAAGGCCCGTTGCGACGCTGCATTGTCACGCGCGAGAGCCTGCCGAAAGACGACATGCTCCGCTTCGTGGTCGGGCCGGACAATACCCTGGTGCCCGACCTCGCCGGTCGGCTGCCGGGGCGGGGGATGTGGCTGAAGGCGGCGCCCGGGCTGCTGGAGCTGGCGATGAAGAAGGGGGCTTTTCACCGCGCCGCCAAGGCCCAGGTGCAGATCCCCGGTGACATGGCGGCGATGCTGGGCGGCATGCTCGAGCAGCGCCTGATGGATATGCTGGGCATGGCCCGCCGCGCCGGTGAAAGCGTGGCGGGCTGGCAGAAGGTGCAGGAATGGCTGGCGGCCGGCCGCGTCGGCCTGCTGGTGGAGGCGACCGATGGCAGCCCGGCGGAACGCGCCAGGCTGATCGGCGGGCACCAGATGCCGGTGATCCTCGCCTTGCCGGCTGAGACTCTCGGCCGGATCTTCGGCCGGGGCGGTGCGGTGCATGTCGCGGTGGCGAAGGGCCGGCTGGCCGAAGCCATCGCGCGGGAAGCGAACAGGCTCCGTGCCTTTGCGCCGCCCGGCTGAGTGACGGCGTGGCCGCGGCGGCAGGATTGCACCGCGCGCCATTGCCCAGGCTGTGCTATAGGTCTAGGGCAGGGCTTGAATTGTGACTAATCGGCGCAGGCGATCTTCGCTGCCGACCTGTGAACAAGACGAATTGGATAAAGACCAACGTATGAGTGACCAGAACGAGCAGGACGCGGCCAAGAGCCGCCTCAGTCTGCGCCCCGGCGGGCGGTTGGAGCTGGGCAAGACGGTGGACGCGGGCAGCGTCCGCCAGAGCTTCAGCCATGGCCGCAGCAAGGTGGTCCAGGTCGAGGTGCTGAAGAAGCGCGTCATCACGCCCGCGCCTCGTCCCGCCATGCCGCCGGCCGTCTCGCCGCCGCCCGTCTCGGCACCGGCCGTTTCGGCGCCCGCTGTGCCACCCCCTGCGGCACCGGCAGCCGCCCCGCGTGCACCGGTGGCACCGCCGGCACCGCCTGCCGCGCCCCCTGCGCCGGTTGCCGGCCCGGCCAAAGCGCCGCCGCCCGCCGCCGCCGTCGCGGTGCCCGAGCCCGTGATGGCCGCGCCGCCGCCCGTCGCCAAGGCGCCCGAACCACCGCCTGCCGCCCCGGTCGAGGTGGTGGCACGCGCCCCCGATCCGGTCGTGGCCGCGCCGCCGCCGCCGCCGGTCAGCGGACCGATGTTGGCGCCCTCGCTGGCGGTCACCCCGGTCACGCCGCCGCTGCGCCCGCTGGCCGCCTCTGCCACGATGGCGCCGCCGCGCCCCGCACCGGCCCCGCGCACTGGCCCCGCACCCGCGCCGCGCAGCGGCCCGGCACCTGCCGGCCCCGGCCAGCGCTCGCCATCCACCGGCCGCGGCCCGGCACCTGCCGGCAACCAGCCGCGTGCGCCCGGCTCCTCCTCCTCCCCCTCCGGCCGGCCGCTGACCCAGGCCGAACAGGCGATCCGCCAGCGCGTGCTGGAGGAAAACCGCCGCATGGAGGCCCAGCGCGAGCGTGAGGCCCGCGAGCAGCAGGCGTTGATGGTGCGCTCCGCCGCCGAGGAGGCGGTGCGCCGCGCCGAGGATGAAAAGCGCCGCGCCGAGGAAGCCGCGCGCGACGCCGAGGAAGGTGGCCGCCGCGCCGCCGCCCTGGCAAAGAATCCGCCCGCAGAGGCTCCGGCCGCGGCCGCCCCCGGCGCCGCCGCCCGACCGGGTCGGGCGGAGGCGCCGGTGGTGCGCCGCCATGCCGTGGCCCCCGCCGCCGCAACCCCCGCGGCGCCCGCAACCCCCGCGGCCCGCCTGTCGCTGCGCCCGCGCGCCGATGAGAGCGAGGATGACCGTCGTGGCCCCGCCCGCCGTCCGGGTGGCGGAGCGCCGACCGGGCCCGGTGGCGTTCGCCGCCCCGTGGCGCCGCCGCCGCGCAAGGTGCTGACCCCGGCCGACCGCCGCAGCACCGGGCGCGTCGACGTCGCCGCCGCGATCGAGGGCGAGGATGAGCGCAGCCGCTCCATCGCCTCCATGCGCCGCGCCCGTGAGCGTGACCGTCGCCAGCAGGAACTCGCACGCCTGCGTTCGGGCCAGGAGAAGGTGACGCGCGACGTCATCATCCCCGAAGCGATCACCGTACAGGAACTCGCCAACCGCATGGCCGCCCGCGGCGGCGAGGTGGTGAAGGCGCTGTTCCGCATGGGCGTGATGGCGACGCTGACCCAGACCATCGATGCCGACACCGCGCAGCTCGTCGTCGAGGAATTCGGCCACCGGGTGAAGCGCGTGGCGGATTCCGACGTGGAAGTGGGCCTCGAGGGCGACACCGATATCGACACCGACATGGTGCCCCGCGCACCGGTCGTGACCATCATGGGCCATGTCGACCACGGCAAGACGTCGCTGCTCGATGCGCTCCGCAAGACCGATGTGGCGGCGCGCGAGGCCGGTGGCATCACCCAGCATATCGGCGCCTACCAGGTGCAGATGCCGGGTGGCGAACGCATCACCTTCCTCGACACCCCCGGCCACGAGGCGTTCACCGCCATGCGTGCCCGAGGCGCCGGCGTGACCGACATGGTCGTGCTGGTCGTCGCCGCCGATGATGGCGTGATGCCGCAAACGATCGAGGCCATCCGCCACGCGAAGGCGGCCGATGTGCCGATCATCGTGGCGGTGAACAAAATCGACAAACCCGGTGTGAACCTCGACCGCGTGCGGCAGGAACTGCTGCAGTACGAGATCGTGGTGGAAGAGCTGGGCGGCGAAACCCAGGAAGTGCAGGTCAGCGCCACAAAGCGCCTCAACCTGGACAAGCTGGCGGAAGCCATCTCGCTGCAGGCCGAGGTGCTCGACCTCAAGGCCAATCCCGGCCGCGCGGCCGAGGGCACGGTTATCGAGTCCAAGCTCGATCGCGGCCGTGGTCCGTTGGCCACCGTGCTGGTGCAGAAGGGCACGCTGCGCCAGGGCGATATCGTCGTGGCCGGCGCCGAATGGGGCCGCATCCGCGCCGTGATCAACGACAAGGGCGCCCAGGTGAAGGAAGCCGGGCCCTCCAGCCCGGTGGAATTGCTGGGGCTTTCGGGCGTGCCCGGCGCCGGCGAGAATTTCGTCGTGGTCGAGAACGAGGCGCGTGCGCGTGAGGTGACTGAATTCCGCCAGCGCAAGCTGCGCGAGAAGCAGGCGGCCTCGCTGACCGCGACCCGTGGCACGCTAACCGACATGCTCGCCCGCATCGCGCAGGGCGAACAGAAGGAAGTGGCCGTGGTGGTCAAGGCCGACGTCCAGGGCTCGTCGGAGGCGATCGGCGTCACCCTCGGCAAGCTGGGCAATGACGAGGTGCGGGTGCGCGTGCTGCACAGCGCGGTTGGCCAGATCACCGAGAGCGATGTGCAGCTCGCCAAGGCGTCGAGCGCCATCATCGTGGCCTTCAATGTCCGTGCCACCTCGCAGGCGCGGGAAATGGCGCAGCGGGACGGCGTGGATATCCGCTACTACTCGATCATCTACGAAGTCTCCGACGACATCGAGAAGCTGTTCAAGGGCAAGCTGGCCCCGGTGCAGCGCGAAAAGTTCATTGGCTATGCACAGATCCTGCAGGTCTTCGAGGTCAAGCGCCTCGGCAAGGTCGCGGGCTGCCGCATCACCGAGGGCGTGGTCAAGCGCGGCTGCGGCGTGCGCTTGCTGCGCGAGGGCGTCGTCATCCACCAGGGCGAGCTCAGCACGCTGCGCCGCTTCAAGGATGACGTGAAGGAAGTGGCCAATGGCTATGAATGCGGCATGGGCTTCCTGAACTACGACGATATCCGCGTGGACGACCAGATCGAGTGCTACGAGGTCGAGACGGTCGCCGCCGCCTGATGAGCCCCGGGGTGGCCTGACGGCTGCCCCCCGGCCAGGTTTTCATGGGGTTTTCATCATGGCCAAACGCGCGCCCACCGAGGGGCCATCGCAACGCCAGCTTCGGGTGGCGGAGGAGGTGCGGCACGCCCTCTCCTCGGTATTTCTGCGTGGCGAATTTCGCGACCCCGTGCTGGTCGGCGCCCGGATCACCGTGACTGAAGTGCGGGCCTCGCCGGACCTCAAGCATATGACGGCCTATGTCAGTGGCCTGGGCAAAGATGTGCCGCCCGAGCAATTCGTGGCGTTGCGGCGGGCCGGCGCCTATTTCCGCACCGAAGTCGCGAAGGCGGTGAAGCTGCGGGTGGCGCCGGATATCCACTTTCAGGCCGACACCGCGCTGGAATATGCGATGAAGATGAACGAGGTGTTTTCCCGCCCCGAGGTCGCCCGCGATCTGGGGGCGGTGGCTAAGCCCGAGGAATGAGGTGATGCAAACCGGGACGCGGCCAGCTATATCGTCGGCATGAGTGAAGTTCCGGACAGCCTTGTGCTCAACCTTCTGCGCGCCATTCGTGGCGATATCGCGGAGGTGAAGGCTGACATCATCGAGGTCAAGGAACGCCTGGGTATCCTGGAAACCCAGTATGCGAGCCTGAGCCGGCGCATCGACCGCATCGGCGGCGATATGGAGCGGGTGAAGCACCGTTTCGAATTGACGAACGCATAGACTCAAATCGCCCTGACTGTGTCAGGGCGATTTGAGTCTATGCGTTGCTTGGCCCGGCAATTTCCGCCCTGGGCGTTTCCACCCAGGGCGATTGCGGGCTAGGACAGCGCCTTCTCCACCGCCATTGCCACGGCGAAGAGTTTTCCGTCCCCACCATTCTCGCCCGTCAGCATCAGCCCGACCGGCGCCTCGCCCAGCTTCTGGCAGGGGATCGAAATCGAGCAGCGGTCGAGAAAGTTGAACACGCTGGTGTTGCGCAGCAGGGCCATGTTGATGCGGTTATACGCCGCCTCATCCTCCACCGCCGCGATGGCCGGCGGGGTCAGCGGGCAGGTCGGCGCCAGCACGGCGTCGAAGCCCGCGGTCTGCGGCGCGACGGCGGCGATGAGCTTGCGCCGTGCCATCGACAGGGCGATGTAGTTGTCCGCGCTCATGCCCTCGCCCCGGCGGATGCGCTTGAGGATGCGGGGGTCATAGCGCTCGCCCGCGCGGTCGATCAGGTCGTGGTGCCATGTCCAGGCCTCGCTCGCGGCAAAACCGCCGGTGGCATTCACGCCCGGCAGCACCTCGATCTCGGCAATGCGGATATCGACCAGCCGCGCGCCCAGGGCCGAGAGCCTGGACAGCGCGGCGGCATAGGCGCGGGCCACCGCATCCTCCAGCCCCTCCTCGACATAATTGCGCAGCACGGCGAGGCGCAGCCCCGCCAGCGGCAGTGGCGCGTGGTGCGCCGGGGCATCGGCGATGATGCCGTCGATGACCTGGCAGCAGCCGACGCTGCGGGCGATGGGGCCGATCGAATCGAGCGAGAAGGAGAGCGGATACGCCCCCGTCAGCGGCACCCGGCTGGCCGTCGGCTTGTAGCCGACCACGCCGCACAGCGCCGCCGGAATGCGGCAGGAACCGCCGGTATCCGACCCCAGCCCGCCAAACCCCATGCCATCGGCCGCCGCCACCGCGGCCCCCGAGGAGGAGCCCCCGGGGAGCCGTCCCGTCGCACGGTCATAGGGGCTGGCGGGCGTGCCATAATGCGGGTTCACCCCCAGGCCGGAGAAGGCGAATTCCACCATATTGGTGCGGCCCATCACCACCATGCCGGCGGCCTGCAGCCGGGCCACCACCGGCGCGTCCTCGGCGGCGGGGGCGGCACCCTCCAGCGCGATGGAGCCTGCGCGGGTGACCTGGCCGGCCTCGTCAAACAGATCCTTCACCGCGACGGGGATGCCGGCATAGCGGCCGGGCGAGCGGCCGGCGCGGCGCAGCATGTCCTGCGCATCGGCGGCCAGGCGCGCGGCATCGTGATGCAGCACCATGAAGGCGTTGGGCTCGCGGGCGACTGCGGCGAAGCTCTCCTCCAGCAGCGCGCGGGCGGTGGTGGTGCCGGCGGCGAGCGCCTGCGCGGCCTGTTCGATGGTCAGCATGGTTTGACATTCCCTACACGTCGCCGCCACGCTATCCGCAACAAAGACAGGCAGGAACCCAGTTGCGCAAACCCATTCTTCTCACCGGCGCCTCGGGCGGCCTCGGCCGCGTGCTGGCGCGCGAACTGGCGGCACGCGGGCATGCCCTACGCCTGACCGACATCACGCCCTTCCCCGATCCCATGCCCCCCGGCTGCGGCTTCGAGCGCGCGGATCTGGAGGATGGCGTGACCGTGGCGCGCCTGGCCGAGGGGGTTTCGCACATCCTGCATTTCGGTGGTGTTTCGACCAACCAACCCTTTGAGGACATCCTCGGCCCCAATCTGCGCGGCCTCTATCACATCTACGAGGCGGCCAGGCGGGAGGGCGCCCGGGTGGCCTTCGCCAGCTCGAATCACAGCATGGGCTTCCATGCCCGGCCGGAGGCGGGTGGCGAGAGGCTGGACGCCGATTGCCAGTTCCGCCCGGACAGCTTTTACGGGTTGTCGAAAGCCTATGGCGAGCTGATGGGCCGGCTGTACTGGGACAAGCACGGCGTCGAAAACATGAATTACAGAATCGGTTCGTGCTTTGTCGAGCCGGTCGACCGGCGCCAGCTCTCCCTCTGGCTCTCCCATGCCGACCTCGTCCGTCTTGTGGAGGCGACCATCGCGGCGCCGCGGCTGGGGCATGGCGTGATCTGGGCCTGCTCGAACAACCCGGAAAGCTATTGGGACCAGGATCATCGCGAGCGAATCGGCTGGGCGCCGCAGGACAATGCGGAGGTTTTTCGCGCCAAGGTCGGCGGCATCGTCACCGACCATGTCGCCGCCGAACGCCACCAGGGCGGTGCCTATTGCCAGCCCGGCTATTCCCGCGCGACGCCGCCGCCGCTGGATGCCTTCGACCTGGACTGACGCGTGGAATCAAATCGCCCTGACTGTGTCAGTGCGGTTTGATTCCAGCTTTGCCTAGCCCGGCAATTGGCGCCCTGGGTGTTTCCACCCAGGGCGATTGCGGGCTAGCCCAGAAGGGCGAGGCCGGCCAGGAAGGTCAGGGCGGCCAGCGTCAGGGCGCTCACGGCCCAGGCCGGGGCGATGTCGTCCTTCTGCATCCAGGGATTCTCCTCGGCGCGGGGTTCAGCCGGACCCCGCGGCGCCTGCCCGCACATCCCCGCATCGCCGCGGCGGGGCCGGCGGAGAATGGCATGGGACAGCGTAGGGGCGGTGGCGTTCATCGGGTCATCCGTTCACTGAGTGAATTTGTAGAATGCACAATTCACGTTGTCCAGTGCGTATTCTTGCCCTGTGCCGGCCGGCGCCGCATGCTGCTGCTCAGGGAGAACCATCATGGCCAAGATCATCATCAGCTGCGCCGTCACCGGCGCCATCCATACCCCCAGCATGAGCGAGCACCTGCCGATCACGCCCGAGCAGATCGCCGCCGAATCGATCGCCGCCGCCGAGGCCGGCGCGGCCATCATCCACCTCCATGCCCGCGATCCCATCGACGGCCGCCCCACGCCCGACCCCGCGGTGTTCATGGCCTTCCTGCCGCGCATCAAGCAGAGCACGGATGCGGTGGTGAACATCACCACCGGCGGCGGCCTGGGCATGACGCTGGACGAACGCCTGGCCGCGCCGCTGCTGGCCAGCCCGGAAATGTGCAGCCTCAACATGGGCAGCATGAACTTCAACATCGCCGGCAGCGCGGCACGGGTGAAGAGCTGGAAATACGCCTGGGAAAAGCCCTATCTCGAAAACACCACCAACTACATTTTCCGCAACACGTTTCAGGACATCGAGCAGGTCGTCGAACGGCTGGGCAAGGGCCATGGCACGCGCTTCGAATTCGAATGCTACGATGTCGGCCACCTCTACAATCTCGCCCATATGCGCGACCGTGGGGTGGTGGAGGGGCCGCTGTTCATTCAGACCATCTTCGGCATCCTGGGCGGGCTGGCGGCGGAACACCGCAACCTCATGTTCATGCGCGAGACGGCGGACCGGCTGTTTGGCGACCAGTATGTCTGGTCGGTGCTGGCGGCGGGGCGGCACCAGATGGGGTTCTGCACCATGGCGGGCATCATGGGCGGCAATGTACGGGTGGGGCTGGAGGACAGTCTGTGGATCGGGCCGGGGCAGCAGGCGACGTCCAACGCGCAGCAGGTGGCCAAAATTCGGCGGATTTTGGAGGATGTCGGGCATGAGATCGCCACACCCGCCGAGGCGCGGAAGATGCTGGCGCTGAAGGGCGGGGATCGGGTGGCGTTTTGAGGCTGGACCCTCTTCAGCCCAGCAGCGAGGCATCCCTCGCCGCATAGACATCTCCGCTATTCGCCTCCAGCGGCAACGCCCGCAGCCATTCCGCCATCACAACCGCATCCACCGCCTGGGGCTGGGCGAACACCATGCTCTCCCCCAGGCAGGCGTTGAAATGCCGGAAGCCCAATTCCACGCAGCGCAGCAGCGCCGCCAGCGCCACCCCGCGCTGGATCGTGGTGAACTCAAAGCTCAGCGCCCGGGGCGGGCGCGACAGCCCGGCCAGCACCGCGGCCTCGAACCCCTCGACATCGATCTTGATGAAATCCGGCATGCCGTATTCGGCCACCAGCGCATCCAGCGTCGTCACCGGCAGGCTGATCGCGCCATCCCATTCCTGCCCCTCCCAGCCTGGCTGGCCGGCGGCGGCGGCGATGAAATCGGCGCTCGCCGTGGCCACGGTGGGGTTGGCCCGGTTCAGCCGCAGCACCGCCTCGCCAGGTGCTGCGCCCACCAGGCTCGGCACAAACACCACATCGCCCCCGCGCAGCACCAGCCGCAGCGCCCGCAGCAGGGCGGGCTGCGGCTCCACCACCACCACCCGCGCCCCCAGCCGGCCAAAACTCGCCGCGCGGTCACCGACATGTGCGCCGACATCGAAAGCCAGCCCACCCGGGCGCAGGAAGCGGGCGTAGAATGCATCCAGCACCGGCCGCCGCGCCGCAGCGTGATAGACCCGCAAGCTCCGCCCCACCGCCCGCGCGAAGGGTTGCATCATGGCGAGAACACCACCGCGGCCCCGCCGGCCAGGGCGGGCGGCACCATCAGCCCGTCCGGCACTTCGACCAGCTTCAGGCCCAGCGCCCGCACCGCCGCATTGCCATCATCGGTGCGCACCACCATGCCGGCCATGAAGGGCAGGGCAGGGGCCAGCACGCCCGGCAGCACCTCACCCAGCGCCGAAGGCTCCAGGATGCGCACCAGGGTTTCCAACGCCGGCGCCTGCGGCCCGGCCAGCCCGGCCTGGCCGGGCAGAATGATCTGAAATCCCCCCGCCGGGTCGGGCCGGAACGGCAGCCCCATCAATCGGGAAAAGCGCGCCGCGGTCACCGCCGGTTCGGCGCTCGCCATCACCAGCGCCACCAGGGCCTCGGCATGGTTGGCATGGTTCATCCAGCGCGGGTCCCAGATCAGCTCGGGGGTGAGGTGGCGGATGAGCTGCACCCGCCCCTCCGGCGCATCGGGGAAGGGGAGCCGTGCGAATTTGGCCCGCGGCCCATCCGGCCCATCCACCGGCCGTTCCAGCCAGGCCACGCCTGGGATGGGAATGCCGGCAGCCTGCATCCGGGCCAGGTTGGCGGTCTCGTCCTGCACGCCGAGGGCCAGGATATGCAGCCCCTCATACCGGTCCAGAAACCGGCCGAGCTGGTTGTCGAACAGGCCGGGGTCGAGGATCGCCAGCAGTTCGATATAGCCATGGCGCAGAAAGGCGCAGCGATTGCCGGTGCCGAAGGGTTCCACCGGGCCATCGGGAGTACGCTTGCCCGATTGCTGCGCGATGGGGGAGAGCGAGAAGCCCAGTCGCTCATACGCCGCGGTGAGCGGCCCGAGCTCACGGCCGCAGACCGCGACATGGTCCAGGACGAGGGCGGTGCTCACGCCGGGTTCTCGTATTTCTCGAGCAGCCATTCCGCGGGTTCGGCCTGCGCCTCCTCGTACCAGCGCTGCATCAGCGGATGCTCGCGCACCGCCTTCATATAGGCCAGCGAGCCGGCGGCGAGCTCGGGCTGCCAGGTGAGAAAGCGGCCGACCACCGGCGCATACATCGCATCCGCGGCACCGAAGCCGCTGCCGAAGAGATAGGGCCCGCCGGAGATCGACAGGCATTCCGCCCAGAGCGCCTCGATACGCGCGATATCGGCCAAGGCGCCCGGGGTGCGGCGCATCCCCGGGAATTCCCGCCCGGCATTGAAAGGCATGGCCATCCGCAGTTCACGGAAACCGGCATGCATTTCCGCGGCGACCGAGCGGGCGAGCGCGCGTGGCACCGGTGCCGCCGGCCACATGCCCGGCGCGTGCTCGGCGCAATATTCCACGATGGCCAGGCTCTCCCACACCCGCGCGCCGCGATGCTCGAGATAGGGCACGAGGCCATTGGGGGTGACGTCCTTCACCGCCGAGGTGGCGCCGGTGCCGGCGAGCGGCACCACCACCTCCTCGACATCGAGTTTCGCCAGATGCACCGCCAGCCAGCCGCGCAGCGACCAGGAGGAATAGCGCTTGTTGCCAATCACGAGGCGACCGTCGGACATGGTTGTTACTCCCGCTTCCCGGGGCTTTTCGCACGTGCGAAGGGCGGCCTCAACTCATCCGCCTGGCGGGGGCTCAGTTCACCGTGATTCGCGCCTCACGCACCACCCGGCCCCATTTTTCGGTCTCGGCGCGCAGATAGGCGGCGAGTTCCTCGGGCGTGGAGGTCAGGGTATCGGCGCCCACCCCGGCCAGGCGCTGGCGCACCGCCGGCAGATCCAGGCTCTCGCGCAGCACGGCGTTGAGGCGGGCGAGCGTCGGGCCAGGGGTGGCGGCCGGCGCCATCACCGCGCCCCAGCTGGTGGCCTCGGCCGCGGGCATGCCGATCTCGGCCACCGTGGGCACATCGGGCAAGGCTGGGTGGCGGCGCGGGCCGGTCACCGCCAGGGGACGCACCCGGCCGGCCTGGATCTGCGGCAGGGCGGAGGCGATCTGGTCGAGCATGAGCTGGACATTCCCGGCCACCGTGTCGTTGAGCGCCGGCGCCGAGCCGCGATAGGGCACGTGCTGGATGTCCAGGCCGGCGACCAGCTTGAACAGCTCGACCACCGTGTGTGTCGAGCTGCCATTGCCGCCCGAGCCATAGGCGAGCCGGCCCGGCTGGGCGCGGGCCAGGGCCAGGAATTCGGCGGCGTTCTGCGCCGGCACGGCCGGGTTCACGATCAACACATGGTCGGTGCCGAAGGCCAGCCCAACGGGCGCCAGGTCGGTCAGCGGGTTGAAGCCCATATTGCTGTAGAGATGCGGGTTGATGGTGAGCGTGCCGGTGGTGCCCATCAGGATGGTCAGGCCGTCCGGTGCTGCGCGGACGACGGCCTCCACGCCGACATTGCCGCCAGCGCCGGTGCGGTTTTCCACCGCCACGGTCTGGCCGAGCCGGGCGCCGACCGGCTCGGCCAGGACGCGGGCGACGATGTCGGTGGCGCCGCCGGGGGCGAAGGGGATGATGAAGCGCAGTGGGCGGTCGGGTGCCCAGTTCTGGGCCAGGGCGGGGGTGGCCAGGCTGGCCAGGATGGCGGTGCGGCGGCTGATCATTGTTGTATCCTCCCTTGTGTGGCTCAGACCTTGTGGCTGGCCTTGATCTTTTCCAGGACGTGGTCGGGCTCCTCGGCCCACCAGCGGCGGGAGAGGAGTTCGACCTCAGTGAAGCCGGTATAGCCGGCATTCTCGACCATGGCGCGCAGGCCAGGGATATCGATGACGCCATCGCCGGGCATGCCGCGGTCGAGCACCAGGTCGGTGGTGGGGAGGAGCCAGTCGCAGGCGTGGAAGGCGGCGATGCGGTGGCCGGCGCGGGCAATCTGTTCGGCTACCGCCGGGTCCCACCAGATGTGGTAGCAGTCCAGCGCCACGCCCAGACCCTCGCCGAGCGCGTCGCAGAGGTCGAGCGCCTGGGCGGTGGTGGAGAGCACCGAGCGGTCGGCGCAGGTCATGGGGTGGAGCGGTTCCAGTGCCAGGGTGACGCCTGCGGCGCGGGCGGCTGGAAGGATGGCTTCGAGGCCATCGCGCACCATTTTTCGCGCGCCCGGGAGGTCCTTGGAGCCCTGTGGGAGCCCGCCGCAGACCATGACGAGGCAGGCGGCGTTGAGGGTATGGGCTTCCTCGATCGCGCGTAGGTTGTCGGCGATGGCGGCGGCGCGGCCGGCGGCGTCCGCGGCCGGAAACATCCCGCCCCGGCAAAGCCCCGTCACGGTCAGCCCCGCATCACGGATATGCCGTGCGGCCGCGTCCACGCCCATGGCGTGCAGCACGTCGCGCCAGGGGGAGATGCCGGGGATGCCGTGCCGCGCGCATCCTTCGATGCAATCCGCCAGCCCCCATTTCTCCTTGACTGTGACGGTGTTCAACGAAAGCTGTGAGGCCAAAACCCTGTTTCCTTGTTCGGTCCAAAAAGGCGGTATCCCCGCCCCGGCCATCATTTTTTTAGGCGTGACGGTGGCGGCGGGGTCAAGGATCGCCGCAGGCGACCGGCGTAGCCGGCTTGTCGCCCGGGCGGAGCCGGACTGGCTTGACGCTGTCGTCGCCGTCTCGCGACGCTTGCCGTGACGAAGGCCTATCCCACCCCATGCACAGCCAGAAGGTGGCGCATCCGTGCGACCGCGCGGTCTGGGTCTGACAGCAGCCCGGCCGCGTCGGCCAGCCGAAACAACTCCGAAAAATGCTGGATCGATCGCGTGCTTTGCTGGCCGCCGACCATCACGAAATGGTCCTGGTGGCCGTTCAGCCAGGCCATGAAGACCACACCGGTTTTGTAGAAGCGCGTTGGCGCCTTGAAGATATGCCGGCTGAGCGGGACGGTCGGCGCCAGGATGTCGTGGAAGGTGGAGAGGTCGTTCTTCGCCAGCGAGGCGAGAGCCCCGCCCACCGCGGGTGCGATCGGGTCGAAGATGCCGAGCAGCGCGTCGGAATAGCCGTGTTCGTCGCCGGCGATGAGTTCGGCGTAGTTGAAGTCATCGCCAGTATACATCCGCACGCCGGTGGGCAAACGGCGGCGCATCGCGATTTCCTTCTGGTCATCCAGAAGAGAGATCTTCACGCCATCCACCTTATCGGCATGGGTGTGGATCACCGCCAGCGCCGTCTCCATCGCGGCCATATGGTCGTGGTTGCCCCAGTAGCCTTCCAGCGCCGGATCGAACATTTCGCCCAGCCAATGGATGATGACCGGCTGCTTCACGCCACCGAGGATGCGGGCATAGACGCGCTCATAATCCGCCGGGCTGCGGGCGGCCTTGGCGAGCGCGCGGGAGGCCATGAGGATGATGCGGCCGCCCATGGCCTCCACCGCCTCGCATTGCTCCTCATAGGCGCGGATGACGTCGTCCACGGTCACGTCGGGACCGGCAGCGAGATGGTCGGTGCCGGCGCCTGAGGCGATGACGGCGCCGGGGTGGTCGCGCGCCGCATCCAGGCTGAGGCGGATGAGCTGTTGCGCCGCCACCCAGTCCAGCCCCATGCCGCGCTGCGCCGTGTCCATCGCCTCGGCCACGCCCAGGCCGAGCGACCAGAGGTGTTTTCTGAACGCGATGGTCCGGTCCCAATCCACCTTCGCATCCAGCCAGGGATCCTGCTCGGCCATGGTATCGGCCACCACATGGGCGGCGGCGAAGGCGACGCGGGGGTAGGGCGGCAGGGCGGTGTCGAAGACCCGGGGTGGCGAGACGGTGAAGGGCCGCATCCCCTCTGTCGTCGGCAGGTTGATCGTGCTCATGCCGCAAGCTCCGGCAGGTCGATCCAGCGGCGTTCCTCCCAGCTCTGCAACCCGGCCATGGCGAGCTGCACGCCACGGGCGCCGGCGAAGAGGTCCCATTGATAATCCGGCAACTCACCCACGACATGGCGCAGGAAGAGCTCCCACTGCACCCGGAAGCCGTTGGGATAGGCCTGGGTATCGGGAACCTTCTGCCAGCCCTCATAGAAATTGATGGTCTGCGGCACGTCGGGGTTCCAGACCGGCTTGGGGGTCGCCACGCGCGGCTGCACCCAGCAATCTGTGAGGCCGCAGACCGCGGAGCCATGCGTGCCATCGACATGGAAGGTCACGAGGTCGTCGCGCCGCACGCGGGTGGTCCAGCTGGAATTCATATGGGCGACGATGCCGCCCTCGAGCTGGAAGGTGGCATAGGCCGCGTCATCGACATCGGCGTCATACCAGTTCCCGGTCTCATCCCGCCGCTTGGGGATGTGGATGGCACCGAGGCAGGAGACGGATTTCACCGGCCCGAACGTGTTGTCCAGCACGTAGCGCCAGTGGCAGAGCATATCGAGGATGATGCCACCGCCCTCAGCCTTCTTGTAGTTCCAGGAGGGGCGCTGGGTGGGCTGCAGATCGCCTTCGAAGACCCAGTAGCCGAATTCACCGCGCACACTCAGCAGGCGGCCGAGCTGGCCAGAATCGATCACCATCTTCAGCTTGCGCAGCCCGGGGAGGAACAGCTTGTCCTGCACCACGCCATGCTTGATGCCGGCTTTTTGGGCGAGGCGCGCGACATCCAGTGCGTCTTTCAGATTATCGGCCGTCGGCTTCTCGCAATAGATATGCTTGCCGGCGGCAATGGCTTTGCGGATCAGGCCTGCGCGCATTTGCGTCGTCGCCGCGTCGAAGAACACCGTGTCCTCCGGGTTGGCCAGGCAGGCATCGAGGTCGGTGCTCACCCGCTCCACCCCATGCGCCTTTGCCAGGGCCTCCAGCTTCTCCCGGTTGCGGCCCACGATGATCGGGTCGGGCATCAGCCTGTCGCCGTTGGCCAGCACCATGCCGCCCTCGGCGCGGATCGCGGCGATGGACCGTATGAGGTGCTGGTTCATGCCCATGCGCCCGGTGACGCCGTTCATGATCAATCCGATGCGGCGTTCCGCCATGGTCTGTCCCCTAGAGTAACCGAACGGTTACCTGGCCCAGCGGGGCTTCTTCGTCAAGCCTCTGGCGGGATGGGCGAGAGCCGGCGATGCCCGCGCCGCTCAGCGACAGGGCCATGGGCACGCATGTCAGCGTCGAAGTTTACGAAAACGGACAAATTCACCCCCACGCCTTGGGGGGTGGTCGGGGGGGATGCGGTTATCAATCAGCGCATCCCTCGGCAAGACTACTAGCCAGAACAGTCAAGCCTCGTCGCCGCCCTCAGCCGATGAACACGTAATCCAGCCCGGCCACCGTGCCATAGAGCGGCACGGGCAGCTGCGCCTGGGCCA